>Ga0265797_10003704_pt1 | contig 24247 bp, 17 predicted proteins | sample P2T30metagenome_FD_192433 | JGI IMG/M metagenome (GOLD analysis project Ga0265797, IMG submission 192433) | Plant litter microbial communities from East Loma Ridge, Irvine, California - P2 T30 | ecosystem: Environmental > Terrestrial > Plant litter > Unclassified | place: USA: California... | reverse complement strand
CATATCACTCAGGAGAGGGGTGAGAAGCCTCGACAGGGTTCGACAAAACGGCAGGAGAGCCGTTTTGCACAGCTCCGCTGCCTGAAAGGCGAGGCACATGGACGTGCCTCGTGATCCCCCTCTCTCACCGCCCTATTTAAAGAGAAAGTCTGAGCGAAAGTTCAGACTTTTTTTTTTGCATATCACTCCGGAGAGGGGGGTGAGAAGCCTCGACAGGGTTCGACAAAACGGCAGGATAGCCGTTTTGCACAGCTCCGCTGCCTGAAAGGCGAGGCACATGGACGTGCCTCGTGATCCCCCTCTCTCACCGCCCTATTTATTCAGCGAAACGTCCTGCCCGGCCGTAGCAGCAATATCCTTAATGGCCTTAACCTGTGCGGTCTCACTGTTTATATCACGACCTGCGGCGAGCATGGTATGACCGCCGCAGGCTGACTCTGTAACCTGCTGGCCATGGAACCAGGCTGCTTTTATGCTCACTTACTCTTTATTATTTTCAGTCCGTTCAGAACCGGCAGTGCTGGCCACGCCGATTTGACGCGCGTTATAAATAAAATGGAGAGTTTATGTCGACATCTTTTAGTGGTCTGCTTCGACCCTTATTTACCTATCTCAAGCAGGAGCCTGCCATTCGCGGCGACGAGGAAGCATTTGAACTGGTGATGTGGTCAGATCTGTCGCTCCGGTTTTTACATTATCCCCAGGAGCATATCACCCTGAGCTGCCTGCTACCTTTCAGGGCAAACGATGAGAACGCCACAACTCTCCTTTGGGAACTGTTGCAGGCTAATTTAATGAACGAACAGTCTCCCCCTGTTGTGGTGGCGGCCTCGGCCATCAGTGAGGAGATAGTCATATGGTCACGTTTACCCATGAGCGCGGCAGAGCCACAGGCTTTGATTGCACTGTACGAAAATATAGCGCTTTATACGCATACGCTGGGGCAGCGTCTGGGCATTGTCAGTCAGCTCACTCCTCATGAATCCGGAGCCGAATGATGATGCGCATATTCAATATCGGCAGCAGTCGTCAGACTCAGCAAAGTGGCTCTTCCACCCAGTCTGCTCACGAAGTCCTTAGCGCTGCACAAATGCAGGCATCCGGCCCCTTTCAGCGTCAGGTCAGGCTGGTTTCAGCTCAAACACTCCAAAGCATGGATCTGGCAGCGCAAACGCAACAGCAAGTCCGGGCACATTTAGGCCATGGCGGTAATCAGTGGTTACCTCTCGTCGCCGACAAGGGCGAAAGCGCAATGCGCGGTATTATGGCAAGCCGTGCCTCGGAACGCTTTGGCAATGAAGTTCGCGAACGCTTTGCACAAAGTTTTCCACAGTCCGCATCTGGTCTCGATGGCGCCTATGCCACGGGACATACTGCGCTGAGAGTGCAAGGGGGACATTGTCAGGAGTTTTCCGATCTGGCCTATACGCTTCTTGCGGCCAAAGGGGTCAATAAACCCGTGGTGAATGCGCTCTACGATAACGATCATGTATTGGTGCTGTTAGGGGATAAACGGCAGGAGGATCCGGTGTTGCTGGATGCCTGGCAGCATCTTCCCATTGTGACCACGCTGAATAACAGCAAGCTTGATCCTGGTAGGCTTAGTGTTATTCAGGAGCGAAACGATGCGCGTCCCGATCCTCATGCACAATGGGCTTTGCGCCATGTCCGTACCATGAGCCAGAATGAAATTGAGCATATTCTGACTACAACGACTTATCCGCCTGTCGGGAAAAAATTCGTGAAGCACATGGTAGAAAGGCAGCGCGGACAAGAGCCGGGCCGTTATGATGTTCGCTCGCTGGCAAAAGATCCCAGCACCCATTACACCGATGATAGCGCCCTGACGGGCAGAGCCTTCGATACTATGTCAGCCTCATCGCTATCCAGCGCCCGGCGTACTATTGAGAAATATGAACGCGCTGCAACCGCAGATCCTGACGGTTATGGAAAGGCCAAACGTATATAAAAAAAACATTACCGCTGTCAAAAGTATCCTTTGTTTCTGCGCTTTTCATACCTGTGAACGACACGCATAACCCATCTGCATAAGCAGATGGGACTCTGTATTCAGAGTAAAACCCGTGGCGGGAAAACCAGCCAATAAAATCGACCTCGCCAGAGCCGGAAGTAATACAGGCACTGCGCCAGATTTGTCCGAAGCTCTCGACGCGTAAGCGATGCGAACTGATGGGTGTGGCCTGCCCCCAAGATTTGAGCTTCACTGCTGCCGCCGCTGGCGCAGATCCTTAACCTGTCGCTGGATGAACTGCTGGGCCTGCCTGCCAGACGTACATCGAAGCGTGGCCCGACCTCCCGGCTTGAGCAACAGATCGAAGCGATCCGGCAGATGCCGATGACGAAGCAGAAGTTTGTGACGGTGATGCTGGATAATGTGATTGGTAAAACGGAGTAGTTAACAGACGCGGAACTGAGGTGTTGGAGCACCCCAGCCCGCTGACCATAAGCAACTAAGAAGGAGTTGATCATGGCTACGCAGGATATTAAGCCAGAAGTGAGTATTTCCAAAGCGTTACGGCGGCTGAAGGTGGAGTATACCAGCATCCGTTACGCAGACCGTAAAGATATGACCATGTGTTACAGCCGCTGCCCCAGCCTGAACCTGAAGGGCAACTGGCTGGCAGAGGCCGGGTTTGGGACTGATACCCCGGTGACCGTGGCGGTAGAGGTTGCAAGAAGAACAAACTGGTTAAAAAGTAAAATGCCAGCCGCAGGTGGGCTGGCATTAGAGGTTCAAGATTGATAGTTTTCATACTCCCAAAAGTCAATTCTGCTTAATTTAAGCGCTGCTTCGGACCAATCCTTATAGTCGCATGATGCTATCTGCATTTTTAAATAAGTAATTAACTCATCATAGTTGTATTCACTGACTATGATGGTTCCTTTGCCTGATAAAATCTTATTAATAATCAGTTCGTTTTGAAGCCAGATTGGTGTACAGACCAAAATATCAAAAGATTCAGCACCATTTTGCTCGCTGGGTCCTACCATTGCCCGGCCCCAACAGCCAAAGTTCAAGGGATCTTCTGGCCAATAATTAATTAAGCTACCCTCAAGCTCAAGCGACCTCAATTGTTTTAATTCAATATTCATTTGGTAATATCCAGATGTCCGTTCCACCGATCTCATTTTTCTGATCATCAGTCAAATCCTTACCCAGGTTTGGATTTGTTTCGTTGTCGCTATCCGAATCAGAAGAACATACCCGACCAAACGAGCATTCCGTTGCCTTATCAAGCGCATCGCCGATTCCATTCAGCATGCTATCCAGACCGGACGCAATATTGCCATTGGCCTCCTTGACGACTTTATCACCAGGTCCGACCGGCACACCTGGTACAGGAATTAGCGATGGCGCAGGCACAGCCAGATTATTATTCTCAACAGCAACGTTATCCGGTATACAGTCCGGCGATGAACCCGCTTTTCCCCTATGCTTTCCATGGGTTACAACCGGTTTTTCCTGCTGCGCTTTGATGACCGCACCATTTTTCCCCGTGCACGCTACCGCACTGGTGAACATCACCAGGCACAGCAGCCACCACGCCGCCTTCCTTAACCTTTCATCCCGCTTTCCCTGTTATCGAGGTGATCACAGGGCCGAGGCAGTTGATCATCCGGCTAGCGAATTAAGGATAACTAAATGACTTATAAAGAAAAACCCCGACATCAACGCCGACATTTGGTTTGTCACTTAGGATTTGAAGGCGAGGCCGTTTTCTCTTTCGACATGAGGCATTGCCCTACGCCAATAATAATCCCGCATCCGATTGATATTTCAGCTCCTCTAATTAAGTCATTTCGATAAAAATCAAAATCACCCACTAAAAAATAGGATGCTAAAGATATAAGTACTCGACCACCTACAAGGATAATGAAAAGCCCCACTACCCATAAAGAAACTAATAAAAATAAGAGTTTAATTTTCTTATTTTGCATCACTCTTTTCCTCCAGTTAATGAATAGTGATACTTTTTCCTTCTGAATTTTTTTGGGTTACTTGCATTTTCTGGAACCCAGCAGAATAAGGGAATCTTGGATCATTATTCATTTCTGGCAATATTTTCCTACTTGCCGGATTTTCCTTAACCTGATTCCCTAAAGGCTGCTCATTCAGATCCCTCGGTGCTGTAAACTGTAAACCCGGCTTAGCCGTCGATATTTTCTCCGCCGCACTGATCAGAAATTAGGGTACTTCGCTGTGTTTATAAGTTAAAATCCTAGCCATGATGGCTGGGATTTATTAATTTAGTGTAGTGGCAATTTGATCGTAAAAGAAATCACCAAAATCATCATAATATGGTTTAAAGGCAGTTTTTTGAACTTTTATACCCGGCGCCCATAGCAGAACTTTATTTTTTCCATCATTGCTACAGTCCAACACAACGTAATCACCATCACCTGTCGAGCTTATAACTACATAATTTTCTGGTAAATTTGATTCTTGCCGTTCTTTTATAGTTAACCATATAGCATCGGGTATACCGGAGTTAATAAAATCTGCTTTGATTACCCCATAGAATTCTTGCCCTGCGATATCCCCACAGCCCAGATTTTTCAGGAAAAATCTATAACTATCAGGGAATTCAACATCAAGAATCTTTTCTGCAAGAGCAATCAAACTTTCTTCTTTAACTCCTTCAAAATCAGCCTCTTCTTGATGCTGATTTATTATAGAGATCGCTTTCCTAACGTTATCAATACTCATAATGACCTACTTTTTAAAATCATTTGATCTTTGCTTCCAGTAATCAGAACGCCATTTATTAAATTCATTACGATCAATGCCTGAAGGTATGCTGTTATCATTAATATGAATAACACTATGATTATCTTTATGAAAACTTTGAGTAACTTCTGCTATCGGACCATCCTGTTTTTGTAGCATATGATGAAGATTTACTGACTGGCCATTTGCATCCAAAGGAGCTAACCCTTTTTCCATCCTTTGGATGTTTGATCTTCCTCTGGAGTCCACTGCGTTAGGATCAAACAGATCATTCCTTTGATAAACCTTATTGCCGTTAACATTGACAGGTTCAGCACTCCAGTATTTACGCTCCTGTCCAAAGTAGTTAACCGAAACGACATCATTACTGGCCTTATTGATCAGCCTCGACGCTTCGGCCACATCACCTTTCTTCAGCGCTGTTTGTGCCGCCCTGATGGTTTTCCCTGCTACATCTCCTGCTCCCGGTATCAGCCCTATCGCGGCCGCAAGATAATCTATCGCCGTATTGGCTTCCGCAAAACCCTTTATATCACCAACAATCGGTACAAAGTCCAGTCCGGTTCCGGCTACGTCCTTCACCATCTGGGTACATGCAGCCTGATCCTGTTCACAGATCGCTTTCTGTGTGGCTTCGTATTTCGCTATCGTGCCTTTCTTCTGCGCTTCTATTGCGCCAAGTGCACTTGCCAGATTGTTATTCTCAACCGCATTCTTCCCGGCCGAAGCGCCGGCTACCGTGCCGCTCATATCGCCCGAGGCCAGGCTGCCCGCAAGCCCTGCCGCCAGCGTGCTCAGCGCGCTGATTTTCTGCTTCTGCTCCTCGCTGAGTTTACCATGCTCAACGCCGGGATAAAGCCGCTGCGCAATAAATTCACCCGTTGTGGCGCCCGCCGCGCCTGCCAGCGCATTTTTGTCCTGTAGCTGTGCTACCACCGCGCCCAGCACCGCGTGCGCTATCAGGTTTGCCGGTTCGTTTACTTCCTGAATGTTGCCATTTACGCTGGTGGTGGTTTCTTTATGAATGAGTCCAGCCAGATAAGGCGCGGTTGCGCCCGCTGCGGCGCCCTGCACGCTGCCGGCCAGCAGACCCTGTACCACCGCCGTTGCCGCCTGGATCCCCCTCTGAATATCGCTGCCGGTTCCCCACTCAGCCTGTGTGTCCCGGTAAGCGCTGCTGTTCTGCAGCTTCTCGTTGTATGCATCCCAGGCATCTCTGGTATCGCCCGCTGCGGGTTCGGGGATATTTTTCTTCGCCAGCTCCGCCTTGCCCGCGGTGATGGCGCGGATTCCGCCTTCTGTCCGCGCCACGCCCATCGACTGTGCGGCAATCTCGCCCACCAGCTGCGCGGTCTGCAGACGCTTCTGCTCTTTCTCCTTATCAAATATCGGGCTGATGCTGCCGTTGGCTCCGGCAGTGTCATGGCTCAGCGTGCTGACGTCCTGCTTCTGCGCCGCCTGGTCACGTACGATCAGCGTACCGTCGGATACCGCAGCACGGGTCACCCCTTCAGCATGACCGCCCGCCCCCAGTCCGCTGAGCAGCGAAGAAGCCATGTTGCCCAGTACCTGGCTGCCAACCGGGCCACCAGTGCTGAAACTGCCGCCCAGATGCTCAACCTTGTAGTCCGCACGGTTACCGATATCGCTGAAGCCGAGCGTGCCGGTGTCGAGACGGTTTTTATCCGCGCCCGCCGTGGAGGCAATAAAGCCGCTGACCACAAGCAACTAATGAGGAGTTGATTATGTCTGAGACACATCATAAGCAGAGATGCACATTCCCACAACCCGTTGTTATACAATGGGTTATGTCAGCGACGCGAAGTATCAGCCGGTTCCGGCGGTGACGCTTAAAGGCCACTGGCTGAAGGAGATGGGGTTTGATACCGGGACGGCGCTGGAGGTAAGGGTAATGGACGGCTGCATGATACTGACGGTTAAGCCGCACTCATCGGAGCCGGAAGTCATACAGACGCTGCGCCAGCTCTGCCCTAAGCTCTCGGCGCGTAAGCAGCGGGAGCTGATGGACGTGATTCAGGTGATGGCGAAGCCGAAGAAGCGCAGCGGTAACTGACTGAACAGCAGGCAAAAAATCCCAGCCGCTGAGAGCTGGGATAGTCTAAAAATATGTTATATCGCGTCTTTACTTGGAAGCTGTGCCAATACGCTGCTAACGGTTCCCCTACTTAAAACAGTTTTTCTAACTGTATTACCATAATCCGAACTGTATATTAGATATTCCTCGTTATTATCTTTTGGATAATAGAATAGATAAAATCCTGTATCAGCAATTTCAAGAGGACTTAAAAAAACACCCACTTTTTCTGAGTCAGGAAGTTCCTGATCATATGGATCGCTGTCAAGTATCATTCCATGTGAATGAGCTAATTTTTCTAATAAGGCTTGATCATCCATTGATAGATCTAGTTCTTTATTTTGACAATCAACTACTTCCTGATGACTATCCTTCAAATAACCCATAGCCATAGACAATGTATAATTAGAGCCTTTCGCTGGATATATTTCATCTTCGATAAAAAAATTGAAGATGCCATACTTCCAACAATCATCATCTGTTTTTTCCAAAACATCATAAAAAACAGCAAATTCAAAAGGTTGGCCAAAAATCATTATTTCCCCTTCAACTCTTTTATTTCTTTATTGAAGGATCCAAGTTCCCTGTTGCCCAATGCATTTTTTCCATCAGCAGTACTACCACTCCAGTGGAATGAGCCTGTGCCATCTTTGCTGGTATTGAAAAGTCGATGTATATTCCCTTCACTGTCAATGGATAATCTTATTTTCGGATCTTTCGTTGCAATTGAACGTTCAAAGAGATCTAAAGAACTTCTTGGCTCAATACCAGCATTAGGCCTAAATCCTTGAGCGCCAGGAGTATGTTTAGGATTCGATTCAACTTTTAATCCATTACTTGCCGCTGTAGGTTCAGGGTTCGGCAACCTGTTATCCCGACCTTCTGCCAGATAAGCTAAATCATCCTTATTAGGCCCGTCAGGGATCGGCGTGACCGTGGTAGTACCACCTGTATTCGGCACACCATTACTATTGCCGGTATTCGCCACTCCCTGGCCTGAAGTCTGATTATTCCCCGTATAATTCGGACCTGTACCAATTTGCCCCGCATTGTTACCTGTATGATTTGGCCCCGCATCAATCTGACCAACATTGTTACCCGTATGAGAAAGGTTGCTCTCCCCGTTCCCCATCATTGATGTGATTGCTGTAATCACAATCTGCGTGGCCATCGGACAGTCACCACCGGAGAGGCATTTATTCACAACATCACGGCCAAACTCTTTCACCATTGCATCCAGCTTCTGCGCGACAGCAGCATTAGCTTCTGTCTGCGGCGCTATTTGGCCGCAACCGGCGGCGGAGGTGGCATCAGCAGCGAGAGCAGGAAGTTATTCTCAACTGCATTTTTACCCGCCTGCGCACCCGCCACCGCACCGCCCGTGCTGTCTCCGGCCACACCGCCCGCCAGACCCGCCGCCAGCGTGCCCAGCGCGCTGATGGTCTGGCGCTGCTCCTCACTCAGGTCTTCGCACTTGCCCCCCGGATACATCTGCTGCGCGATGTACTTGCCCATCGCCGCACCAGAGGCGCCCGCCAATGCAGGATTACCCGACGCGTATGACGTTACCGCGCCCACCACCCCATGCGCAATCAGGTTCGCCTGAACGTTCACCACGTCCTTTCCGTCCGGACCTTTCGTCGTCGTCAGCGTATGTATCTGCCGATTAAGCAGGACAGGTTAAAACAGATAATCAGCCAACACGCTGCTTAAAAGCGCGCTACCGGAGTGTTATAGAACCTCGGTACTGATGACAACAAATTCTAAGCGAGATAGTTATTATGGCTGCACAACTTCATAATTCAGAAAAGGTTTTAATCAAAGTCCGATATTATATTCTGGGCTATATCTGGGACTGGGACCAGAGGAAGTTTGATAGGTCCTCGTCGATTACGCTGAAGGGAGACTATATATGGGATCTTGGAGTTGAAACAGGCAGAAAAGTTGAAGTGCCATGCGAGCAGGGCAAGCTGATTATGCGGCTGGCTTAGGAAACATTAGCAGGTAAAAAATCCCGGCTCGATTCGGCCGGGATTTTTTATTATGGATCTGATGGGTGAGATTTTCGAGCTTTTCGCTCATCTATTTTAGCGAAGATCCAGGATCTAAGAGCCGCTGCTGTTCCTGCAATAACACTTACGACCACAACATGCTCAATATCTGATCGCTCAAAACTTACTTTATGGCTCATAATGAGTTCTACCATTACCAGAGCCAGAGAAAAAAAGATCAAACAGCAAAAAACCATGTATAAAATGCTTAAAAATAGCAAGCCTACAGTCGGCTTATTTTTTCTTCTCATTAATTCTATCCTTGACAGCATTGCTAATAAATTCTCCTCCTGCAGCCCCAATAATATCACCAACTGGAGCTGAACCTGGGCCTAATATAGGACTAAAAACAGGGGGGGCAATTACACCAACAGCTGTACCAAATGCCCATCCAGCAGTTGTGCCAGTTAACGCACCTTTATCAGGCCCATCAGTAAATATAGTGCTTCCGAATGATATCCCCAGATTAGCTCCTACTCCACGTCCCGGAGCTAATCCCCCCGTCACTGCCGCCGAAGCACTGCCCCAGTAATCCCAGGTTTTTTGCTGGTTTTCAGGCAAGCTCTGGTTCTTAGCACTGTTTATATCAAACCACTGATATGTCCCATTGGCGATTTCCGCGATTACTGCACCGCCCACAACTTTCCCTATCGATGCAGCTGGCCCCATGTAAGCTGCTGCCGCTATCAACACACCATCTTTATAACCGTTGACGATAACTTTGGTTATATTTGCCCCTTCAGGCAAATCACCTTTAACATTTTTACTCATTGCCTCGTTGATTTGCTGCGCTGTCGCTCCAGCATCATCCATCGACATTCCCAATGTTGAGGCTGAATTACCATAGCTGTTGAGTCCGGATGGCAGATTAAACAGTTCGTTATTTTCTACAGCATTCTTACCCGTCCCCACCCCGACAACTCCACCTGCCGGCGAGTCGGCCGCTATTCCGCCCGCCAGCCCTGCCGCCATCCCGCTCAGCGTGCTGACCATCTGCTTCTGGCTCTCCGTCAGGTCGCTGATGTTCGTGTGCGGATACATCACTGCCACGATTGCCCGCGCAGCCAGTTCCCCGCCCGCGGCACCCGCCGCGCCCGCTGAGGCGCTGTTGCCGGACATCTGCGCCAGCACCGCCCCCGCCACCGCGTGCGCCATGGTGTTGGCCAGCAGATTGGTATTTTCCGTGCCGTCAGGGTTGTACGTTGTCGTGGCTTTTTTAATCGCGTTAGCGATGTACGGCGACATTGCGCCGCCCGCTGCGGCCCCGAGGTTACTGGCGCTCAGCCCGCCCAGCGCGCCTGCCACGGCGGTCGCCACCATCGACCAGGTGCCGCCCGTGCCCCACTGCTCCGCCACCGCTTTATAACCAGGATCGCTCTGCACGCGCGCATTGAGTTCATCCTGAGAGAGGCTGGCATAGTCAGGATGCGCTTTCAGCAGGCGGTCGGCGGTCTCTTTCGCCGCCGTATCCAGTTGCCAGGTTTTCACGTCGTTGACGACCCTTCCTGCCAGCTCCTGTACGCCCTGCGCAAACGCCATCTGGTTGTCGACTTTCTCCCTGTCGAAAATTTTGTCGATGCTGCCGTTGGCGTTTTCGGTGTCGTGGCTCAGCCCCGCAACGTCCTGAGTCTGGTGCTGAGCGTCGCGTACCGTAATCGTGCCATCCGCCACCGCTGAATGCGTGGTGCCGGAGGCGCTGCCGTTCATGTTCACCAGGGTCGGCAGCGCGCCGCCCCCAAACTGCTGGCCCGCAGCAGCATGGCCGTCATATCCGCCGCTGATGCCCACAGATGCGCTGCTGGCGCTGTAAGAGGCGTGATTATCAATGCTGTCCCAGCCCAGCGTGCCGGTGGACAGGCGGTTATTTGCCGCATCCGCCGTGGAGGCTATTACCGCGCCGTTCAGCTGCGTATGGTTGCCGGTATAGATGTCATAACCACCGTCGCCCGCAAACAGCCCGCTCTGGTCGCCGACGCTGGCATATTCGCTGTTCACCTTGCTCGTGCTGACGCTCAGCCCCGCCGAGCCGTTCATCGTGCCCCAGGTAAAGCTGAAGCCGCCGCTGGCGCTCTGCTGTTTGCTGTGGTAGTTATCGGTGTCCTGCAGGCTGGTCAGCGTGAGGTTGTTGCCCGCGTTAACGCTGATGCTGTCACCCAGCGCCTGCGCGCCGGAGAGCAGCGTGTCGTTGCCGCTGCTGAGCGTCAGGGTATCTTTCGCATTGACGCGGCTGTTGACGTAGGTCGTACTGTTGCCGTTCTCCGCGCCGCTGGCCACATACCCGCTGGCCTGCACGCCGATGCCGGTTTCCTTGCCAATGGCGACGTGAACTCCGGCGCTCCAGCCGGAGGATTTGTTGCTGCTCTGCTGTTCGGAATTGTTGCTGGCGGCAACCAGATTAAGGTCGTGCGCGGCGGCCAGCGTGACGTTATTCCCGGTGATACCGCTGCCTGCCAGCGTCAGATCGCCGCTGGTGCCGTTCGCGCCGGTGGCGACCACCGCTACGCTACCGCCCCCGCTGAGCGAACTGCCGCTGACGGTATTGCTGCTGTATGCCGATGAGGATTTGCTTTTGCTGGCGCCGACGCTGAGTGCGATTTTTATACCGGCCTCATCCAAATTACCCTTAGCCAGCGCCGTGGCGGACTGCCTGGCCGCACCTGACATCGCCCAGCCGCTTTCCAGCATTTTCACCGCGCCCAGCGCCTTCAGACGATCATCGCCCGCCTGGCTGGCCCCTTTCGCCTGCGAACCCAGGCTCAGCAGCGCATCGGTAATCGGGCTGGTAAGCTGAAGCGTCAGACCGCTCTGCTTCTGCTCATAACTCTGACGGCGGGTCAGCGTGTCGTTGCCCGGATCAATAGTAACCGATCCACCCACCAGGCTGATATCCTGCTTTGCAATCACGTCTGAACCAGCCACATGCGCATCATGTCCGGCAAGCAGAGTGACATTTCCCCCGGTGCTGCCTATCGTGCTGGCGCTCTGACTCTGAGTGGTGCCATCCTGCTTCAGCTGCTGTTTTGAAGAGGCGCTGCCAAAGGTGACGCCAATGCCGCCGCCGCTGAACATGCCGCTCTTTTTGGTTTCACTCAGACGGTAGCTGGTCTGGTTTTCCGTTGCCGCCGCGATGGTAAGGTCATTGCCCGCTTTCAGGCCAACATCGCTTTCGCCAACCACAGAGGAACCTTTTACCGTCAGGTCATTGCCCGCGATGATCGAAACGCGATCGCCGCTCAGCTGTGAGGCTTTTTCGACGGTTGAGCTATCTTCTTTAATAGTGTGGGTGGTCTTCTTGCTGAACAGACCCTTTTTGGTTTTTGTTTCTTCCCGATAGGCATAATCACTTTCTGTCACCGTAGTGATATTCACATCGTGTCCGGCCTGAGCCGAAAGATCTTTTCTGGCAGTGATGGTGCTGGCTTCGCTGTTAAGATCATGGCCGGCAATCAATTGAGTATTTCCACCGCTGACAATCTCCGTGCCCTGCTGGCGTACAGCATCGTTGATTTCCACTTTCTTACCGGCTTTATAGCTGTTGCCGGAGCGGGTTTCTGCGGCCAGCAGATTAAGGTCGCGTCCTGCCTGTAGAACTATATCATTTTCCGCTGCCATGCCTGCTGCATCGCTGTTCAGATCGCGACCCGCCTTCAGTAACAAATCGTTGCCGCTGGTTAACGTAGTGCGGTCCAGTCCGCTCGCATGCGATTCACTTTTGCCCTGCTGGCTGTTCTGAGTCGTGGCCGCACTGTTCAGGTTGATATCATTACCTGCACCAAGCGTGGCGTTACCCCCTGCGTTGACGGCGCTGGCCGTCACGTCAAGGTTATGACCCGCCTGCATGGCCAGATTGCCGCCTGCGGAAATCTGGCTGCCTTGCGTGCTGGTCGTGGTCGTGGCGGAGGCCTCTTTCTTTTTCCAGCCGCTGGAGAAGCCTGACTGCGCGCCGCCTTCCACCTGCCGGGTACCGGCAATGGCAATATCATGCCAGGCATCCATCAGCAGGTTATTTCCGGCGCTTAGCGTGGCGGCGGTAACGTTAATATCATTGCCTGCCTTCAGGCTCAGCGAATCTGAAGCGGTGATGGCAGCAGTTGCTCCGTTCAACGTTTCGCTGAATGAGAGATTCATGCCCTTGCTGTTGTGGGCATCAAGCTGCCACTGTTGAGAGGTCGTCAGGTTATTGATATCTCCGTTAACGCTTTCCAGCGCCACGGTTTTACCGCTAATCGTTGAGCTGACGTTGTTGATATCATTCAGCGCGCTCAGCTGCAGGTCGCCGCCCGCCTTGATAAGACCCGCACTGAGATTACTGAGTGAGTTCTGGCTGTCGACCTTCAGCGCATTCTGAGCACTTATCGTACTGCCGTTATTGGTGACGTTGCCGCCATTGAGCGTAACGTTATTACCAGCAATGACGCTGCCGCTTTGCAGGCTGACATCTTTTGGCGAGAGATAGACCTTCGGCACCATGACCGTTTCGCCGTTCACCGTGGCCGCCTCCCACCAGATAATGCTCTTATCCAGAGAGGCAACCTGATCGGCACTGAGTGACACGCCAAACTGCAACCCCAGTGGTTTTTGCGTGGCTGCGGCGTTGTCCATCAGATAGCGCATCTGATCGAGCTCTGACCCGAGGCCGTTCAGGTAGCGGCTGCCAGTTTGGTTGAGCACCACGTTGCTAACATAACGGGTATCAAACGCCGCATCCCCGAGGAAACGATAGTCGTAATCGGGTTTCAGGTTCAGTCGATCCAGCAGATAAGATGAGCCGAGAAAGGTATTTTCATCGGTATAGAGCGTGCGGGTTTCCTGCGGGGCAGCAGCAGGATGGTTGCCCAGCAGTGCATTGAGATCGCCGAACAGGTTGGGGTCCAGATTACCCAGGCCGTTAAGCTTGGGGTTTACGGCGATAAGATAAGGACTTTTACTGTCTGTGGTTGCTAAAAAGTAGCCATTCGTACCAGAGGGCAACGGGTAGGCGCTGAGGTCAACGGGGCTTGCCTGAGGAGTTTGCAACCCGGAAGCACCCTGATTGTTGGCGCGAATATCGGCGAGCGAGGTATTTTTCCCCAGATCCGCACTCTCTTTTCCTGTTAATGAATGGCCGGTCAGCGCTGTTTGTGGCAATGCTGCGGCTTCCAGTCCAGCGGCGCTGTTTACCTGGCGCAAAGCATCCTGCAATTGATCGTGCCACTGTGGTGTGTTGACAGCAGCATAATCTGAAGCAGATAACTGCTGGCGCTGAAGCGCGCCCGACTGGCTGACTGATTTCAGGCCGTTTACCGTTGGCGCGGCAAGGGTATTGCCGCTCCATCCGGCATTGGCCGTGGTGTTGCTGTTGCTGATATCACCGCTGAAGCTGGCGCTTACATTGCCGCCCGCCTGAATCACAGCGCGGTAGAGTTCACCGGGAGTAAAGGTATTTTCATGACCAACAAGCGTGTAAGTAAATTCGCTACCCTTTGTCGCGTTACGCGTTCTCTCTTCACCAATAGTACCCGTGGCTAAGGCACCCTGATATTGATAAATCAGAACATCGTTCTGTGTGCCAGCCTGCCAGGATTGGTTGTTTAACTGGTTACCGGAAAGCGTAATATTGCCTTTTGCGAGAATATTACTGGCCTGGTTCTCCAGACTCCCCGCCTGGACTGCCATGTTACGTCCCGATGAGATACGACCCGCCCCGCCGTTACTGACCACGTCTACCGTGGAACTTGAAATCGCAAATTTTTGCGTAGCGGCTTCTTCTGTGGGGGCGTAAAGATCTTTCCTGACGATGTCTCCTCCAACGGTACAGCCACAGCCATTACGGCCGCCGATCTCACGTTGAGGGGTTTTGGTGACTGATGTGTAATATCCATAATCCCCCACGGCCAGATCCCAGATGGTGATTTTCATCGTGGTATCGCCCACACCAGCGCGGGTCGGTGCGGAAGTACTACTCTCCGTCACGTGTAAACCGTCACGGGTATTCAACAGGTGTGCGGTTTTAAGGGTAATATCACCCTTCTGCGTCTCAATGGTGCCGGAAGTATTAACCACTTCACCATTCGCGTTGCCCGCCGCGTCGCGCTGCAACGTAAGGTTGTTGCCAGCGAGAATATCGCCCCGCTTATTCTGAATACTGTTTGCATAGAGGAAGAGATTATTCGCCGCATAGAGCAGCGCTGTGTTCACCAGGCTGCCTGGGGTGCTAATCGTCAGGCTTCCACGCGTGCCCGCAAAGCCATTAAGCGTGACGTCACTGCGGCTGGTCAGCGTCAGGTTGCCGCCGCCCTGGAGGCTGCCATTACCGTTCATGATGATGCCGCTGCCGCTCAGGCTGCTGTCACCGCTGCCGCTGGTCAGCTGGCCATTGTTGGTCAGCAAGCCACCCGCGCTGACCGTCAGCGCCTGCCCCTGCATGGTGCCCTGGTTTTCCAGCGCGCCATTGCTGCTGACGCTCAGACGGTTGCCGGCAGCAAGTACCCCTTTAGCGGTGAAGGCGTTAATGATTTTCAGCGTTGCATCGCCCAGCGCCACGACCTGGCCGAGCTGATCGAATCCGTTACTGTTTACTGTCAGCGTGCCGCCGCTGAAAAGTTTACCGGCTGCCTGCTGGTTAATTTGTGACGCTGTCACGTTTAGCTGTTGCGTTCCCAGCAACGTGCCGCTGTTGGTGAGCTGCTGATAATTGACAACAAGATTTGCCCCCTGCGCGCTCCCCTGATTGGACAGCGCAGAGCCGCTGAGGGTGGCCTGCTGATCTGCCAACAGCGTTCCACTGTTTGCCGCGTTTGCCGCATTCAAAATGAGACGCGTCGCCTGGAGCCAGCCGCTGTTTGTCAGCTGTGGCGTGTTGAGCGTCAGCTCACCGCCAGAGAGCAGCTTACCGCTATTACTGGCAAGGCCGGTGGCTTTAATGGTGCTGGTCGCGCCGCTCTGAATCAGACCGTAGTTATAGAGTTCCGGCGTGGTTAACGTCAGCGCTTTCTGGCTGACAAGCGTGCCGGAGGCATTATTGGTCATCCGCCCGCTGAGCGTCATAAGCAGGTTATTATCCCCCTGCAAACGACCGCTGTTATTCACCGCTCCGCTGGTCAGGGTCACTTCCTGGCCCTGAACGTTGCCGGAGTTGGTCACCGAGGCGGCCTCAAGCGTAAGCTTTCCTGCCGAAAGCAGCGTTTTGTTCTGCTGCTGCGTAAACCCGCCATCAAGTTTCACCGTCAGTGCGTCAACGCCGCTAATGTCACCGTTATTATTGAGTGTGGAACCCGTCAGCGTCAGTGATTTCGCAATCCACTGCCCCTGATTGGCCAGCGCCAGCGCCTGAAGTGCTGCCGCGCCATTGGCAGTGATTTTACTGCCTGCGTTCGAAGTCAGCTTATCCGTGAGGTTCAGTTGCAGTCCGTCGGCACTCTGAATTGAGCCGTTGTTGATCAGTTGCCCCGCTTCCAGCAGGATCTGCTGTCCCTGCCAGCTGCCGTTATTGGTTACCGTGCCACCCTTAACGGTCAGCGTGCCCTGGGTCAGCATCGTTCCTGCGCTGCTGTTTACCAGCTCACGCGCCGGAGCAGCCAGGGCCATTCTGATCATACTTCCTGCCATCTGCGGCAGGGCCGCCAGCGTCAGCGCCTGTAACCCAATCAGGCTGCCCTGATTGATCACATTTGCCTGGCTCAGCCTCACTATTTTTCCCTGTATGGCTCCGCTGTTGGTTAACTTATCTCCAGTCAGCGTCATCGCCTGACTGCTGAGCAGCGAGCCGCTGTTGGTCAGTGTCTGAGCGCCTATCAGCACCTCGCCCTGACTCAACAGTTCACCGATATTACGCAGCTCTCCGCTCACGCGGGCCGTAAGCTCACCGCTGCCCAAAACAGATCCCTGCTGCTGCCAGCTATCCGCGGTGATTTCCGCCCTCTCTCCCTGTAGCGTGCCGGAAGTGGTGAGTTGTCCGGCTTTAAGCGTTAATGCGCCGCCTGAGAGCGCCTTACCCGCTGTGCCGATAGTGAGGCTCTCCGCCTGCACCGCCAGCGAGTCACTCCCCTGCCACAACCCGCTGTTGTTCAGCGTACCGCCCTGCAACGTCAGGCCGCTGGCCATTATTTTACCGCTGTTCAGCAAGGTTGGGGCAGAGAGGTCAGCCGCTCCCTGACTCAGCAGCATCCCGATGTTGTTCAGTTCACTGCTGGCACCGCCATTCAGCGAGTGAGTTCCGGTGATGGCACCCCGGTTAGCCAGCGTGGTCAGATCAAAGCCAAGGCGGTCGCCCTGCCAGCTGCCGTCATTGCTGGCGCTGCCGCCTGTTACGCTCAGCTCTCCCCCGCTCAGGAGCTGTCCGCCTGACTGGTTACTGAGCTGCTGGAAGTGGGTGGTCAGTGACTCATCGCCCTGGAGCAGGCCGCTGTTTATTAACTCGTCGCCGCTTACCTTAAGCTGGTTTGCCGCAACGGTGCCGCGGTTATTCAGTTTGCGCGCGTTGATATCCACCTGCTGCTGCGCCAGGAGTTGTGCGCCAGAGCCGTTGGTAAAGGTGTCTCTGAGATGAGTGAGGAGAGTGTCAGCCTGCACCCGTCCGTTGTTAGTGAACTGGCTGCCGGTGACAGTCAGCGCATCATTAACCTGTAGCAGCCCGTCATTATTTATCTGCTCCAGCATAAGATTTAAGGCGCCGCCGCCAAGCAGTTTCCCACCAGCCTGGTTAGTAAGAGACGTGGTGTTCAGCGTCAGCTCGCTGTTGCCCTGTAAAAGGCCGCCGTTGGTTAACAGCGGTGCGCTCAGGTTCAGACGATCGGCCGCAAGGGTGCCCTGATTAAGGATTTCGCTGGCGTGCAGCGTCAGCCCCTGCTCACTCAGCAGGCTGCCGCTGTTACCGACACTCCCGCTGACCTGCGCCTTAAGTAGTGAAGAGGCGCGTGTACTGCCACCGTTCTGCCAGTTTTGAGCAGACAACGTTAGCCGATCGGCCTGTAGGGTTCCCAGATTAACCAGCGTTGTGCCGTCCAGGGTCAGCGCACCAGCACTGAGTAACTGACCTGTGGCCTGATTACGCAAATTTTTGCCCTCAAGCGCCAGCGAGTCGTTACCCTGGATCAGGCCACTGTTGATTAAATCGCCCCGCAGCGTTAGCGCCTGCGCAATCAGCCAGCCCTGGTTATCAGTGGTGTCGCTCTGTAGCTGAATGCCCTGCTGGCCGAGGATCCTACCCGAGTTAGTCAGGCTGCCTGTGTTTACCTCCGCCTCTTCTTCACTCAGCGCGTTACCGCTGTTTTGCCAGCTCTCTGACTTCAGTGTCAGCTGCTGCCCCTGTAACAACCCCTGATTGTTCAGCGTTTTTGCCTGCAACGCCAGTTGCCCGCCACTGAGCAGAGTCCCGGCATTAGTCATATTCTCGCCGCTGACGCGCGCAGCTCCGCTGCCCTGAAGCAGGCCGCTATTGTTCACGCCGGCAGCAGTAATCTCCAGCTCGCTGGCTACTACCTGCCCATTATTCGTGAGCTGTTGCAGATTCAGTTGCATGCCCGCATCAGAGAGCAGCAGGCCATCCTGCTGATTAATCAGGCTGCTGTTACTGGCAGTGAGGCTGGCGGCACTGATTTCACCGGTGTTAACCAGACTGTTTCCGCTGAAGGCGAGTGCGGCATCACTGGTGATCAAACCGCTGTTATGCAGATCGGGCAGATCAAGGGCAAAGTCATGGGCCGAAGTGAGGATGCCCTGGTGCTGGTTTGTGAGCTGATTGCTGCTGATTTTCAGCAGATCGTTGCCCTGAATCAGCCCATTGTTCTCAATCTGAGTGCTGTTCAGCGTCAACTCCGGAGCTGAGAGCGAGCCCTGGTTAACCAGTTTGCTGCTGGCTGTCACCAGCGACTTTTTCGCGGTTATTGCACCGCCCGCCCTGTTATCCAGCGAATCAGCGGTAATTTTCGTACTACCCTGGCTGCTCAGCGTGCCGCTCTGTTGTAAAAGATCGGTGTTGATTTCAGTGAGCGCGCCCCCCAGCATTTCACCACTGTTAGCCAGTGTATGGGTGGTTACGCTCAGGCTGTCGCCCACTACTTGACCCTTATTGGTCAGGGCATCAGCATTAATTTGCTGAGCCGCTTTTGCTACCAGCGCACCGCTGTTCTGCGCCTGCTGCGCCTTTAATAAAAGGCCTTTGCCAGCGGTAAGCTGACCGGCGTTATCAATCTGTTTTTGCGCTGTCAGCTGGATATCACCCGCGGCATTACCGGCACTGGCTTTATCAACCAGCAGATCGCCGCCGTTGAGCTGGATATTTTTCCCCGCCGTCAGCTTACCGCTGCTGACCGCCAGCTTACCGTTACCCGTCAGGCTGATAGTCTCGTCACTGACCACTGTGCCTGCCGCCAGCGTGATATCCTGCGCGGCATTCAGCGCTACCGGGCCGGTAGCTTTATTATCCCCGTTAAGGACGATGCTCTGCCCCCGGACCTCCAGCGCACCGCTACTGAGGCTTTTGTTCAGCGTTATTTTTCCGCTGGCATCAAGAGAGATATCGCCCTGACGCGCATTCAGATCGCCAAGGTTTACCCCAACCCCTTTTTCGCTGGAAACTAACCGGATACGGTTGGCATACATTCCCCCGAGCGCGCCAGTATCTACCGCAACACGTGGCGCCGCGCCTTCCCCCGCAATAGCCTGAGAAGTGCCGTCTGCCGCTACACGGTTAGCCCCGGCAATAACCTTTAAATCACGGGCATGGATAGCGGCATTGACCTCTGTTGCCCTGGAGATAATTGACAACGCATCCGACTGACTGGCGTCAATTCCCTGCCCTTCAACCGTTATCGTCCCCCTGGTTACTTCCAGCGACTGCAAATTACCTTTTGCGTCCAGCTGCGGCTTACCGGTGGTTAAGGTTACGTTGGGTGTGTTGATAAAACCGCAGCCGTTACAGGTTATTCCATAAGGGTTAGCAACGATAACGTTGGCGCCTTTCCCCGCCACTTCGGTATATCCCTGAAGCTGTGAACGACTGCCGCCGGTGACTTCATTGATAATCCCTTTCGCTTCCTGCCCCGCCTTCAGGTTGGTGTTGTTTTGAATCAATCCCCCGAGCTGCGTTTTCGTCAGCTGGCCGGTGGCATTATTCAAAATTACCCCTTCTTTGCCGACGTTATACTCTTTGAACTGATTATGGGAAATACCGGCTCCATTGGGCGTAGCGATATTGATAACCGGTACCCCATTTGCTGCTTTATCCAGTTTTGTTCCGGCTGTAACGGGCGTCATGGTGGCTGAAAGAGCCGGCAACAGCGGCTGCCAGGCAATCAACGCACAGACCAGATAGCTCAGCAGACGTTGGGAAGTGCGCAGCGGATGAAGTCGATTTTCCATAATCATTGCCTTTTAAAAGAGCAGAGAAATGCGGTAATAAGCGGAGAGGCGATCTGGCCCAAGCCAGTCGGGGTATTTCACCGGCAGGCCTAAGGTGAGTTGTGTGGCGAAATAACGGTTACCTGAGGTGAGGCCTACGGCACCTCCCCATAAAGTGCCCGAAGATTCACGATCGTAGCGGTCGCTCTCCAGCCATCCGCCATCAAGCGCCAGCAAACCATTAATCTGACCCAGCAGCGGCAGCGTGAATAACGCGTAATTAAGCTCATTACGTAAATAGCCGCCGTTATCGCCGGAAAGGTACTGTTCTTTAAAACCCCGAACCGAGCTTTCGCCGCCAATGGTCAGGCGTTCGCTGCCATACAGCCGGTCGGGTGACCACTGACCATAGGCACTGCTCAGCCACCAGAGGTTCTGGGTAAGCGGGCGCTGGAAGCTGCTGCTCAGGCTCCATTTGCGGAAATCAGCTTTGGGCAGATCGTCGCTTTTACCGCTGTCGCTCTCTGCATCCAGCCAGGGAACGCCATGACTGAACATCGGGTTAAAGGTGGCAACGCCTCCGGCCATTTTCTGCGTATGGTTAAGGCCGAACTGGAGGCTGGTCAGTTTGCGGCTGCTGCTCTCAAGAAGCGTATCGTTCAGCCAGTTGCGGCTGATTCGGTGATCTATTCCAGCTACTAACGCCGTTTTACTCTGGCCGTTACGAAAGGCGACCCAGGAAGCGGTGGCACGATGGATCTGACTGTCGCCATGAGAGAGCCAGCTGAAATTGTTATTTTCAAAGCGGTTGCGATAGTCGCTCCAGCTATAGTTGTAATTCATCAGCCAGTAGCCATAAGGCACACTGACTCCTGATTGCAGATTGCGTGCATTACGGGAAGAGGAGAAGGCGCTGCTGCGTCCGCCGCTGATAAACCACTGGTCGGCAATCCCCAGCAGATTGTTAGCGGTTAAAGAAGCAGACATCTGCCCCACGCCGGTACTTTTCTGGCCACTATTATCAAAAGAAAGGGCAGCCGTCAGGGGAAATTCCGGCGTCGCTGTGAGGTTAACAATGGAAAAACCAGGATTATCACCCGGCAGGATTTCAATCTGAACCGGCGTGGTACGGAGACGGTTAATTTGCTCCATCCCCTGCTCTATATCACGCAGGTTAAGGATGCCACCTTCAAGTCGTGGGAAAGCCATTTTCAACTGAGTTGAAGAACCCTTCTCCAGCCGTATTTGCTGTAAGCGTCCTTCCAGCACGGAGAGCGTTAAAATGCCGCTGTTTATATCCTGCTCAGGAATAAAAGCCCGGCTGGTAATGTACCCGCGGGAGAGATACCAGTCAGATATATCGCGCGTTAATTTTTCAATCTGAGCAATATTTATACACTGACCCAGCAGAGGCGCAGTGACTCTTTTTTTCTCTTTTGCTGAAAATAACGAGGCATTATTAATAATGATTTTTTTGATAAGGAAACAGGGATCCGTACGCTGGCCATCGGTAACCTTATCTGACATTTCTGGCTGCACGCTGCGTTGCAGTTCGTCGCGCTGAAGCTGATTGCTCTGTAACATATTCTGCTGCTGTATTTGCAGCTGATCGCGATCGGCCGGACTCAACGGCGCTGCACTGGCACCCGTTATATACACGGCAAAAAGCCACGACCACTGTTTCCCTACACGGTAGTTAATCATCATGATAAGCGCGCTAATCTGTAAAGAATCCGCAAGGATTTTATGTGAAAGTGTTATCAGCAGACAATCATAATTCATCCAATAAATCAGATAAAATGATATATATTTTTAAATTTAGCTTAAGTACTTCGATTATCTGCGGCTAATACAAATGCTCTTTAAGTAACGCGTATTTAAGCAAAACAGATTAAAAAATTGTGCTTAATGTCAGCTGATATATCGCCGGCTAAAAAGTAAGGCGAGAGAGTTCCGTTAACGGATCTATTAATGTATTCACTGCCAAAATGGCTGACTGGCCAAAGGATAATTTCCCGGACTTTGGCTGCCATTAACGAATTCCTGACTGGCAGAGAGTGGGACAGAATAAGCAGAAACAGGCGCAGCAGAAGATAACAAGGAGCAGGCAGGATTAATGAAAAGCGTTTCGGTCGGACTGGGTGAGGATAAATGATGTAAAAAAGGAGCCGATCTTCAGCACAATCAGCTCCCTGCACATCAAAACAGCTATTTAATATTCATCGCTGCTTTCAGGGTATAGAACAGGTCAGTCTGGTCGGTCAGGCCTACGACATTGGCGGCGTGAGGGCCGTAAGCCGCAACACGAAGCTGTGTGCCCGTATGCTCCTGCGATTCTCCCTCTGAGTTGCCGTAGCTGATGGTCATCAGGCCGCCCTCTCGGGTATTCAGCGTTTGGGTCAGTCCCGGCGCTTTGCTGTCGTTAGCAATAATCTGACTGTAGTGCGCGTGGTCTGCGGTCACAATTACCAGCGTGTTCCCCTCTTTACGGGCAAATTCCAGCGCCTTCTGCACCGCCTCATCCAGATCGACCGTTTCACCGATCTGTCCGCATGGGTTGGCTGCGTGATCCTGTTTATCAATGGAAGCGCCTTCAACCTGTAGGAAGAAGCCGTGCTCATTTTTGCTCAGCAGCTCAATTGCCTTATCGGTCATCTGTGCCAGCGTTGGCGTGGATGCGGGACGCTCATTATTCACTTCACAGGTCACCGGTTTGCCCTCAATGTTGCCGTGATAAGTGGCTTTTGGCCCTTTCCAGCGCACAGGCATATTCCCCTGCGCAAACAGGCCCAACACCGGTTTCTGCTGGCTGGCTTCAGTCACCCCGGTCATGCCTTCCAGGTCAGTCACCCACTGATAGCCGCGCAGCTTAGCCTGCTCTTCCAGGGTTTTTCCCTGCCATTCACCCGCCTTTGCCGTTTCGCTGAACGTTTTACCGCCACCGCCCAGCGTAACGTCCGCTCTGGTATTCAGCAGCTGCTCGGCGATGGAGCCTTTACCCCCTTTCTCAAGCGCATTGATGGCACACAGCTCACTGGTCTTTTCTGGTCCGTAGCACTTGCGCGAAGTGACGTGAGCGATTTGCGCGGCTGGCGTGGCATCTTCAAGCTCTGCTGTTGAAACGTTACCGGTGCCTTTCCCTGCTGCTTTCGCCATTTCCATCAGGGTTGGGTGATCCTTGCCGTTAACGTCCACACCAATCGCGCCGTTGTAAGACTTCACGCCGGTGCTCCAGGCGGTAGCTGAAGCGGCAGAGTCGGTAACGTAGTCAGGCTTGTGCGTCTTCTTATCCAGCGAATAGTGGGTGTACTGGCCCGTTAACGGCAGCGCATCAATCCCCTTAAAGAAACCGCCTGCCCCTTCGGCATAGTTACGTGCCGCAGTGATTTCTGAATCCCCCATACCATCCCCAATCAGCAGGATAACGTTTTTAGCCGTGTTGCTGTTCAGAGAAGCTTTTAACGCTTCAGTCTGGTCACCTGTAAGGCGGCGTGCCCCGCCAGGCTGCGTGATATCCCCCTGCGCGGCGCGGCTGTAGGCCGCAACATCGGCCCAGGCGGTGGAGGAGATAACCGTAGCGATAAGAGAGAGGGTGAACAGACTTTTAAGTTTCATTAACTCGATGCTCCATGATGAAGTTTTGCTAAAGATTTCAGGGAGCCAGTTTGCGACACAACCATGATAGTTTTGTGTCGGAGACATTTCTGTATGATGACAAGGGTTTGCCGTACGCTTTTCTGCCAGCACCGCCTTTAAGCCGATAGAATAAAAGAAAAATATGCTTGACCGGGCGCCTTCTACTCCCTATAGTAGCGCCCCGTCGCCCCCTGGGACGACGCAGTAAAACAATACGGTGAGGTGTCCGAGTGGCTGAAGGAGCACGCCTGGAAAGTGTGTATACGGCAACGTATCGAGGGTTCGAACCCCTCTCTCACCGCCATATTTAAAGAGAAAGTCTGAGCGAAAGTTCAGACTTTTTTTTTGCATATCACTCAGGAGAGAGGGGTGAGAAGCCTCGACAGGGTTCGACAA
>Ga0265797_10003703_pt1 | contig 24252 bp, 21 predicted proteins | sample P2T30metagenome_FD_192433 | JGI IMG/M metagenome (GOLD analysis project Ga0265797, IMG submission 192433) | Plant litter microbial communities from East Loma Ridge, Irvine, California - P2 T30 | ecosystem: Environmental > Terrestrial > Plant litter > Unclassified | place: USA: California... | reverse complement strand
TGGCAGCGGGGGCTGCGGGCTCCTGGGAGCAGCCAGCGGCAATGGCCACGGCCAGCGGAATGAGCAGGAACGGGGTACGCATGAATCGAGACCGTTTCAGGGGTAAACGATGATTTTACCCCCGAAGCGGCCTTGGTAGCGCCGAAGGCAGCGGCAGGAGCCGCTGCCAACGTTGCTTGCGACGGCCCGGAGGGTGCCGGTCAGGACGACCGGCATAGCCATGCTCGGCGGATCCCTGACGCCGAGCATGGCTCGGCGCTACCCGCTTACAGCTTGTAGCCCGAATGGATGGAGACGATGCCAGCCGACAGGTTCTTGTAGTGGCAGCGCTCGAAACCGGCCTCGCCCATCATCGCCTTCAGTTCATCCTGCGGCGGATGCTTGCGGATGCTCTCGGCCAGGTACTGGTAGCTGTCCGAATCGCGCGCGAACAGGCGGCCCAGCTTCGGCAGCACCTTGAACGAGTGGAAGTCGTAGATCGGCTTGAACCAGTCCAGCGTGACTTCGGAGAACTCCAGCACGCGGGCCTGACCGCCCACCTTCAGCACGCGATGCATTTCGCGCAGCGCAGCATCCTTGTCGGTCACGTTGCGCAGGCCGAAGGCAATGGTCACCAGGTCGAAGCTTGCATCCGGGAACGGCAGCGCCTCGGCGTTGCACTGCACGTAATCCAACCCGGCCACCAGGCCGCGGTTGGTCAGGCGATCGCGGCCGACCGACAGCATCCCGGCATTGATGTCGCCCACCACGACGGCGCCCTCGGCACCCACCCGCTCTTTCAGCAGGGCGGCGATGTCACCGGTACCACCGGCAAGATCGAGCACGCGGTCACCCGGTTTCACCTGCGCGGTCGCCACGTAGTAGCGCTTCCATACCCGGTGCACGCCCAGGCTCATCAGGTCGTTCATCAGGTCGTAGTTGCGCGCGACCGAGGTGAAGACCTGGCCGACCAGCTTCTGCTTGTCCTTTGCATCGACATCGCGGAAGCCGAAATGGGTAGTTCCGGACTTGTAGGGGGATTCGCTCATGGGCTGATTATCGCACCGCGCGGGGTCGGCGGCACCCCCTGCCCGTATCATGGCTGCCTGACTCACGGAGACCCGCATGATCACCACCCCCGATTACCAGGCCCTGCTGCAGACCGCCATCGCCGAAGCCCGCCAAGGACTGGCAGAAGGGGGCGTGCCGATCGGCGCAGCGCTCTACCACAACGATGGACGCCTGCTCGGCTGTGGCCACAATCGCCGCGTGCAGGAAGGCGACCCATCCGTGCACGGCGAGACCGATGCGTTCCGCAAGGCCGGTCGCCAGCGCGGTTACAAAAACACCATCATGGTCACCACGCTGGCGCCCTGCTGGTACTGCAGCGGGCTGGTGCGGCAGTTCAACATCGGCACCGTGGTGGTGGGTGAATCACGCACCTTCCAGGGCGGCATCGACTGGCTGCGCGAGAGTGGCGTGAACGTCATCGACCTGGACAACTAGGAGTGCGTTGACCTGCTGGGCAACTTCATCGAGCGCCACCCGGAGATCTGGGACGAAGACATCGGCGAGTGAGCTTTTCCTGAATAGTTCAGCGCGCAGGCGGGCAGAACCGACTGAACACGCGCGTGTGGTCCGTCGGAAAACGACTGCGCCACGCTGATTGCACGCAGCAATGACGCTGCGTGCACTGACTGATAGCGATGATCGGAGCTCCCCCGCCACCCTTCATAAGAAGTCAGAACCCATGCGCGCAGATGCACCCAATGTCCCTCCGGTCATCGACGTGGAGGCAGAGCTGAACTACTGGCGCCAGCGACATGCCGATGGCGCGATGGGTCCGGGATCCTTCGGTCACTTCGTGCCGTGGATCAAGTTCGCCTGTGATTCACTGATCACCCATCCCCGCGCCAGCAACGAACAGCGCGAGGAAGCGTTCCAGACCCAATACGCACTGCAGATCATGCCGCGGCTGACCGAAGCGCAGGCACGCGCGTTCATCGAGCAGGTGTGGGACCACGTCTACGTGTCCAGCATGATCCAAAGCGCCGACCGCCCCCGGCTGATCGCCTGACCGAATGCGAGGCAGCGCCGAGCCACGCTCGGCGAGCGCGGAGTACAGCGCGCATCGACACGACGTACACGTTGGCCGGCGTATTCATCCGGCATGAGCCTCAAGTCCGTTTTCAACACCGTTGCCAAGCGCACCGCCTACGCCACGGGAACGCCCTGGACGTTCATCACCGCTGTGTCGGTAGTGGTGATCTGGGGTGTGACCGGGCCCTTGTTCGATTTCAATGACACGTGGCAGCTGGTGATCAATACCGGCACCACCATCATCACGTTCCTGATGGTGTTCCTGATCCAGCACACGCAGAACGCCGATACGGCCGCGATGCAGATCAAGCTGGACGAACTCATCCGCGTGACCGCTCACGCCAACAAACAGCTGCTGGACCTGGAAGAGCTGGACGAGGAGCGGTTGGAAGAGATCCGCAAGGAGTATGAGCGCATGGCCCGCGAAGCCGGCGATGCGCTGGAACGCGTGCGCGCGTGCCGTGGGGATGACGATGTCTAGAGCGTGACGACCAACGGTCGTCACTACCAGTATCCGGGGTAGCGCCGAGCCATGCTCGGCGAGCGCAGCGGCAACCGCGTGACGGCCAACGGTCGTCACCCACCAAAGCACGGAATGTGACGGCCAGCGGCCGTCACTACCCAGAGCTCAGCTGCGCTCGCGCCAGCCGCCGCCCAGCACCTTGTACAGTGTGATGCGGTTGGCCTGCTGCGCCAGCGCCGTCTGCAGCTGACTCTGCTGCGCGCTGTAGGCGGTGCGCCGCGCATCCAGCAGGGTGACGAAGCTGTCCAGCCCGGCGTCATAGCGCGCCTGCGACAACTGCTCGGCCTGCGTGGCGGCCGCCAGCAGCGCCTGCTGCGAAGCCGCCTGTGCGTCCAGGCTGGTGCTCAACGCCAGTGCATCGGCGGTCTCGCGGAAGCCCACCTGGATCGACTTTTCGTACTCGGCCAGTGCGATGTCACGGTCCGCGTTCGCCACTGCCAGTCCCGCCCGCAGCTTGCCGCCCTGGAAGATCGGCAGGCTGATCGTCGGCAGGAAACTCCAGACCCGTGTGCCGCTGTCGAACAGGCCGGACAACTCGCCCGAACTGCTGCCCAGCGTGCCGGTCAGCCGTATGCTGGGGAAAAACGCAGCGCGTGCCGCACCGATGTTGGCATTGCCTGCCAGCAAGGTATGCTCGGCGGCCATGATGTCCGGGCGGCGCAGCAGCACGTCACTGGGCAGGTCGGCCGGTGGGGGCGCCAGCGCCACCAGCTGAAGGTCGTTGTTGCCGGCCGGCAACAGCGCCTCGTCCACCGGGCCACCGATCAGCAGCGCCAGTGCATTGCGGTCCTGCTGCAGCTGGCCCCGCAGGCGCGCGGCATCGGTACGTGCGGTTTCCACCAGCGTACGCGTCTGCGCCAGTTCCAGCGCCGAACTTCCACCGCGTTCGAAACGCGCCTGCGCCAGCCGCAGCGAGTCTTCATGGCTGGCCAGGGTCGCCTCGGAAATCCGCAGCAGTTCACTGTCGGCACCGAAGGTGAGCCACGCCGTGGCGGTCTCGGCGACCAGGCTCAGCTGCGCACTGCGACGGTTGGCGGCGATCGCGAAGTATTGCTGCAGGGCCGCTTCGCTGAGGTTGCGCACGCGCCCGAACAGATCCAGCTCGAACTCGGTCACGCCCAGCCCGGCGGTGAACTGTTCGCTCACCGGCATGTCGCCGCCGCTGCGCTCCATCTGGCCCTGTACGTTCAGCGCAGGCACGCGGTCGGCGCGCTGGATGCGGTACTGGCCGCGTGCGCGCTCGACGTTGAGCACGGCCACGCGCAGGTCGCGGTTGTTGGCCAGGGCCTGTTCGATCACCTGTTGCAGGCGCGGGTCGGTGAAGAAATCACGCCAGCCCAGTTCGGCGGCGTCGGTCGGCCGGCCCTGCCCCGCCGCGGCCGGCCACTGCGCGGGAATGGACGGGGCGACGTCAGTCCGGTCCGGGACCAGGGAGGCACAGCCCCCCAGGCTCAGGCTGGCGATCAGCGCCAGCAGCAACGGCGTCTTGTTCATGGGGTATCACTCGACTTTGCTGCGTTGCGCAGCGTGCGGTTGAACAGCTTCTGCACCACCACGAAGAACAGCGGGATGAAGAACACGCCCAGCAGGGTGCCGGCCAGCATGCCGCCCAGCACGCCGGTGCCGATGGCACGCTGCGCACCGGAGCCGGCGCCGGAGGCGATCGCCAGCGGCAGCACGCCCAGGCCGAAGGCCAGCGAGGTCATGATGATCGGACGCAGACGATCGCGTACCGCATGCATCGTCGCTTCGATCAGCCCGGCGCCCTTCTCCAGGTTCTCCTTGGCGAACTCCACGATCAGGATCGCGTTCTTCGATGTCAGGCCCACCGTGGTCAGCATCGCCACCTGGAAGTAGATGTCGCGCTCCAGGCCCATCAGCGTGTTGGCCAGCACCGCACCGAGGATGCCCAGCGGGGCCACCAGCAGCACCGAAGTCGGCACGCTCCAGCTTTCATACAGCGCGGCCAGGCACAGGAACACGATCAGCAGCGACAGCGAGTACAGCAGCGGCGTCTGCGAGCCGGCCTGGCGCTCCTGGTAGGACAACGCCGTCCACTCGATTTCATAGCCCGGCGGCAGGTCGCCGGCGATGCGTTCGATCTCGTTCATGGCATCACCCGATGCCACGCCGCTCGCCGGCTCGCCCTGGATCTCCATCGCCGAGACACCGTTGTAGCGTTCCAACCGTGGAGAACCGAAGTCCCAGCGCTTGGAAGCGAAGGCACTGAACGGCACCATCTCACCGGCGCTGTTCTTCACCGACCACACGTTGAAGTCATCCGGATTCATGCGGAAGTCCGCATCGGACTGCACGTATACGCGCTTGACCCGGCCGCGGTCGATGAAGTCATCGATGTAGCTGCTGCCCCACGCGGTGGCCAGCGTGTTGTTGATCGAGGCCATGTTCAGGCCCAGCGCATTGGCCTTTTCCACGTCGACATCGATGCGCAGCTGCGGGGTATCTTCCTGGCCGTTCGGGCGCACGTTGGCCAGCAGCTTGCTCTGCCCGGCCGCACCCAGCAGCTGGTTGCGCGCGTTGAGCAGGGCTTCGTGCCCCTGCCCGGTATTGTCCTTCAGGAAGAAGGTGTAACCCGAGCCGATGCCCAGTTCCGGCATCGCCGGCGGCGGGAAGGCGAAGATGAACGCATCCTTGATCTGGCCCAGCGCGCCCATCGCGCGGCCGGTGATGGCGCCCACGCTCTGTTCGTCGTCGCGGTCCTTCCAGTCCTTCAGCTTGACGAAGGCCATGCCCGCGTTCTGGCCCATGCCGGCGAAGCTGAAGCCCTGCACGGCGAAGATCGATTCGATGGCCTCGCTTTCGTTTTCCAGGAAGTGGTTTTCCAGCTTGGCCATCGCCTCCAGCGTGCGTTCCTGGGTGGCACCGACCGGCGTCTGCACCAGCGCCATCAGGATGCCCTGGTCTTCGTTGGGCAGGAACGAACTGGGCAGGCGCACGAACAGGATGCCCATCACCAGCGCCAGCCCGGCGAAGATGCCCATGAAGCGCCACGGCCGGGCGATGATGCCCTTCACCCCGCGCTGGTACTTCTCGCTGGACCTGTCGAAGCCGCGGTTGAAGCCACCGAAGAAACGACCCGACCAGCCCTTGTGGGCGACGTGGTGTTCGCCCTTCTTCAGCGGCTTGAGCATGGTGGCGCACAGAGCGGGCGTCAGCACGATCGCCACCAGCACCGACAGGCCCATCGCCGAGACGATCGTCGCCGAGAACTGCCGGTAGATCACGCCGGTGGCACCACTCATGAAGGCCATCGGCACGAACACCGCCGACAGCACCAGGCCGATGCCCACCAGCGCACCGGTGATCTGGTCCATCGACTTGCGCGTGGCTTCCAGCGGCGACAGCCCTTCTTCGGCCATGATCCGCTCGACGTTCTCCACCACCACGATGGCGTCGTCGACCAGCAGGCCGATCGCCAGCACCATCGCGAACATGGTCAGCATGTTGATGGAGAAGCCCAGCGCGGCCAGGATGCCGAACGTACCCAGCAGCACCACCGGTACCGCGATGGTGGGGATCAGCGTGGCGCGGAAGTTCTGCAGGAACAGGTACATCACCACGAACACCAGCACGATCGCTTCGATCAGGGTCTTGATCACCCCCTTGATCGACACCTGCACGAACGGAGTGGTGTCATACGGCACCACCGATTCCAGCCCGGCCGGGAAGGTCGCCTTCATGTCTTCCAGCGCGGTACGCACGCCATTGGCGGTGTCCAGCGCGTTGGCGCCGGTGGCCAGGGTGATGGCGATGCCGGTGGACGGCTTGCCGTTGTAACGGGTGACGAAGTCGTAGCTTTCCGCACCCAGTTCGACGCGGGCTACGTCACCCAGGCGCAGCTCGCTGCCATCGGTGCCGCCACGAACCAGGATGTTGCGGAACTGCTCCGGGGTCTGCAGGCGGTCCTGCGCATTGATGGTGGCATTGAGCTGCTGGCCCTTCACCGACGGCGCACCGCCGAGCTGGCCGATCGCCACCTGGGCGTTCTGCGCGGTGATCGCCGCGGTGACTTCATCCACCGACAGCTTGTAGGTGTGCAGCTTGTTCGGGTCCAGCCAGATGCGCATGGCGTACTTGCCGCCGAACACCTGGATGTTGCCCACGCCGGGCACCCGGCTCAGCGGATCGACGACATTGGACCCGACGAAGTCGGAGATGTCATTGGCATCCATGCTGCCATCGTTGGACACGAAGCCGATCACCTGCAGGAAGCCGCTGCTGGACTTGGCCACGTTGATGCCCTGCCGCTGCACTTCCTGCGGCAGCAGCGGCATGGCCAGCTGCAGCTTGTTCTGTACCTGCACCTGGGCGATGTCCGGGTTGGTACCCGATTCGAAGGTCAGGGTGATGGTGGCCTGGCCGTTGGCCGAGCTGTTGGAGGAGAAGTAGATCAGCCCGTCGAGGCCTTTCATGTTCTGCTCGATGATCTGGGTCACCGAGTCTTCGACCACCTTGGCCGAAGCACCTGGATAGGTCGCGGAGATCTCGACCGCCGGCGGTGCCACTTCCGGGTACATCGACACCGGAAGGTTGATCACCGCCAGTGCACCGGCGAGCATGATGATGATCGCGATAACCCACGCGAAGATGGGTCGATCGATGAAGAAACGTGCCATGGAGTTCTCCGCTTACTGCGCGTCGGTGCCGGCCGGAGCCTGGGCGGGTGCGGCGGCGTCGGCTGACGCTGCGGTCGGGGCGGCGGCCTGCGGGGCGGCCGGCCTGGCCGGCTCGCTGCCCTTCTCGGTGGCCTGCACCGGCATGTCCGGCGCGATCTTCTGCAGCCCTTCGACGATCACCTTGTCGCCGGCCTGCAGGCCGTCTTCCACCAGCCACTTGTCACCCAGTGCGCGGCTCACCTTGACGGGGCGCACTTCTACCTTGCCGTCCTTGTTGACCACCATCGCGCTGGTATCGCCCTTGGCATCGCGGGCGATGCCCTGCATCGGCACCAGCACGGCACCATTGCGCACGCCGCCGCCGATCACCGCGCGCACGTACATGCCCGGCATCAGCACGCCTTCGGGGTTGGCCACCTTGACCCGCAGGCCGTAGCTGCCGGTGGTGGGATCCACGCTCACTTCGGAGAACTCCAGCGTGCCCTGCTGGTCGAAGGTGCTGCCGTCGTCCAGCAGGATGCTGACCGGCAGGGTCTGGTTGTCCTGCAGGCGCCCGGCGGCCAGTTCGCGGCGCAGCTGCAGCAGCTCGGCGGCGGACTGGGTCAGGTCCACGTAGATCGGGTCCAGCTGCTGCACGGTGGCCAGCGCTTCGGTCTGGGCGGCACTGACCAGCGCGCCCTGGGTAACCGATGACTTGCCGATGCGGCCGCTGATCGGCGCGGTGATGCGCGCGTAACCCAGCGTCACGTTGGCGGCATCCAGCGAGGCCTTGGCAGCTCCTACATCGGCTTCGGCCTGCTTCTGCGCGGCGATCGCGTTTTCCAGGTCCTGCTTGCTGACTGCATCCACTTTGGCCAGTTCGGTGATGCGCGCCGCGCTCAGCTTGGAGGCATTGGCGGTGGCTTCGGCACGGGCCAGCTGGGCGCGCGCATTGTTGGATTGCGCGCGGTAGCTGGCATCGTCGATCTGGTACAGCGGCTGGCCTTCGGTCACCAGGCTGCCTTCGGTGAACAGGCGCTTGCCGACGATGCCGTTGACCTGCGGCCGCACTTCGGCGACCAGGAAGGCGGTGGTGCGGCCGGGCAGTTCGCGGGTCAGCGATACCGATTCGGCCTTCAGGGTAACCACGGTGACCTGGCCGGGGCCCTGCTGTTGGGGCTGGTCATCGCCACCGCCACAGGCGGCCACGGTCGCGGCGATGGCCAACGACAAGGCAAGGGGACGAATACGGGACAGGAGCATGGGGAGGGTCTCGATGGCAGGAATTCGGTAGCGCCGAGCCACGCTCGGCGGCCGTGGACCCGCTGCGCTTCCAGGCGCAGCCGTGACCCTCGGCAATCATGGCCAGGAAATATACATACATGACTGTTTGTTTGTAAAGCGGTATGATCCGTTGATGTTTCGCGCAACTTCTGAGCAATGGCCCGAAAGACCAAAGAGGAAACCCAGGCGACCCGCGAAGGGATCCTCGACGCCGCCGAATCCTGTTTCCACGAGCACGGGGTAGCCCGCACCACGCTGGAGATGATCGGTGCGCGCGCCGGCTACACGCGCGGCGCGGTGTACTGGCACTTCAAGAACAAGATCGACGTGCTGGCTGCGGTGATCGAGCGCGTGCGCCTGCCCTTCATGCAGGAACTCGACCGCGCCGCCACCGAGTCACGCGACACCCCGGTGCTGGATCTGCGCTCGGTGATCCTGGGTTCGCTGATCGACCTGGCGCAGGACGAACGGCTGCGCAACACCATGGAGATCATGCTGCGCAGTGATTCATCGGCCGACAGCAAAGTGTTGGCCGACCTGCAGCAGGAAGGGTTCCGCGATGGACTGGAGCGCATGGCGCGCGCCCTGCGCCGGGCCGCACAACTGGGCCAGCTCAAGCCCGGGGCGAACCCCGAAGTGGCCGCGCGGATGCTGCACGCCACGGTACTGGGCGTGCTGCACGGGGCGATGGTGGAACCGGAGCTGATGGACATCCGCCGCGATGGGATGCTGGCGCTGGACATGACGCTGGCGGCGTATGTCAAAGAAGGCGTATTCGAGGCGGGCAGCGCGCCGGCGCCGCTGTAGCGCTGACCGCGGCCGCGCGCGCCTTGGCGGGATGCAGCCTGCGAAGCCGCGTCCCCGCCCCTGCCCCGTCAGCTTGAGGGCACCGCGCAGTTGGCGCTGATCAGCTCACCGTTGTTGCCCGCAGGCACTGCGTAGTCGATCACGCACTGCTGGCTTTCATCGGTTCCCAGGCGCACCGTCAAGCGGCCCGCTTCTTCGATGCCACGCACCCACAGGCGGCTGGCCTGGCCGACCACGCCCACCACCTCGCCTGCTTCGTTGTAGACATCGAACCCGAACGGCAACGCCCGTCCATCGGCCTGGAAGGCTTCGATCAACGCGCTGCGTCCGTTGCTGGTCGGGACCACCAGCTTGACCACCGCGCCGGCGGTGGGTACGCCGATGACGGACGTGGTCTTCAGCTCCACGTCCAACGGCAATCCCTTCGGATCCACCGTCACCTCATTGCGGCGGAACGGGGTCATGTACGGGACGACAGCGTACCCCTTCGCATTGGTCTTGACGCCCACGGTGCTGTCCAGCGCCGCACCTGCTGCGTCGGGTACCTGCACCAGCGCGATGGTGTCACCGAGCTGCTGGGCGAACACCACGCCATCGCCATGCAGCACGATGCCACCGGTCGCGCCCAGGCTGAGCCCACGGCTGCCGAAGCTCTGGTTGTAGCCTGCGTTGAGCATGGCCACCGATGTCTGGTAGCTGACGCCTGCGTCGTAGTTCGCGCCCGTACCGCTGTAGCGGCTGATCGATGCGTTGTAGCCGCCCTGGCGACGCTCGCCGAACGTGCCGGTGACACCGGCACGCTCATCGTCACGGCCATCGCTGCTGCGGTTCACCGCAGTGACCAGGCGCGGCGCGCTGCTGCGCGAGCCCAGCGGCACGGTCACGTTCAGATGGAAACTGTTGCCTACGCGGCCCGCCCCGCCACCCAGACTGCGTTCCAGGCTGCGCTGCGCCGACAGGCTGTAGCTGGCAGGGCCAAGCCGGTCGGCGTAGCCCACCGAAAAGTTCGTGCGGCGCCGGTCCTGGCTCCAATAATCCACGCTGCTGGCGCTGGCATACAGCGACGCTGCACCTTCGCCCAGACGCTGGTTCAGGTTGATATCCAGCCGCGAGCGCTGGCGGGCGAACAGGCGCCCGCCTTCACCATCGGCCATCTGTTGGCGCAGGCGCGCCGCATCGCCCAGCGACAGATATCCCTGGGTCGAGAAGCGGTACGCGGCCATCGACAGAGTGGTCCCGGTCGCCGGAATATCCTTGCTGAAAGCCAGCCGGTAGGACTGGCCCTGCATGCGCGAACCCGCTGCCGGCAGCGCGCCGCGCAACTGCGTGCGAGCCACCGTGACATCACCGGAGAACGCACCGAGGCGGGTGTTCAGCGCGCCGCCGAGCAGGCCCGCAGCATAACCATCGCTGGCGGTGACCCCAGCAAAACCGGTGAAACGGTTGCTCATCCCCTTGCGCAGGGTGGCTTCCAGCAATGCCGGGTTATCGCGCAGCCACGCGTCGTCCAGCGTGCCCACGGTGACGTTGAAGCGATGCTGGCCGGCGCGCAGCAGCTGCGGCACGGAAGCGAACGGCACCACGAAATGCTGCACACGGCCATCATTCTCGATGACTTCCACGTCCAGGTCGCCGGCATAGGCGGTGCCGTACAGGTCATTGATCTCAAACGGACCGGCGGCGACGTTGGCCTGGTACAGCACCGCGTCGCGCTGGCGGATCACCACCCGTGCGTTGGTCTGTGCCACGCCGCGCACCGTGGGGGCATAGTCACGCTGCGACTGCGGCAGCATGCGCGGATCGGTCGCCACGCTGACGCCGCGGAAGCTGACCCCGTCGAACAGGTCACCGTTGGTGCTGGCTTCACCGACGGTCAGCTCGGTGCCCCAGGAGGCGATGGAACGCTGGGCGTAGCTGCGCCCAGCGCGGTACGACGTACCTTGGCCGCTGGACTGCGACAGATACCCATCGTGGCGCACCCGCCAGGCTCCCAGGTTGACCCCGGCCTTGAGCATCGCGCTGGTCGACTGCCTTTGGTAGCCACGGCTCTGGATGCGCTGGTGGATGATGGAATAGCCCAGCGTCGCCGCATCGATGCCGTCATCCCACAGGTCCGGACTGACCCAGCCGCGCGGATCACGGGACAGGTACGCCTGCGGGATGCTGACCTCCAGCGTAAGTTCGCCGGCCTCGAAACGCATGCTGGCCTGTGGGATGAACGTGGACAGAGGCTCGCAACTGACGGTGTCGGGCAACGGCTGGAGCTGGACCGGTTGGCCATCGCCATCGGTGGCGCTGCCCGGCTGTGGCAGCCGCGCCGGATCCACCCCGAGTACCTCCACCAGTTCCGGCGACAGGCATATGGCAGTCGAGCCGTTGTCCAGCGCGCGCAGCTCCACATCACGCCGCGCGACAACCACGCCATTGACCTTGATGTCGGCACTGTAGATGCCCGGCGCATCCTCGCCACTCTCGAACCGGCTCAGATCCAGCGCACTGGCCTGCGAACCCTGCAGGAACTGCGCGTTGAACTCCACGTTGGGCGCCGCCCACGCCATGGCAGGAAACAGGGCACCCACCACGGCAAAGGCCAGGCGGCACGGCTTCGGCGCTGACGATGTCGGGCTGCGGAACAGCATGGGCGGTCTCCAGGAAGGCATGCAGCGGCGACACCTGCCAGGGGCAGGCATCGTCGGGTGTGACATCGATCGGGGGGGGGCGGAGCGGCGGCCGATGCGACGGATCAGTTGCCCGACAGCGGCACGGACTGGCCGATGCTGGCGCCGAAGTCGTTGATGTACTCGAACTGCACGTTGCCGCCACCTGGGCGTGTCCGCAGGCTTTCCAGCGCATAGCGTTGGGTGGACTGCGGCGCGATCATCTGCGGGTCGACCGCCGGGTAGTCGACGCCCTGCACGCGCAGGCCCAAGGCGCCGACATGCACGTAATAAGGCGTGGGATTGGAAGCCTGCAGGGCCCAGCCCTTGCCCTCCGGCACCAGGCTCCACTGCAGCTTCTGCGGCGCCGTACCGGCGTCGTCCAGTCCGTTGGGGCGGTAGATCAGCTTGATGCGCGTGCGCAGGCTGAATTGCAGGTAGTTACCGGTGGCGATCTCGCCGTTCTGCGGTACCGGCGGGATATCCAGTACGTTGAGGTAATAGATGCTCTCGCGGTCCTGCGGCAGGTCACCGCCGGTAAACAGGATACGCAGCGACTGCGACTTGCCACCGTCCAGGCGGAACACCGGGGGGCGCAGCACGAACGGGGTGACGCTCTCTTCCGGCGCGGCCAGTTTGTCACCGGCATCGGTCCACGCCTGCACCAGCGATGGCTTCTGTCCGACGTTTTCCACGCGCACGGTGATCTCGCGCTGGTTGCCCGGGAATATCTGACGGGTGCCGTGCACGATGACGCCCGCGTCGGCCGAAACACTGGCCAGCAGCGAGGCAACAGCTACACAGCAGAGGAGTCCGGTACGGATCAGGTTCATGACAGGTCCCTCGTTACGGGCATGGGGCCCAGGGTGGCCAGGGCCCGAAGGCCCCGACCGGTATTGCGAAGGCTGTTCGATCAGTCGTAATCGATGGTGTAGCCGACGCTTGCGTTGACGTTGCCGGCGGTGGCAGCGCCCGTGGCGCGGTATTCGGCGGCGAAGTCGATCTGCTTGGTGGTCGACAGGTCGATTACCGCCGAACGCCACGGCTTGTCGAGGAGGATCGGCGCGTTATTGGCATCGCGCAGGGCGACCTGCACTTCAGTCGCCGCATCATTGGTGGCTACATTGTTCAAATAGCCGTTGCTTTGCTTGGCGTCGTAGTTGGGGTTCAGTTCGATGGCTGCGCGGCCGCTGGTGCACTGGGCATCCGAACCGCCGATCACCAGCGAAACGTCCTGCCTGCCGGCCGTGTCACCGTCGTTGGCCAGCGCGGTGGTCGGCATGGTCGGCAGGGTCACGATCGGATCCTTGGCGGTGCCGCCGCTGCCCGGCCAGGTGATGTCGCAGGTGGTGGCCGTGATCTGGCCGTTGAAGGTGATCGTGCCGCTCTGCGCCGAAGCAGAGAACGCGGCACCGATGGCCAGGGCGGCCGAGAGCGCGATAGCGAGCTTGTTCATGGAATCAGATCCTTGGTTGATCGGGTGGGAAAATCTGGTTGGCGGAATCCGGCGTGGGGTGGATGGGGGGCCGGCAGGACTGCTTGTCCTTGCCACCTAATCTAGTAACCGGGCCGCCGGGATTTAATAGGACGGGGATGAAAGCTGGGCCACGGCGACACGGGCAAGCCTGCAATGGCACCGCGTTACGCGGGGGCCCGCCATCAGACGGGTCTGAACAGCACCGCGTTCGCGGCATCTGATTGGCGAGGCGCGTAGCGCCCGGCTCGGCGGCTCAGGGATAGTTGAGGGTGTAGCGCAGCGGGGCCTGGAAAGCGCCGGGCACGGCATCCTGGCTGTCGGCGTAGTACTCGGCATAGAAAGTGAACTCGGCGCCGCCAGCGTCTGCGGCAACCGGCCTCAGCAGGACGCCACCGGTCAGGTCGATCCGCGCACCCTGCGCATCGCGCAGGGCCACCACGGCGTTGGTACCGCCGCCCACACCGATCCCCGTACTGCGCAGTCGCCCGTTGAGCAGGTTCGCCGAACGGTCGGTGTTCAGCGCAATCGCCAGGCGATTGCTCGAACAGACCGGGTCAGCGCCACTGATCCGTACGACGATCGGGGTCCGTCCCCTGCTCTGTCCTGACAGCAGCGAGTTCGACGCGATCGTCGGCAGGGTTACGGTCGCGTTATTGCCGATCACACCATTGAAGGAGACTTCGCAGGTCACGGTCGAGACCGCTCCGTTGAAAGTGATGTCGCCACTCTGGGCCTGCGCCGTGGCGGTCGCGCCGAGCAGGATGAGCGCCAACGTGGAAGGCAAGCGCATTAATGCAGTTTGCATGGAAGGTGCTCCTCGTTTCGTCCAATGACCATTCACACCCGGGAACGGGCTGTCGCCGGGAAGACCATCGTCGAGGAGCGCAACCGCAAACAGACTAGGACGCGACGGAAGGCGCAGCGTCTGCGGCAGTTGTTCTGGATGCGATCACAGCATCAGTGTGAGCAGGCGCACGTGCAGGCGCGAATCGACCGCGACGTCGGGCACCAAAGGTTCCGGCCGCGTCAGGGCGAGCACCGGTAGCGCCGACCCATGGCCGGCGAGCGCAGCGGGCGGTGGCGCATGGCCGCCACGCCGGCAAAAGCAAAGGCCGCCTTTCGGCGGCCTTGCGGTATCAGAGAATGTAGCGGCTCAGATCAGGATCCTTGACCAGCTCACCCAGATGCTTGTCCACGTACGCGGTGTCGATGGCCATCGTCTCACCATCACGATCCGGCGCTTCATAGCTCAGTGAATCCAGCAGGCGCTCCAACACGGTATGCAGTCGACGGGCGCCGATGTTCTCCTGCCGTTCGTTCACCAGGAACGCAATCTCGGCCAGCCGGTCGATGGCATCTTCGTTGAAGCTGATCTTGACACCTTCCGTCAGCAGCAGTGCTTCGTACTGCTTGGTCAACGCTGCCTTCGGTTCAGTCAGGATGCGTACGAAATCAGCCTTTGTCAGGGCCCCCAGTTCCACGCGGATCGGGAAGCGGCCCTGCAGCTCGGGGATCAGGTCACTGGGCTTGGCAAGATGGAAGGCACCGGAAGCGATGAACAGGATGTGGTCGGTCTTGACCGTGCCGTACTTGGTGGACACGTTGGATCCTTCCACCAGCGGCAGCAGGTCGCGCTGTACGCCCTCGCGGGAGACATCCCCGCCACCCACGTTGTCACCGCGTTTGGCGACCTTGTCGATCTCGTCGATGAACACGATGCCATGCTGTTCGCAGGCTTCGATCGCCGCAGTGCGCACCTCATCTTCGTTGACCAGCTTGGCGGCTTCTTCTTCCTGCAACAGCGGACGCGCCGCCTTGATGGTGAGCGTGCGCTTGTTCGATTTGGCGCCGCCCAGGTTGGCGAACATCGACTTCAGCTGCTGGCCCATCTCCTCCATGCCCGGCGGGGTCATGATATCCATGCTCACGTTGGCGGCGATCTCCAGTTCGATCTCGCGGTCGTCCAGCTCACCGTTGCGCAGCATGCGGCGGAACTTGATGCGGGTCTCATTGTCCTGCGAAGACGGTTCGTTGCGCGCCGCTTCCGGATCAAAGCCGATGCCACCGCTGCGACGTGGCAGCAATGCATCCAGGATACGGTCTTCGGCGCGCTCTTCGGCCTGCGTGCGCACGCGCACCTTGGCCTGTTCGCGGTACAGCTTGACCGCAGTGTCGGCCAGGTCGCGGATGATCTGCTCCACGTCCTTGCCCACGTAGCCCACCTCGGTGAAGCGCGTGGCTTCCACCTTGACGAATGGCGCGTTGGCCAACGTCGCCAGGCGGCGGGCGATCTCGGTCTTGCCGACGCCGGTCGGACCGATCATCAGGATGTTCTTCGGCATCACTTCATCGCGCAGCTCGGCCGGCAACTGCATGCGGCGCCAGCGGTTTCGCAGCGCGATGGCCACCGCGCGCTTGGCATCGTGCTGGCCGACGATATGGCGGTCCAGTTCCTGCACGATCTCGCGCGGGGTCATGGAAGCGGAGGTGTTCTCGAATTTGTTGGGCATGGGGTGCTCACGAATGAGGATTACCGACTGGCGTCGGCACTAGCAGAACGATGGCCGACCAGGGTCAGCACTACCGGTGCGGTCAGAGCTCTTCGACCACCACGTTGCGGTTGGTGTAGATGCAGATGTCGCCTGCGATGCCGATGGCTTCACTGGCGATGGTGCGTGCGTCCAGTTCGGTATGCGCCATCAACGCGCGCGCAGCGGACAATGCATACGATCCGCCGGAACCGATGGCGATGATGCCGTCTTCCGGCTCGATCACATCGCCGGTGCCGCTGATGATCAGCGAGGTTTCCCGGTCGGCCACGGCCAGCAGCGCTTCGAGCTTGCCGAGCCGCCGCTCGGTGCGCCAGTCCTTGGCCAGCTCGACGGCGGCCCGCTGCAGCTGGCCATGCTTTTCAAGCTTGGCCTCGAACAGTTCGAACAGGGTGAAGGCATCCGCCGCTGCACCGGCGAACCCGGCCAGCACCTGGCTGTCACGGCCCAGCCGGCGCACCTTGCGTGCATTGCCCTTCATCACCGTGTGGCCGAGGGTGACCTGGCCGTCGCCGGCGATGGCCACATGCTCGCCGCGGCGGACGCAGACGATGGTGGTGGCGTGGAAAACTGTGGGGTTCTGGCTGGGGTCCATGTGGCCTCCGGTAAGCTGTGCGAAGGACATGGGGCCAGCTCCGGCCGCCATCAAGCGGCTACGGTAGGAAGCCGTTCATCCGGCTGCCCGCTGTCCCACCCTGGGCTCAGTCATACACCAGGACGTACTCCACCTGTGCCGTCACCGTGCCCGGCTGCGCCGCTGCCGTGGCGTGGTAGGTAGCCCACCAGCTGAGCACGCCCATTCCGTTTTCATCGATGGGTATGGGCAGCGAGTTCGCGTTGGTGATCAACTGCACGTCCTGGAACGCGGCGTTGAGCACCACCACGTCCACGTTGCGTGCGGTGCCCTGGTTGCTCAGCCGGCCCGCCTCGTTGCTGTGCCCTACGCTGCGGAACATCGCACGCACGCTGGCCTGCTGGCACGGGTGCTCGCCGCTGCCGACGATCAGATGGAAGGGAATCGTCGTCCCGCGTCGCCCGGCCCGGTTCAACAGCGCCTGGCGTGTGGAAGGCAGGCGGACCACCATGTCCGCGCCGGTGCTGGGGACATCGCTGATCCCTTCGACAACGCAGGTCGTGGCAATCACCCGGCCGGTGAGCGAGACGGCTCCGTCCTGCCCCGCCGCTCCCGTTGCCAGGGCGCTCATCGCCAATCCCAACGCCACCTTGATCATCCGCACGAACCTGTCTCCCGATGCCTGTTGCACGTCGCCCGAGTGCTTTACCCAGACCGGACGAGTGATGGCCGACAAGCTTCTGGTTTTCGAAGCGCAGGGTGCATAAGACGCGACTGAGGCAGCGCGATGTCCAGACAGATGCACCTCATCCAGCCATCATTGGACGCGTCTGCCACGGTGCAACGTCCCTGCTGCTGCGGGGAGGCCTGGCCTGGCAGTCGGCACCCGGCTGGACGCGTCGCGTCAGCCCGGCGCGTCGTCCTCGGAGGATCCGGCGGCAGGCGTGCCGCCACGCTGTCGCTTTGCCCGCGGATGCGCCGCGTCGTACACCTTGGCCAGGTGCTGGAAGTCCAGGTGGGTGTAGATCTGCGTGGTTGCGATGTCGGCGTGCCCCAGCAGTTCCTGCACACCGCGCAGGTCGCCGGAAGATTCCAGGATGTGGCTGGCGAAACTGTGCCGCAGCATGTGCGGGTGCACGTGCTTGAACAGGCCCTGGCGCTGCGCCAGCTGCTTGATGCGTACCTGCACGGCACGCTGGCTGATGGCACCATTGCGCCCAGGGAAAACAGGCGCTGCGGGGACAGCGTTGGTTTCTGCACGCCACGCTTCCAGCGCCTCGCGCGCGGGGCGCCCGAACGGTACCCGGCGCTGCCGGTTGCCCTTGCCCAGCACGTTGACCAGGCCGCTGGCGAAATCCAGGTCGCGCCAGGTCAGTGCGCACAGTTCGCTCAGGCGCAGGCCGGAGGAATAGAACAGTTCCAGCAGCGCGCGGTCGCGCCTTCCCAGTTCACCATCAGGAGGCAGTTCGACCAGACGCACGGCCTCGTCGGCATCGAGCACCTGCGGCAGGCGCCGTGGTGCACGTGGGGCCTTCAGTCCAAGCGTCGGATCGACCTGCAGCCGCCCATGCTTGAGCTGCCACGCGTAATACCCCCGGCAGGCGGACAGGCGCCGCTGCAGGCTCTTGGCCGACAACCCCCGACGGTGTTCGTCGGCGACGAAGCCGCGCAACTGCTCGCCGTCCAGCGCATCCACGCTGCAGTCGCGCGCCTCGGCCCACCGCTGCAGCGCGTCCAGGTCACGCCGGTAGGCATCCAGCGTGTGCGCCGACATGCGGCGCTCGACCGTCATGTACTGCAGGAATGCCGGCACCGCATCGTTCACGGCGATCAGCCGAACCGCTTCAAGGCCACGACCAGCGATTCGCCCATCATGCGCAGGAACAGCGTGCCCATGCCCGGGTAGAACCGGTTGGGATCGTGGCTGCCCACGGCGATCAGGCCGACGCCGGGAAGCGGCAACAGCGCCGTGGTCTGGATCTCCTCGGCACGTGCGCCATACAGCACCGCATTCTTCTCCGGCTGCAGGCGGCCGCAGATCGGCTCGCCGTCTTTCAGGCAATCGCGGAACGGGCCCAGCAGCGGGCTGTCGGCTGCCAGCACCTGCAGCCACGGCGCCTGCTCCAGGCCGGGCACCGGCACGTGCACGACCAGCCGCACCAGGTCGCCATCGAAATCTTCTTCCAGCGTCGCGGCCATCGCACGCAGCGTATCGGCTGCGCTGTCCTGCTTCATCAACGCCAGGGTCAGCTGGTGGGTGCGCACGGCCAGCCGCTCGTTCACCTGCGCGGTGTGGCCCAAGTCCGCCAGCCGACGCGACAGCTCACGGTTCTTATCACGCAGCACGTCCAGCTGATAGCTGGCCAGCGACGCGGTGGGGCCGTCATCGCGCGGCACCACCAGGGTCAGGGCAAGGTCCGGGAACTGTTTCAGGAAGCCCGGATGCCGCCGCAACCAGGCGGCAACCTCGTGGCCGGCGAGCTTTTCCGTACTGTCACTCATGCATTCCACTCCCCTTCGAAGACGAATGCGCTGGGTCCGGACATCAGCACCGGCTGGCCTTCACCGGCCCACTGGATGCGCAGCTCGCCACCTGGCAGGCTGATCCGTGCATCGGGGCCCAGGCGACCACGCCGCATCAGCGAAACCGCCGCCGCGCAGGCACCGCTGCCACAGGCCAGGGTCTCGCCGACACCACGTTCGTACACCCGCAGGCGCGCATGGTCGTGCTCCAGCACCTGGGCAAAGCCCACGTTGACCGATTCCGGGAACGAGGCATGCTGCTGCAGCGAGGCGCCCAGACGCTCCACCGGTGCGGCATCGACCAGGCCGACTTCGATCACGGCATGCGGATTGCCCATCGACACCGCCCCGAAGCGGACGGTCTCGCCCTGGAGGGGCAGCAGGTATTCATCGCGCGGGCGGGCGAAGCCGATCAGCGGAATCTGCGCCGGTTCAAACACCGGCACGCCCATTTCCACTGAAAAACGATCCTCGCCCAGCGTACGCACCGTATGCGTGGCCAGCGGGCTGTCGATGGCGAACTCACTGTCCGCGGTATCGCCATTGCGGACCAGCCAGGCGGCCACGCAGCGTGCGCCGTTGCCGCACTGCTGAGAGCTGCTGCCGTCCGAATTCCAGATCCGGTAGGACGCCACCGACGTGGGCGCCCGCGGTGGCTCGATGGTGATGATCTGGTCGCAGCCTACGCCGGTATGCCGGTCGGCCAGCCGCGCGGCCAGCTGCGGCGAAGGCGGCGCGGTGCCGTCGCGCAGGTCGATCATGACGAAATCATTGCCTGCGCCGTGCATCTTGCTGAAACGCAGTGGGGTGCCGTGCGGATGTTGACGGCCAGCGGCCGCCGCTACCGCATCCTGTGCTGCCTCACTCATTGTTGTCGCCGGCGCCATCGTCGATCTGCGGCGTCACCGGGTCCGGAACGGTGCTGGGATTGCCCGCATCGGTGTCCTGGGTGGCAGGCGGGGTGGCTTGCTCCTGCGTGGCATCATCGGCGGCGGGCACGTCGACCGGCTCGGCGACTTCTTCCACCGGCACCGGCTTCTGCGGCATTACCAGCGGACCCTTGTTGCCACAGGCGCTGAGGAACAGCAGCGCGGACGCTGCCAGCGGAATCAGGATGAGGGTTCGGCGGGGATTGTTCATGCCCCGAGTGTAGCGCCGAGCCCTGCCCTTCGTCGCCCACCGCGCCCGCCCCGCAGCGGATGGATTCACGCTCCAGCAGGGGGTAGCGGACGCATCCACAACCACCCGCACACCACCATCATGCTGCCGATGGAGAACCCCTTGACCCAGGCCACCGGCACGCACCAGAGCATGATGCCGGCACAGACCGCCATGGTCAGCGTGGCCATCCATTTGCCGCGGCGGCTGACCGCCCCGTGCGCCTGCCAGTTGCGGATCGCCGGGCCGAATCGCGGGTGGCCGAGCAGCCAGCCGTGCAGCCGTTCGGAACCGCGCGACGCCGCCCAGGCCGAAATCAGGATGAACACGGTAGTGGGCAGGCCCGGCACGAAGATCCCGACGATGCCGGTGCCCAGGCTGGCATAGGCCAGCAACCACCACGCCCATTTGAAACGCGCCCGGCGCGCAGGCGCCGGGGCGTCATGATCAGCAGGACGGTCAGGCGTGTTCATGCCACCAAGGATACGGTAGTGACAGCCGCTGGTTGGGTGGGTGACGACCGTTGGTCGTCATGCTCTTCGGCCCGGCACAGTGACGACCAACGGTCGTCACCCACCAGCGGCCGTCACGACCGTGCAATCAGGGGCCCGGAACGCCCAGCTGGTCCAGCACGAACGCATACGATTCGGCCAGTTCCTGGTAACGCTGGAAGCGCCCGGACTTGCCACCGTGGCCGGCTTCCATGTTGGTGCGGAACACGATCGGATGGGTACCGGTATTGTCATCGCGCAGCTTGGCCACCCACTTGGCGGGCTCCCAGTACTGCACCTGCGAATCCCACAGGCCGGTGCCCACGAACAGCGCCGGGTAGGCCTGCCTGGCCACGTTGTCGTACGGTGAGTACTTCAGCATGTAGTCGTAGAACGGCTTCTGCTCCGGGTTGCCCCACTCGTCGTACTCGTTGGTGGTCAGCGGGATGGTCGGGTCGAGCATGGTGGTCACCACGTCGACGAACGGTACCTGGGCGACCATCACCCGGTAGTCCTGCGGCGCCTGGTTGGCCACCGCGCCCATCAGCAGGCCACCGGCGCTGCCACCGGAGGCGGCCACGCGGTCCTTGGCCGCCCAGCCCTGCTGCACCAGACCACGGGTGACGTCGATGAAGTCGTTGAAGGTGTTCTGCTTGTTAAGCAGCTTGCCGTCTTCGTACCAGTCGCGCCCCATCTCCTGGCCGCCACGGATGTGCGCGATGGCATACACCACGCCACGGTCGAGCAGGCTCACCGCGGTCTGGTTGAAATAGGGGTCCATCGACATGCCGTAGCTGCCGTAGGCGTACTGGAACAACGCGGCGGTCCCGTCCTTCTGGAAGCCCTTGCGGTACACCAGGGAGACCGGCACCTTCACGCCGTCGCGCGCGGTGATCCACACACGGTCGGTTTCATACTTCGACGCGTCATAGCCGATCACCGGCTGCTGCTTCAGTTGGCGGCGCTCGCCGCTCTGCGTGTTGATCTCGAACACCGTGGTCGGGGTGGTCATCGAGGTGTACGCGTAGCGCAGCCACGGCGTATCGGCTTCGGTGTTGTCGTCCAGGCCCATCGAATACGCCGGCTCATCGGCCTTCACGTAATCGGTGCGACCGTCCTTGAACAGCAGGCGGATGCGCTCCAGGCCTTCGGAACGTTCGGCAATGGCGGTGAACGCATCGAACAGTTCGAAGCCTTCGATGTACACCGCCGGGTCGTGCGCGATCCAGTCCTTCCACTGCGCACGCGAGGTCGCGTCGGTCGGCGCGGTGACCAGCTTGAAGTTCTTGGCCCCGTCGTTGGTACGGATCACCCAGCGACCATCGAAGTGGTCCGCATCGTATTCCACTTCGCGGTGGCGCGGCGCCAGCACGGTGAAGGTGGTCGGATCGCTGGCCGGCGCATAGCGCTCTTCGGAGGTCACCGTGCTGTGCAGGCCGATGGTGATGAAGCGGTCGTCGCGGGTGCGGCCGATGCCCATGTAGAAGCTGTCGTCCTGCTCTTCGTACACCACCACATCGCTGCTGGCCGGGGTGCCCAGCACGTGCTTCTTCACCCGCACCGTCAGCAGGGTTTCCGGATCGTTCTCCACGTACAGCACGGTGCGGTTGTCATCGGCCCACACCAGGTTTCCGGACGAACCGGTGATGGTGTCCGGCAGCACCTCACCGGTGCGCAGGTCCTTGAAGCGGATGACGTACTGGCGACGGCCCACGTCATCGTCGGCCCAGGCCAGCAGCTGGTTGTCCTGGCTGACCTCCATCGTGCCGACGCTGAAGTAGCCCTTGCCGGCCGCCATCTGGTTGACGTCCAGCAGGATCTCTTCGGCCGCCTGCATGTCGCCCTTGCGGCGCGCATGGATGGGATAGTCCTGGCCGGTCTCGAAACGGCTGTAGTACCAGTAGCCGCGCTCCCGCGCCGGTACGCTGGAATCGTCCTGCTTGATGCGCGCGACGATCTCCTTGTACAGGGTCTCCTGCAGCGGCTTCAGCGGCGCCACCACCTGGTCGGTGTAGGCGTTCTCGGCCTGCAGGTAGGCCAGCATCGCCTTGTCTTCGCGCTTGTCGTCGCGCATCCAGTAATAGTCGTCGTTGCGGCTGGCACCGAACGGGGCCTTGACCACGTGCGGGCGCTTTTCGGCGTCCGGCGCGACGGGCGGGGGGGCGGCGTGGGTGGTGGTGGTCATCAGGCTCGCAAGCAACAGGCAGAGGGTGGACTTCACGAAGTAAGGCTCCTGGGACGGGATTGCAACGGCTTCCTTGAACCGCCAGTCTGGGCGTACGCGTGGCAGTGGACAAGCCTGCCGTTGGTCACCGGCGTACCATGGGCGGCATGAGCCCCCTGCATGACGACAAGCGACCGGCCTACAGCCGGCGCAGCCACGATATCGCCCCCTTCCACGTGATGTCCCTGCTGGCGCGTGCGCAGGCGCTGGAACAGGCCGGCCACGATGTGATCCATCTGGAAATCGGCGAGCCGGACTTCACCACCGCCGCACCGGTGGTGCGTGCCGGGCAGGTCGCACTGGCCGCCGGCCACACCCGCTATACCGCCGCGCGCGGCCTGCCTGCGCTGCGCGAAGCGATCGCCGGTTTCTACCGCCGCCAGTACCACCTGGATATCGACCCGCAGCGGATCCTGATCACCCCGGGCGGTTCCGGCGCGCTGCTGCTGGCCAGCAGCCTGCTGGTGGACCCGGGCAGGCAGTGGCTGCTGGCGGACCCGGGTTATCCGTGCAACCGGCATTTCCTGCGTCTGGTGGAAGGCGGCGCGCAGCTGGTGCCGGTCGACGCCGGCACGGCTTACCAGCTCACTCCAGACCTGGTGGCCACGCACTGGAACGAACACAGTGTCGGGGCGCTGCTGGCCTCGCCCGCCAATCCCACCGGCACGGTGTTGTCGGCATCGGAGCTGGCGGCGCTGTCGCAGGCGCTGCACGCGCGGGGTGGGCACATGGTGGTGGATGAGATCTACCACGGCCTGACCTACGGCATGGACGCGGCCAGCGTGCTGCAGGTCGACGACTCGGCCTTCGTGCTGAACAGCTTCTCCAAATACTTCGGCATGACCGGGTGGCGACTGGGCTGGCTGGTGGCACCGCCGGCCGCAGTGCCGGAACTGGAGAAGCTGGCCCAGAATCTGTACATCAGCGCCTCCAGCATCGCCCAGCATGCCGCGCTGGCGTGCTTCGAAGACGAAGCGATGGCGATCTTCGAACAGCGCCGCGAAGCCTTCCGGCAGCGACGTGATTTCCTGCTGCCGGCGCTGCGCGAACTCGGTTTCCGCATCGCGCTGGAACCGCAGGGCGCGTTCTACCTGTACGCGGATGTCAGTGCATTCACCGACGACGCGCAGGCGTTCTGCGCGCATTTCCTGGAAACCGAGCACGTGGCGTTCACCCCCGGCCTGGATTTCGGCTTCCACCGGGCCAACCAGCATGTGCGGCTGGCCTATACGCAGGAAATCCCACGCCTGCAGGAAGCGGTGGAACGGATCGCGCGCGGGCTGCGTACGC
>Ga0265797_10003702_pt1 | contig 24252 bp, 22 predicted proteins | sample P2T30metagenome_FD_192433 | JGI IMG/M metagenome (GOLD analysis project Ga0265797, IMG submission 192433) | Plant litter microbial communities from East Loma Ridge, Irvine, California - P2 T30 | ecosystem: Environmental > Terrestrial > Plant litter > Unclassified | place: USA: California... | reverse complement strand
TTGATGCAAGTTCTGTGCCAGATCCTCATTGGATCATACTCAGCTGTTCGTACAATATTAATCTCTGACAAAGCAATTGCTGACGCTGCATACCACGACGCAGATGTGTGGGGTGACCAAGCACCTGGTCCTACTACCACTACAGATCTCAACAGGCGCATCCCCGATATTCTTCCCAAGACGGTCGAAGACGCTCTTATAGTCACAAAGCGGCTCAACTACCGGTATTTATGGGTAGACGAAATCTGTATTAGCCAACTCAATCCCGTACATCGTGCGTCGCAGATTGCCAGGATGGATGAAATATACAGCGGAGCAGACCTCACCATCGTGGCTGCAGCCGGCCACGACAAGAACTATGGTCTACCAGGTGTGAGTGACACCCCGCGCGTCAAGCATGGGACGTGCCACTTCGAAGACTGTCTGGTATTTGGTATCGGACCAGATCCGCTATCATCTGTCAGGAGAGACTCGACCTGGTGGAAAAGAGGATGGTAAAATGGACAAGAATTATAATACATTCCGTTACTAACGCTCGCGACTCAGGACATCCCAGGAGGGTTATTTGTCAAAGCGGCTGTTAGTATTCACAGACCACTAGGCATGTGTACCACAAGCAAAAGGACACACGTTCGCAGCCAACTAACTCAGCTAGATGGCATTTCTTTGCCAAGAGCTAGCCTGGATGGAGGCTCTTCAAGGTCCACCCAGCACACTAAATTCCAATTGGTGCGATCCCATCAAACCGGCAATCAAAAAATGGAATCTCTACTTGGACAGCGTCAGCGAGAGACGAGGCTACCCACTCATCAACTACGGCGCCGTCATTGGGAGCTACACCAACCGATCGCTTTCATATGCCTCTGACGCACTCCATGCAGCGGCAGGAATACTCACATACCTGTCACATCGCAACGAATCCGTGTTGAACTTTTCCGGTCTACCTTACTACACAAATCGACACTGGCCCATTTCAACCGAAGAGGCAATTGCAAAAGCGATCAATTGGCACTCAAGAAGCTCGCAACCGCAACGAACGCTTGGGTTGCCTTCCTAGACTTGGGCCGGCTGGTCAGGTAGTGTGACATGGCCGCATCTCTCCAGGCACGACCACCATATATACCTGCGCAGGGCTCAGCTAGAGTCGTACAGGGGAAATGTTAGTCCTGCTGAAGTGGTATGACGCCGTGACCGGTCCACAGCTCCAACGCGAACTGAATTCAGTGACTGCAGTCCTATTCGCAGCACCAACTGTTCCCGCGAAGTTTCTCGAGGTCGTGGACCATCAACTGCGCATCTTCGGCCGACCGCTTCCGCCCGAGAACAAGATCCCGACGTACATTGTGAGGGCATCGGTACGCAATGTCGAACACGGGATATGGTCGTATCTCTTGTTCGCAGGACTGGGGTGGAAAGATGTCATTGTGTGCTGCTTTCTGTTAGTCGAATGTGTCGATGGGCTCACTGCGGAGCGTATTGTCTGCTTTGATTTGATCATGCACAAGAGCGAGGTTGCTACTTTTGATGGCATGTTGACAATGTGGGGGGTCAGATTGGTATAATGCGACGGTCGGAGCCATACGAGCGTTACAACGTATGTAGACGAGGCATATTGGCATTCCACACAGAAGTCAATACGAGCGGTCGGAGAAGCGGTTGCTGCACGATGCGACACAAAGCGCCACCGAGCGGTGCATGCGGTGCATGTCTTGCCAGCGCTTTCTCTTACAGGCGGCCATAGACGATTATCGTCCGTCGCTGCCCAACCAATGCCCCTTTGCAGACGCGCCTGCACTTGAGACACTGCAAGGGATCATCATCCGCGCGCTACACGCGTCAACAGAAATGCTTTCAACCGCCAGTACATAAACTGCTCTGTAGACATCGTTTCCTGGGGCAGCAAATATTCGTATTTCACAGCTATCGAAAATAAAGTTCCTCTTCCAGCATGACTGGTCGACTGCAGATCTAGTCAAACTTCCTAAAAAGGTATGATTCTGTCAGAACCGTCGATTGCAGAGAGCACGGTTCCCACGAATCACGGTCCAGCAACATCGGCTTCGTGTCTCCAGCCATTACCAACTACTGACATCCCACCCTACTGCATCATCCAAGTCGCATCGACGCAGACACCAGCGCCGAAACATTCCCACAATGTAACCACCACCGTCACCACAAGTCGCCACCGCGCATCCCCCTCATCTACCGCGCATGGCACCTCTACCTCGAACCCATCTGCGCCCTCGGCGGCGCCTACAACCTACACTTCTTCCCCGCTTACTACTTCTCCTACATGCCCTCGTCGGCACACTACACGCCCACCTCGCAAATCGCCTACGACCAACTCGCCGCCACATACCTCTGCTTCGGCGTCATGGAAGCGCTCGTGCTGCGCTGCACGCATGACATGAAGGTGTGGCGCGCTGTTGTGTTTGCGCTGTTTTTGTGTGATTTGGGCACGGGGTATGCAGCTTGGGCGGAGATGGGGACCAGGGAGTTTTGGTGTCCGTGGGTGTGGGAGGGGAGGGATGGGGTTATGATGGGGATGAATTGGGTTCCTTTGGTTGTGAGGGCGGCGTTTTTGTTGGGGATTGGGATTCCTGGGCTGAATCGGGAGGAAATGGGAATCCCGGGTGAGGCTGATTGTACTGGGACTGGAGCTGAAGATGTACGCTTCTAGAATCCTGACACCTGACTTACGACACGCTACTTTCGTCCCTTCGTCTCCATCCGCCTCACATAAATGTTTCGCAACTCCACGACTCGATCCATCGGTCTCCACCGTACATTGTGTCATGCTGTCCTCCCCCTCGATATTCGCTTCACCATCCGCGCGATCTTAGTACCCTTTGGATAATAAATGCTCGACTGCGCTTGGCTTCGTTGAGATTGTCGTACGTTCCCACCACGCCACTCGAATCGCTCATGCAGGAGCTTTCGATATCTTGGATGACTTGCTAACGGGTGTTGGCGTCGATGTCAAATGGGCCGTGGACTGTTTCGCGCAGGAATCAAGGGTGGGTGCTGGGGTCGCCTTGCATGAGGGCTTGGGGGCGGTTTGAACACATTGTTGGACAGAAATACGTTGGTGGTGGGAGAGACGGGGAGATCATCAGTTGAGCGCGAACCATTATTGTGTTCTCGCCCATGGCAAGAGGCTGGATCCACAAACCCTCGATCAACCTCTCCGCCCTTCTCCGCCCCTCTCCGCATACGTGCTCTACGAGCTGACCATTCCTTCATCTGTCAACTTCATGTCGCAAGAGACTGTTGCATTGTATCTCAGTAACCAAGATAGCATCGTCCAAAACCGCTCATCATCGGTGACACGAGCTCCAGGACGCATTTCTGCCCCCGCTCTATCCTCGTTCAGTCGGCGACGATCTAGCATCGTAGACTACGACGAAAATTATGTAAGAACTGTTCTTGGTTACGTCAGCTAGAGGCGACAACTTTTGAGCACAGTTGGAGTTCGATAATTCGTTGCATTGCCACAAATGTACAGCCTTGCCTAATGGGTTTCGCTTCGATCTTGCAGCGACACCTCGAACTCTGGACGTGATATTATCGTAGGTACCTGCAGAGTGGCTGCGTGATCAAGGCTGAGCGGTTTACGACAGAAGAGACGGGGACTGTGCTCTGCGGAGGTTCACATCGTTGGAAGGCTTCGAGTATGCCTTAGTTATGTGCCCATGTACTCAGCCGCAATATTGCTGCATAGCCTTCCCGACTGGAAAAGCTGCTGCGACATAGCCTTCTGTATATGTAGGTTCGTCCAATGGAAGGTATGCAGGGCGCTATGACTACGCCACTATTTTACAGAACCTCAGCCTTTCCTTCTTACCTGGGGCCCGGAGCCGATTCTGCGAACACCTTCATTTCCCTCTTAATGTGATAATTGACATCCCAGATATCATCATTCCAGCCCTACTAAAGACAGGCATCAAGCATGGATCCGCTTTCGATCACGGCAGCTGTCGCCACCTTGCTTGGTTGCTGCATAACGGCTGGAGTAGCCTTGCGCAAGTTCCTAATCGGGGCTTCCGAGGTCAAAATGGTGGTTCAGGCCATGATGGCCGATCTCAGAGCACTGCGATCAGTGCTCGAAACAATGGAAATTACATTTGAGGAGATGAACAGCGATAAACCCGCCGAGGGGCATATCGGAGCTCATTGGGTGGATCTCTTCCAGTCACTTGGTGATAGTCAACAAAGCATCGTCAGCCTACAGATTGTTTTGGAAGAGGTGGGCAAGGACGTCAAGTTCATGGATAGTACACGGAAACAGATTCGCATCAAGACTGCCGCGGACCAGATAGCCATATGCAGACAGGAGGTCCAGACATACAAGGATGCACTTCAGCTCTCTTTACACTCCATCACGGTGTGAGTATCTCCGGATATTACAGTCAGCACTGAATGGCTGACACAATCAAAGGTGGAATACACATAACATCAAAGGTACCACGGACGAGCTTCTGGAAACGTCACGTGCCACAAACCAAGATTTGCAGCGATTGGCCACCAACGTCGAGCTTAAGTTGACAGCTCTCCAGACACTATTCCAGCAATCCAACGAACTTGGCAGACTGGGCAAGCTTTCGAATCTAACGAGAACCATGAACTCAGCCGCCACGGTTGTTTCTGGACACACCACCGATGTTGCGGATCTTCAAGATCTCCGCGATGTAACGTCTGACTACGGAGACATGTTCGATTTCGCAGCCTCACAGTTCACCCTTGACTGGGTCTACCCCGATAGACTTCAAGAGCCTGGGCTCGCGATGCGGGATCAAAGCCAAGTTGCCCGAGCTGAACGTCCTGCAGAGCGCTCTGACGTACAATCTTTGCCAGTACATCAGGAAATGGCGCACCACTCTTCACTAATGCCTAAAATTATGACCACGACGGACAGCAGCGACTTGACACTTCCATCAAGTAGCATTCACATAGATGTGATATCTAGATCTGCGGCATCAGCACCGGCGCTTCTCGGGCCCCAAATGCTCATCCAGGCTGAACGGGGTGACGACGAAATAAGCAAGGGAGAGAACGCTATTTCAGGTATTGACAAACCAGAACCAGCTTCAACTGGGTCACGACTACAACTATCAAGTGCGGATCTGCCACCTGAAAAGACCAAGAATAAGCCACACCGAAGAGGACTAAGCTGGTTTCGTTCGAAGAAATCGGACAAGTTACCGAGCGTCAGAAGCCCTATGGATCCGCAACTCACATGGTCGACGTGGCGCCGTCTGAAGCTACCAGTGAACATGAAGCTGGTCTTCGTTGGTGACGGTGGTTGTGGAAAGACCTGCTTAATTATGTAAGATTAGCTGAGGGTCCTTGGACGAATGCTGATGAATCTAGAATGATCACTAAGGGAGCGTTTCCGGAGGTTTATGTTCCCACAGTCTTCGAAAACTACGTGGCTGATGTGGAAATGGATGGTCAGGAGTTCAGTGTGGAATTTTGGGACACTGCTGGTCAAGAGGACTATGACAGACTTCGGCCGTTGTGCTACCCAAATGCGGATGCCGCAATCATTTCGTTCGCTATTGACAGTCCTGACTCTCTCGACAATGTGAAGGAAAAGGTACTACTACTTCTGGCTGTTATTCACACTAGCTTACTGAGTCATTTTTAGTGGACATCGGAGGTTTCACATTTCTGTAAAGGCCTGCCAACATTTCTCGTCGGCTGCAAGAAGGATTTGCGATACGATCAAAAGACTATCAATGAGCTCCAAAAGAGTAGACAGGCTCCCGTAACAATTGCAGAGGTTAGTACTCTTGTGCTGCATATACACTCGAACAACTTCTAAGTTTTGCTCACACACACAGGCCGAGAAAGCACGAGACAAAATCGGCGCGATCGCTTACATCGAAACCTCTGCGAGGACAGGTGAAGGGGCTTCTCTTGCGATAGCAACCATAATGCGCGAAGTCATTAAGTATAAGCTCACTGCGGCGACGAAGAAGAGGGCGCGACAGAGAAGCTAGTTATGAAGTCAAACTGATGGAATTTGGTCTTTAAAGAGTTGGGAATGTAGCTGAGATTGTCCCAGAAGTGATCGGCTTCACTCTGCCCATGTAACACTTCGTATTACAGAGCGCGTAGACGCCGCGAATCCATGCATTTCGATTCCACATCGCAACCATACATACCCTCGTGCGTTTTTATTCGTACCGCAACATAGTGCAATCGATTGAATAACCAGCTGAAGGTGCATACACCGCTATCGCCTCCAACTCTTCTCCTTCTTCAAACTAACCTCCCGTACAAAGATCTCTACAAATACATCCATCGAACCATCGGTCTGCATCGCACACCGCAGTCTCCGACCTCCCAGTGCCTCAAATTGCGGTTCCTCCCCAGCCGCCCGTCCCGAGCTATATGTCCCACCGAACAAGAAGTGATCCGCCACACTAGCGTTCGCCTCGCGCAAGCTGCCATACGTCTCGACAACATCTTGCGAGTCGCCCATATATGTGCTCTGCACATCTTCGATGACCTGGTAGTGCGTCCCTTCGCTCAGCGGCGGGGCGTCTACGTGACAATGCGAAAGCGCGGATAGGAGCGCGGGCGGATATGTGCTGAAGTCGCCCTGGACCGGGCTCGTGGGTGTGGGCGGCACTGGGAGTGTTTGTCTCCATGCATCGACCCGAGGCGTCGTCGCGATGCCGTGACTTGTGAACAGCGATTGAAACGCGTTCATAGCATGTCTAGTGAACCCATCATCCGGCCTTGACAAAAGCGCTCCCATCATCCCATCAGATCGTCGCGTTTGAACGTCCAATCCCAGTCCGCCACTGTACGACTGCAGATCGGCACTACAATCCAGGTGAAGAAGCCGCTGTGAGCGGAAAGAAGTTTGTTGCATCGGCAGGGCCATTCTGCTTCACGAGGAATGTTAAGCTTCGTGAAGAATGGCAGACTTCAGATGGGGCGAGAGACGAGAACAGCACATGTACATTGGGTGTGGCAGGCAAAATGTTCTGTCGTTGCGACGACACGGAGTAGCGTGCGTTTTACTTGGCACGATGATGATGCGTGGTGGCGTATTTAGTGCGCTGGCACGTCGCGTCGACACGTGCACGCGCGTTTTCGGAACAAGAGTTTCAGGCTTGGGCTTCGCGGAATGAAAAGGTTTCAAAGCAAATTTGAGTATCGACGTGCCAATGTATTTGTAGCCCTGAACGAGTATTTTGACAGCATGTCATTGCTGACGGTCGTGCATTTCCTTTGCTTCCACGGTTGTGTAGTACAAGTGCTGCTCTGCAGTGGTCGTTACACAGATGCACGGATATCATGCACGCGAAGATAAGGTTGTTTGCAGGATTGCGGTCAGAAGAACATAATTATCTCATTAATGCATCCGCAAAAAAAAAAATCCGACCCATATTCTCGCAGCAAAAGTAGTTCCAGCCAGCCACCACCATCCCTCACATGTTCGAAAAGTAGGCCGCGCGCGCAGCATGCTTTGCCTCGTTTTCATCCACCTTCTTGCTACTTGGCTTCGTTGACGAAGAAACTGATGCTGTGTCCCTTGTCAGTGGCTTTCGGCGACCTGGTGAGAATGGGACGTACATTTGAGTTCGAAGACCCGGGTGATGATGCTCTTGGAGGTTGACTTCTTCGACACCAGCGACTGGCAATCTGAGGCAGCGTAGGCTGGCGGTGGGGTGGTGGTCGATGTGCGAGGCGATGCGATATATGTCTGGTCCACGGCTGCGAACGTGCTGATGAGTGACGAAGTTGACTTGGTCATTGCGGATGGAGGTGTGTGGTATTGGTCTTGAGAAAGATGGAGGTGTTCCTTGGGATCTTGAGTAGATATAAGGTCGTAAGTATTGTGTTGCGATTGCGATGTTAATGTGTGCTCAGAAGCTATCTACTGGGACTCTTATATGTCCCTCTGTTCAGATCTTCTCCGCACCTTTATCCATATCCATTTATAATCGACTCACATTTCGTCACCCGCACGCGATGTGATCGGAGTAAATCATGACTGTTCTTCTGTGGCAGGTAAGGCGCACAGGCCGCAGCACTATGTTGGTCCACTCAGGAGCTCTCATAAGCAAGGATGTTGCGCAATCACAAGGCCACCCACGTCGATGTTCTAGAGATAGATGTACGATGTCAGTGTATTTCTTACATGCATTCCGTACATGCGACTCTGCTTACGCGTTTTCGCCGCGGTTGCACAAATCCGAGCGAATGTGAAGACAGACACGAGCACGTTTAGCGAGTCTGTCGGCTCGGAGCTGTAAGATGTGACAGATTTTAGAAAAGCTTGATTGCAACAAGAGAGGAGTAGAAGCTACTTCGGAGTTCTTGGACAGTGGTACTTTGATGTCTGCCTGTTGATTGCGGTGAAAATTGACAAGGGTCGGGATGGATTTTATGCCGGTGAACCATGCCCGATTGAGAAAACTGAAGGGCGTTATTCCGATGAGAAATCAGCGAGAACGGCGAAGACCAACATGATTCGGGATAGTAGACAGATATCTAGGGCGCATTGACTTCATCGAAATGAGTGTCGTACCCAAAACTGGGTTGAGTTGAAGAGGTGCTGTCTGGTTTGCTGAACCGAATGACGCAAGCTTATGTCATTCACGCTAGCAGATGGCAAGAAGACGCACGCGACTGTCGTCCTCTTCAAAACTTTAATCTCAACGCATCTGAAACTCATCAATTTTCATCTAGATGTAGACTTCCTTTTCTGAGGCGATAGCCACTACACACCGTGGAGAGCTGTTTGGGTAATCGGCGGCTGTTGCGTGTGTGGAATTTCTCGACAACGAGCTGCCAATAACGAAAGTAGAGCCTGTGTATTATCAATGCTACTTGAGTCAAACTCCATACACCTCCTCCCAAAAGTATACTACCCTAAAACAAGCTGACGTTGTTGCTCCAGGTCGCATTGTCCAGCCAGTTCAAGAAGTCTTCCGCTTCCGTTGGGATCGGCTCCAAGCCATCAATTATCGGCATGTCAAAGAAAGCATTCGCAGTGCCCGCCAAAAGTTCGCTGTTGCCACTCTGCTCATTCTGCGCTGGTGGCTGGTAGTTGAGCACTTCGTCCAAGACCATCGCAAGCATCTTGTTGAGCTCGCTGCAGAGCTTATGGTTGCCATCGCCAGGAAGAACAATCCACTCCAAACACGAAGTCAGCACCGACAAATTTCGAATTACATCCGCCCGCGAAACCGTATCCGGTAGCGATGTGCCTTCGATCGTGCACCGCCTTAGTTCGAGCGCAAGTACACCAGCGGCTGGAAAGCAGTAGAAGAGTATGACGGTAGGGAAATGTCGCCGGGTCTCATAGTCGCCATTACTTGGCTTACTGAAAACAAGGGCCGTGGAGAGTAGCTTGAGCGAGATCTCCAATAAGGCCGGTAGTGCGTTCTGGGTGAGTCGGTGCAACATCCTTTGGATCTGAGCGAGCATGTGGAGAGACTCGAGATATGCTGAGATCAGCCGAATCGTCATTCCTGGTCCTAGCCCAACCCAGGCCTCAGATTCCGTGTAGCAATCATAGCGCATGTGCGCCGGCACGGAATGCCAGAAGCTTGTGCATTCGGAGTAGATCGTCCTAGTCAAGTCAGGAGGCGCCAGCATTAAGATATGCATTTGACTCACTGTAGATTCCGGATGACGTCGCTATCCTTTTCTCCGGCCAATGACTGCTCCAGCAACCGCTCCTTATACACCGCATGCTGAGAGCGCAGCCTCGTAAAGGAAGCTGAATGTATCAATCCTTCGGTGTTCCATCCCATTGCGTCTACTTTAGACACAGCATATTGAAACACTTCAGGATCGTCTGAACACATGGCATCGCAGCTGATGTCAAGGGGCTGCCTCCTGTCACTGTATCGCCAGGCCATCATTGGTGGTCTGCCGAGAAATGTCGCGATTGTCTTGTCGGATCGGTATATACAGGCGTGTATTCTTCTTCGAGCTTTGTTGACTGGTATCAGCGATCATTCATACTGGTAGGACAAGATTTAGTACCTTCACGAAGGAACGCAGGCTCTGTCTTGCCGTTTTCGGACTCGCAGTGGATACCTGCGGCGTACAGCGAGCTTATACATTCGCCTAATCTGCGCCAGGTGCCGTGGTCATGAAATTGTCAGCCAGGCACAAGAGCGCACGGAACTCTACTCACAGTTGTCACCGTAGCAGCTACTGACGACATGCACGTTGCCGTAGACCAACCAAACCATAACGTCGTTAACAGCCCCATGGACCTGGCAAAGATTTATGCAATCGTGGGCAGATTGTATAGCGTCTTCCACAAACTCATCCTTATCGAGTCGTCTTCCGTCCTCCAGCGTAAAGAGAGGGTCCGTCGGTGATGTATACTGCGCGTTAGAAGCTGCGATGAGCAGTACCAGGCCTAATGTCTCCCATCGCAAATTTTGTCCCGTGACAAGAGTGTGAAACTCTGATGGGAGCATGTTCGAAGGCACTTTGAGAGGTTTAGCGGTGTTCTTCGTAATCTCGGTGTACGTGTGATGCATATCGTTCCCCGCAGCCGATATTTGATTCAAGTCCTCACGCATCTGCGGCAGACATGATAGTATGAGGGGTCCAACCAGGGCTGAGGATTTGCAGCAATCGAAGTACATCTTCAGTGACTTTTCGTAGAAGGAGAATGGGGCCAATTTTGAGATGACTGAGTGGCCCATGTTCATTTGGCAATGCCTAGTTCCTGGTAGGCCACTTCCAGAGGCTGAAGGTGTTACGATCAATCTTTCCGACGGCTGCTGATGTACAGAATCAGGGAGTGCACGATCCTCAGCAAAGACGGAAGCATAGCTAGTCGATCCAAGATAAAAGCTTCGTGTGGGATCTGATGGGGTGGTTCTACTGGCGGAAGCAGGGGGTGACGGCCACGAGGAAACGGGACAGTCGCGTACATTGTTCCTGAGAGTTGGAGGACTTAGGGTCAATGACGTTAAGCGATTGTCTCTCTTACGCCGAGGCTCTGGCTTTTTACGCGGTGTGCCAGCAGGCTTAGTCATGGGGTTGGGATGGTAGAAACACTACTACGATGTCAGTGTCGCACGCGCCTCTGGGCAGTGTAGATGCTCCGACATGGGAGCGAACACAAAGTGCGCAACGACAATGCCGAAGCTAGCAGAGAAACAAGTATACAGGCGTATTGTGTAAACAACGATCGTGACAGAATTCATAGTGCCTTTACCTATCAAAGGCTTCAGATTTGCGCCCTCTTATCTGCGCCCGTAGCTGGCAACATACATTGCATCAAAGATATTACTGGACGTCGAAAGCAAGGAACAGTGCAAGCGTTACGCACGCAACATGCTAGATAGGCGACTTACTTGGTCAACCATGCCGCGCGCCTGGCATTTCGCGCAAATCGGCTCAGCATGATCGCATTTGATCTTCGAGATGCGACATGGTTCGCAAGACCTATGGTGACCAAGAGTCAACTCCGTGCAGTCAAGTGCGCCTCAGAACATCCACGTACCTTGGCTTGCCATTTTTCCGTAGCATGATGATGATATTTGCTCGGAACACTCAGTGGAGCTGAAGATGAGAATGGAAAACTTTCAATATATTTTTCGTCAGCATTGGACATTCATGTTCTTCTCCGATGTTGATTCCGAAAAAGGGCGCCAGCTTGTAGCGGGATGCATGATTGGCTGGAGCGATGTCGGACTGAAACCGGAGAAAACCTCGTCTGGCTTGAGTCATTACGGCTGGCGCTGCGAAACACAGCAACAATTCGTACAGCACCTTCCATCAGCGTGCACCTGTCGATGATATCAGGACATCGAAAATCAACTTGTATATATACAGGCGTATGGATGATCCCGAGAAGAGTTGTTCCCAGGCAATTACTTCGCTCTACGAGACTTTAACGCCCGCCCTATGGTCTGCACCATCTCTGGCGCACTTATTACATACTTCAGACCCTCGTATATTCATCGACTATTGATAACGACCTGCATCCGCCCGAAGTATCATTTGGAACAACTCAATGTCTTTCCTCGCATCTTCCACGCTCGTTTTTGGCGTCTTCCCATTGATCGCACAGTTGTGAAACGCAAGCATCTCCAGCGTGTAAGGATCCATGTACGTCTTACGAATCTTGCGCTCTTCAAAAGCATCGCCTACTCGCTCCTTGATGGTCATGGTGATGGGAAGGCCCTTGACGTACGGCGTATCGTACTGGATGCGCACAATCTTGTCTTGTGAGTAGACTTCGATATGAGCGTCGAACTCCGATACGTTGATCACTCCCGACTCGTATGTGACGGGAAAGTCCTTGTACTTGAAGAGAACGCTGAAGATGCCGGGGTCTGTGAGGACGGCGCCGGCGACGGATTGGGGCATCCCGAGGACTTCGCGCATTGCGGATAAATCGTGTGTGCCCAGTCTGTAATCTGGTCAGCACTTCAAAGCCGTGAACTCGTACACCAATCTTGACCTACCCTCCCAGCATTCGCAGCATACTGATCGAGGCTTCAGTGACAGACATGCCAAACTCTTCGCGAAGCGCCTGCTCCACGATGTCCTTTTCCCGCGCTTGTCTATCTTTCGTATCTCCCTCGCTGAAGTCGTCGAACTTCTTGGAGAACATGCCCGACTGCGATACGAAGAGCGCATTGGGTCCGATAATGTCTCTCACGCGCGCGTACTTGATCTCTCCCATTCCGCCAATCTCTTTGATCGCATCCTCAAGCGACGCCGCATACCGTCTCATCGTTCCAACGAAGATCTTACCCTTCGACTTCTTCTCCGCTGCTATCAAAATATCAATGTCCCGGAAGCAGAGTGCTGCTGGCTTCTCTAGTAAACAGTACTTGTTGTGCTCGAGTGCAAGAAGCGCTTGCGGAACGTGATAGGCATCTGCACTCGCGACCAGGACAACGTCGACTTCGGATGAGGCACATAGCTCTTCTGCGTTGGACGTTGTCTTGGGTGGCGTGGGACCCAGCACCTTTTTGGCGCAGTGAGATAGTGCTTGCTGAGATACATCGCATAGATACGTGGTCTGGTACCAATCCGAAAGTGCATTGAAATTTGGAATGTGAATGACTTGGGAAACTTCGCCGCAGCCGATGATCCCGACTCGTAAGATTTGGCCAGTGTTGTTTGACGATATCGTAGCTGCCATGTTGAGGATGATACAGTCTGAGGTTCGGAGATAGAAGAAGTCGCGCAGAGGTCTAGGAAAGTACTGCTAGATGTGGACTCAATGTGGCTAAACCTTAGTCAGCCTTCAATTGTCTTGAGTGCAGCCATCAGTTGGGAGACTTACTGACTAGCCCGTGATCGGACCAACAAGTATTGGAAGTGCTTCTAGGTGGGAAGCTTCACTTGGGGGGGAAAATCGATGCGTGGGGCTGACGCACATCAATGGTGGGCACTAGCAAGGAAGACCAACGTCATATGCGAAGCACTGTGTAGCAATGGCATTTCCCAGAATGTGCATGTATCGAGATTGTAGTCGAGTATCAGATGTTGCCTGCGAATCGTCCATGGAAGGAGTGTTCAGTCATGGATGTTGCTGCAGCTCAGCCTACACATTCCTTCCTTGTGCACGAAGAATATTTGATTGAGAGAGGCTCTGAATGAGCAACCCTTGTGCTTCAATAATTCACGAAACACACAAGATTCTACTCTTGAGTAATCATCAGGTGGATGGTGTTCAAGAAAGTTTCTGCGCCGGGCAAGACATGCTTGTGGCTGAGGGGTTGATGTGGCATCTACATCGAACTTGACCTCTGCCTGGCACGTAGGTATGTAGGAATGGTAAGCATCTAAAGTGGTGTGATTGGCAGATGGCTGTGCTCTGTATTCGGTGCGTCGTGTTGGCGTACCGCGAGGCAGAGAGGAATTGGCGGTCAGTGGAACGTGGCTTTGGAAGGAGCCTGCCGACCCAAACAGCCCGCATCGATCGCCCGCTTTCTCCAAACACCAACATCTAACACAACATCATTGCGAACCTCACCCATAACTGTACTCACGTCAATAGTCCGTTGCCTTTTGTTACTTGTACTCGGAAGTGTAGTGCTGCGAAGCACATCGACCTCGCGGCAACCGCTTCGCCTCAGTCGTGCGCTGGCGTGCAACAATCACGCAGCTCGCCGGCTTCAATTTCCATAATGCGGGCACCCGCCGTTGACAGAGGGGTAAGAATGGACGGTGCGCACTACAGTAGCAAACCATTGGCTTGAGCGTCGTCTCGACGCATGCCACAATCCTCGCAACCACAGAATGTGCTGTCAGGATCGGCCAACCGGTCAATTCAGCAGAGCCGCATCAGAATCGAGCAATGCTCCCTTTTCCTCAACGACAGCTGTGCGATTTGCAATTCGTCTCACAAATATCGACTTTTGATGAAGCTGGCTTAGCGACCGAGGCGCAGTGCATCATGCAGCGCCTCCAGCAGCCTGAGGCATTCATACTCCAGTACCTCAGCATTCTGTCGCACAATAGAGGTCAAGACTGGCACTGCATGTGCCCATTCGACTTCAAATGGTGGGTTTCCGTCTTTGTATTCGATGTCAAACACTCGGTGACTTGCAGCACCAAAGTCTGCTGTGGTTTGGCGTGCGCCGGATACTGTGCCTTTGTATGCAGCTAGGCCAATGGTTACATTTGCCGGGGGCTTGTTCACCGGTCGTCGCGGGGCAGAGTAAGATGTGCACCCTTCGCTGCAGCACTAACCGCCATCTGAACTCCAGACTTCAGCTGCTCTGAAACGAGATTTTCACCTTGCGCGCCCTCCCTCGAGCCTTGTAGGAGGTCCTTCGCCCTGATCCGATTGTGTTGAGTGTTGTTTGTTGTTGCGACCACTGAGTTCGGATTCCTGGACGGTACGAACCGCACGTCTTCGCGATCTCACGGCCGTGAGTTGGTGGATCGAGCGCTGGCGCATCACTTTCCTAGGCATCCTTATGAGCCGTTAGTGAGCAGGGTCTGAGGTCTCCTTAGTTTTCGTCGGCCGCCCCCAGCGGTCGTCTTCGCGTCATGTCCAGCTTCCATCAGCCATACCAACACTTCCAGCAACCGCATCAAACACTTTTCGTCGATCAATATACGTACCCCTACGGCCAGCATGACGCCGCACGGGAGAAGACTCCAACGGACTCTCTGATCAATCATACCGGACACTCGCCATTACCTCTTACCACGACACCGCCCATAAGTCGAAATCCATCACGGCCACCAGAAGCACCTCGAGACCTACCGGATGACCACATGCTATGGGACAATGGCAGCCCCTCCGACTCGCCCACGTCTTTAAGGACCCCTGACGGCGAATCGTTTGAGGTTGAGATGCTTGACTCTGAATCGATCCGGAATTTCTACCATCAAACTGGGGTCAACATGTCGACTCAAGTAACTCACAATGCCATCCCGGCTGTGGACCATGGCATGATTTTGACACCTCAAGGTTTGTTCAGTGATGACGGTATGTTGGTCAACGTGCAAGCAATCCCTTCTCTAACGCGTCCAGCTGTACAAAACGCACTTCATGAGAGCATGGCGGCGCATGGACAACAATATCACCAACAATATAGCACGCCATTCCCACAAGTCCTTAACATGCATCCGATACACACTCAGTCTCATGCCTTCAGCACACCAAATTATACGACTCAGCCTTCTCAGCACGATCCATGGAACGGCCAAGGGCCATCGAGGTCTTCCATGACTCCCCGATCCGGCGGCGTCATCTTCGATGCGATGACCGATCCTATGGACTACGGAAACTATCTGGATCAATGGAGGAATAACTTCACCGACCCTAACTTCCTCGTTTCTCCGAGTGAGCAAGTAGCACCGCCCTTGGATAACTTCTATCAACACATGACAGCGCCGAACCTGGACCTGGTTATTCGGCCACAAATCATCAATCCGTCAACACACATGCATCCTATGACTCCAGTTGAGATGCAGGTCACACAACTTTCACCACCTTCTGATCAACAGGTTTTCGTCAACTACAACGCCTCCTCTCCTCTGTTCACTGACAGCTACAATCTCATCGAGCACCGCCAAGCTCCTTCCTCTCCAGGCAACTTGTCCACGGGACAACACGCAAGGTCACCATACCAGCCACCGATCAGCCCTTCAGCTGGCAGCCCCAGCTCGGACGGAAACTTCTCGTACCAGCCCTCCGATTCGGGGATGTTCCTGGATCCTTTCCCAATGCAGCAGTACGACCAGATGGTGCCAGTGCAAAACCACGCGATGCAAATGAATTCCACACAAGCCAGGAATGTGCCAGAAGTGAGCTTTGAAGCTGCGCCCGAGCAAGAGTCGGCTTCGTCCGTAGCCGCGAGGAACTTCGTCAAGAATGGCGGCAGAGCGCTCGGAACCCATCTTGAACCAGAGGTCGCCAAGGCAGCGCACGACATGCGCAAGATCGCAGCGTGCTGGCACTGTGTACTCCAGCGAGACAAGTGCGGCCCAGGCGATATCTGCGAAAGGTGTCTGAAACGTTCTCAGCGGCCCAACGCAGACTGTGGCTTGGGCTGTGTTCGCATGAAGCTGGTCGAGTTGGCGCACTACTTCTTGCCCGGCCTCGTCACACAGATGCACGAGGACTCGCATCTCAAGCACTTTGTGTCTCAGCACATTCACCAGTGGGGCAATCAGGAGTTCACTGTCTACATGACATGTGGTCGACGCAACATGCCTCGCATCCCGGTCAAGGTATACGAGTTCGTACCGCGCGGTAATGAGCTCCTGGTGCAGATCCAGTATGTCACGGATCCAATTACCAACCAGAGGAAGGCGGTCAAGAAGCAGAGCCCGGCGCTCGGCATGGTGCACATCAACCACAACGAGGAGAAGATGTACGACAAGTATATCACCGACATCGTGGACAAACATCTCGACGCATTTGGTGAGCTGTGCTGGCTCGAAGACGACAACGATTTCCAGCAGAAGCTCTTCAAGCTCATGACGCGCGTCAAGCCCAAGAACGATGAAGAGGTACGACCACGCCCCATCTACCTCATGTAAAGCTAGTAGCTAACACACCCAGGCCAAACTCCTGCGCGAAGTCTTCCGCCTCATCGTCGTAACATTCATCATGTCGCACACCCTCACCATCGCCGAAGAAGGCAAGCACAACACCCTCCGCCGCATGCACTCCTACGGCGGCCTACACGCCTACGCCGACAACTTCACATCCCCACGCATGACCAACCGGCAACTCAAGTACTTCTTCTCGCGGCTCCAGCGCCAAATCCACATGGCCGTGCTCAACAAACTGCAGCAAATCTTCAAATCGAGCAGGGGCTGCGACCGCTGGCTCGCAGCCTTCGTGGCCGTGCTGGGCATGTGCATGGCGCTCGAGGACCAGCAGAAAACAATACACCTCGTCATGAGCACCAAGGCCACGACGGAAGGGTTGGATTCGCGCGACGCGCAGGGCCAGGCGGATATCGCGTGTCGTGAAATTGATACGCGCATGCTTTTCGTCCAGCAAATTTTCCGCTGGAAGTATAATCGCAAGCATAATCCGCTTGTTAATGTCGATCATGATTGGGAGAAGGAGGCGGGCTTTGGGGATAAGAGTAGTGTGGAGTTTGTGAGGCAGGTTGCGCAGTTGGTGAGGGAGAATAGTGAGTCGATATTGATGTGGGGGCTTTTGGATTGGATAAAGGCTAACGTGTTGCACAGCGGATTATTTGCGCCAGCAGCAGCGCGTGAGTATTTCGTGCGCGAATCAGACGCGGTATTCGTCACGGCTGGTGGGCGAGTTCTTGTTGAGTTTTTGGTTGCCGAACGCTTCGTAGGGACATTGACGACACATACACCTCACCAGCGACTTTCTTTCCGGCGCATTCGTCCTAGGTATTTATCAACTTACGACATTTCACGCCACGCCATACGTTAGCAAGGCCATCGATATTCCGGGCCCGGACGACTTCATGACAGATGTTTTTCTTTCGGGTTGGTGTTTTTTTTATACCCTGTGTTTTACGTCATGATTGTGGATTTATTTCGGATTGGAATGGGGTGGTGTATGGTAGTAGTAGGAGTCAAAATGTCGCATGTAGCATTGTCATCGCAGCGCAATGCTATTGTTACTGTCTAATGTCATACAATTATACGAAACGGTGTTGTCGATGCGTTTAGGCCGACCCGCATGACGGGATGCAGCCAAGATGCATCCCATCCGGTGAGACTGTAACCGGTGAAACGCTGCAGCTATACGGTGCGATGCGCCTGCGCATGCACAGGAGGATCGGTGTGTAATGATCATGTGTCTGTGTAGTCTGTGGTAAAAGGCCAGCCGTGTGAGGACGACAGATGCGGCTCTGCGATCACGTACATTCAGCCTGGCCAGCACCAGGTGCGACAATAGTTCATGATCGATTAACACAACATTAGCTACGGTATCTAGTATGTTTGCGGGCTACATGAGTACTTAACACCTAAAAATAAATGGCGTGTCTATCTCTAATAGAATATTAGTAGGTAAGAAGTCTTTCCAAAACGTGCTGAGGATATAAAGGCTATACTGTAGTCGTGCTTTGGGTAGGTAGGGCTTTGCTGAGCTAATTGATCATGAACTCTTGCGGAGCGTGGTGCTAGGGTTGACACTATTACAGTACGTACAGCGCGGAAGATAAAGAGGAAAGATGGAAGCTTCGACGTTCTTGCTTGGGAAGTGGAGTTATCAGATCGCTACCTACGACAAGACTCAGGCCTGGGTATAGACAGATACCAAAGAAAAAGAAAACGCGCATCTGCATAGCCCGCCGGCTATCCTTGATGCGCAAAAAAATCCTCACCTCAAGCCACACACTTTTGATATCATACAACTTCCTCCCACACTTCATACGCACCACCCAAATCCTAGCCGAATCCAGTAAACCCATTTACCCCAAAAACATCTCCCATCGGCGCCGCCCCCGCAGCCCCACCACCCCCAACCGCACCCTGCGTCTGACTATCATTCAAGAACCAACTCCAGTCCTGATCGATGTCCATGGGCATGTGCTGCCAACTGAAATTATTTGTCGGCAGCGGGAAGTTATTCATGCTATCGTCGTTGATGAGCGGCGTGGCGCTAATGTTCCCGCTCACGCCCCCGTTTCCGCCATCGATGTTATCGAAGTTGTAGAAACCGTTGTACGTCGCGAACGGGGAGGTATCGTTGGCGAAAGTAAATGCCGAGGAGGTGGTAGCGGATATGGACGTCTTGGGCGTGAGATTGACGGATTTGGTGGGGTGCGAGAAGAGGTCTGAGGATGGTCGCTCGGACGAAGGTGTGTATTGCGACTGGCTACTCAGTGCGGGACTCCTGCTCGTTCCAGGTGTGTTATACGGCGTCGGTTTCGGCATATCGAGATGCGTAACCTCCTTGTTCCCGCGCTTAATCGTAATAGTGCCAAAATACGGAATCACAAAGTCCGCATCGCCACCGCACTCACCGTGCTCCGCGCCACCAGTCTTGAACTTGTGCATCATTTTCTCGAGGACCTGCGCGGACTGCAGTGCAACTTTCCCGCCTTTTTCAGAGGAGGCGCGACGGAAGATGTCGATGCTGATTTCTATCAGGCGGATGTCGGCTTCGATTACTTTGGGGCTGCTGGCGGTTGAGAAGGCGATGTTGCCGAAGTTGAGGAGCCCGATTTGTATGAGGACTGCGGCAGTGAAGCCGATGAAGTCGATGGCTTTGCATTCGTAGAGGGGCTGCACGGTGCCGGCGCGGAGGGCTTGGTAGAGGCGCAGGACTTCGCGTGAGCCGTTGAGGCAGGCGGTACGCGAGTAGGTGAAGCGGCTGTTCTGGGCGGACTTGAGCATGAAGGGGAGGTGCAGGTAGACGCGGATCTGGTGGAAGCAGATTTGGCCCATGAGGCGTTCGCGTAGCTCGGCGGCGTTGGTCTCGATGTCGGCGAGGAGCTCGGAGTAGTCGAGCCAGGCTGGGTCGAGCTGCTTCCAGAGGTCTTCGAGTTCTTGGTCGAGCTGCAGGGCCCAGGCGAAGGACTGTTCGGCAACGCCCTGGTTGCGATCGATAACGCGGCCGGCCAACTGAGACACCTTGGTGATGGCATTGAGGGGATGGATGTACTCGCCGTCACCCATGTCAGGCATGGTCAAGTCGCAATGTGAGTCGCTGATGCCGTACGGCAGACCGAGGAGGAGCGAGAGGAAGCGATCGCCGTGGTAAAGCGCCCACCATATACTCTCATGTGCAGGTGACGACGTACGCTTGCGATGCAGGCCCTATATGCTGTTAGTCGGATGTCAAACCGCTTACTGCCTCACACATACCATGAGCTGAGCATACATCAGTCCCTTGCGATACGCAATCCAAGCCCTCCGCGGCTGGCCAACATCGGCATACCACTTCGACTTGAGGATCAAGCACTCCATGCCCTCCAGGCTAGCAGCATACTCATCATCAGACAACACCCAACGATCAACAGCCTCAATATACTTCTCCACGTCGCTGCTATCCTCAGACAAGCAGATACCCACAGATAGCACGACGGTACCGATAGCGCCGATGTTACCCGTGGTCAACGCCTGCGCTGCGAACTGTGATAGGGTTTGGTTCGCCGCCGCGGTGCCGCTACACTTCCTACGCCACGTCTGCCACCAGCCACTGTTAGTGTTGAGGATCTGCGTGAGTTGGTCGTAGGGAGGCAGTAGAGCGATGAGGGCTTGCTTTGCCTTTTCTCGCTTGGCGGATTGCGTGGGTGAGTCCTCGCCGATGTCGTCTCCATGTCTGTTGGTGAGCGTATACCGTTCATCACTAGAGCCTTTGGGTCCAACGACAGTTTTGCGGTTTGGGTCACGGGCTTGCGCTTGGGTCTCGGCATCGTTAATCTGGATCGTTAGTAGGGGCGACACGTGTGAAGGCGACAAACATACAGCATCCTCGAAGACGGACAAGATGGGAATGTGGTGACCTCGATTTGAAGGGACGCGCTGGTTACTCGTGAGGAACTGCGCCGAGCCTTCCGATGTCAATGGGGTGAGAGGATATGTGTCCTTGTGGTACAGCGTTGGTGCCTTTGGTGACGATGTATCCGTTTGGCTTTGGCTGATGCTCTGGCTGCGGCTCTCATTCGGGTTGCCGGTCTTGTCGTCAAGCAAGGTATCAACAAGGGCTTCAAGTCGCGACACGCGCTCGCGAAGGTTCTTCCTGTGATCGACAACGACCTCTGGGTTGGCGTGTTCCTGGTCGATGCACCTGCTTCCTCGCGCGAAGCATTCTGAACAGACGTCTGGGTTGTCGGGCTGGAAGATGCACCGGATTTTGCGACGGCGACCTGACCGGATCAGAAGAGGCCATGAATAGTTGTTATGATGAGAAGAGAAGCAATTGACAGAAATGAATTACCCAAGACAGATAGCGATTGAAAGTGTAGACAAAAAGCGCATTGCAACGAACAGGACAGAATGGCGACCAATTGGACGTACATTCAAAGCAACTATGCGTGCCCTTCCGCATCTTCTTGCGGTTCGGCAACGACTCCTCCTTGGGCATGTTGGTTTAACGTCGTACTCCCCACAAAAGCGACTGGGTCCAGAGATTCGTCCGGCGCTCGACACTGGAACGGCAGCGGATGTTGAATTTGTAAATGTAGACTCCGCCCCTGGCTTATAGTCAGAACCCGCGCGCACTTCTAGCAATTGAGGTGTTCAAGTGTCAGATTGTCAGGTCCTGGAATTGCTGACTGCGGTGTGGATGAGAGCGCGAGTGTGAGAATCATCAAAGGACGGACGAATCTCGGCGGGGAGTCAGGAATGCTGATTAATGACGCGCTACCAAACCGCGAAGGGACTACCGCTTACATATATCACCCGCCCAGCAGCCCTGGAATCCTCGAGAAGTAATAAGAAGTGAGCCATATATTCTAGGCACCCGTTCTGCGTCGCGTACACTCATATTGCACTCATGTTCGCGAAACACCGTGGCTTGCAGAATCAAGGCCCAATTCGGACAAGTATGCGAGGTGTCGACGAATTGCGAGTCTGTGCTAACGGACGCGGATGATCGCCGGAGCCCGTGTTGTCCATGCCGCCGACGACGCATTGTAGAAGTATCCGAGCAGACCTCTAAGAGAGCGGGAAAGTGCGAGGTGTGAGATGAGGAAGCTCATCCTGGCTGCAAATGTCTCCGAGGGATGGTTAATTATCTCCGTGCCAAGTGTGGCATTGTTGTCTTCATTGAGCATATTTCGTACTTGGTGCATGCGAAGCTAGCGCTACGATGATGTCTTTACAATCTCTCCTCGAGGGAATATATCTACGACATGCGTGCGCTCGTACCTTAGCCCTGCGATACCTTCTAAGAGACCCGTAAACGACAGCGATAGCCCCAATGTCCTGAACAGCGCCACCGTATGAGTAATCTTCCAGATCAACAATAACAACAGCACTCCCAGAGACTTACCGTGTTCCAAAGGTCGACGTAAAAGCCACAGCCACTCTCGTACAACTACCTACAAGCAAAGAGACAACAAAAAGATAAAGAAGATGTTGGACAGAGCCAATAGTCCACTGATACCTCTCACGTGATCGCGTGTAGCTAGTGCCTTGGCAGCCTCTGTGAGCCTCGTAGAGGCTCTCACGCGCCTACCAATACAACAACAATATGCCAAATCTTGTGCCGTTCATCAGAAGAGATTGAAGTAGGAAACAACGTGCAGTATACTATCTACATCCATGCAGAGTGTTCCTTTATTCAAGATTGTTGTCCTAATTAAGCATGCGCAATGGCCGCAGACGTCGAGACGCTTAACAATGCAAATACTACGATACATACACTATAATCGTGTAGATAACACAACTAGGTTGTTCTCTTATCACTCGCGTCTAACAATCGCAGACGTTATGCACTGCTGCACTGCCTTCACGCCGCACCCAATTGACTATACTAAGCTTCGTTCCTTTGACGCACAACTAGAAAGATCCAAGTTATGCAGCAATATATGAACCTAGTACCCCGAATACTTCCGCTTAATTAGTCCAAAGCAACAACAAGCAGTAAAGTAAGAAAAAGAAACACTACATCTGTCTAACCACGACATTCCAATACATCGACAAACAACACATGTATTCGCACTTGTAGGTACACATCCGTTTTCCTTGAATACATGCATCTTGTTAATTTGGCACATCAAAGCGTCGTAGTGCTACTAATGTTTGCGAGGGAAGGGCGATTATCTCTGTGCTAAGTGTGGTATTTGTTGTCTAATGGAGTACATGTGTAAAGCTTATTATGATACGCCCGAAATCACTAAGATAATTATTTAGGTATGCTATGATGGCTCTGTCTACGCAGTATATCTTGATTCTGACGCATGTTACGTCTGTTGATTACGCTTCACTATCACTTCACCATGCCAGACTAGAACTACTCATAGTCGATATGAGTAGTCGAATAAATCGCTCCGACACGAAGACTACATTGAGAAAGTGCTTCTCTAATGTAGTGTCAGGGCACGTCAATGTCGATCCCAGCGTGGAAGAAAGAAAGAGAAGTGATGAATGGAGTATGAGGAGAAGAAGGGAAGAATTCGGGAACTTGATATATGCACCATAGCATGTACATTGATCCCTCAAACAACCTTCTCCACCTCCTCAATCAACGCCCCAACCTCAAACCCCTCATCCCCCCGCGAAAAACTCTCCAATAACTCCCTCCTTACACCTTTGCCATCCCCATCTTTCCCACCCTTCCCATCTCCCCCATTTCCCTCCCCCACCCCACCACCCCCAACATAAAACTTCTGCATACACATAACCAACCACCGCGCCTCATCCACACTTACCCCCTTATCCTGCACAACCACCCCCTGCCCAAACACCAACCCATGACTCTCCGCCAACTCCGCATGAAACGTCACAGTCGTATGCGGACTCGCAAACTCCCCGCGCAACTTAAATTCCGCTAGGCTCGTAAATAACAGCGTCGTGGTATCGGTGTGCGGGTGCGCGAATTGCAGGTAGTGTAGTTCAGCGGCTTGATGCGTTTTCCCTTCTTCGTTCTCGACGGGTATTTCTCGCGGCAACGGTAGAACGAAGGACGGATGTTGTTTCGCCGTGTGTAATAAGGAGGCGAAGACGGTGTCGGGCATGGCGAAGTGTATGGACTGCGGGTTTGTAGCGTGGCGCAGGCGCCAGAGGGCTTGGAGTTCTTTGGCGGGGAGGGCGCGTACTTTTTGGAGGTCGAGGAAGGAGTTGAGTGTTTTGATGCCGGGTGGGGGAGCGGAGGGCGAGGGGGGAAGTGTG
>Ga0265797_10003700_pt1 | contig 24255 bp, 20 predicted proteins | sample P2T30metagenome_FD_192433 | JGI IMG/M metagenome (GOLD analysis project Ga0265797, IMG submission 192433) | Plant litter microbial communities from East Loma Ridge, Irvine, California - P2 T30 | ecosystem: Environmental > Terrestrial > Plant litter > Unclassified | place: USA: California... | reverse complement strand
CTTCGTCGAAGACGGCCCGGGCGAACTCGAACCAGCTCGTACTGCCGGAGTTGGTGCCGTGGTACACGCCGGCCGGAGCGTCGGAGTCGAGCAGCGCGACGATCTGGGCCGCGAGGTCGGCCGTCCAGGTCGGCTGGCCGAGTTGGTCGTCGACGACCTTGACGGTGTCGTGTGAGCCCGCGAGCTTGACCATCGTCTTCGCGAAGTTGCCCCCGTGGGCACCGTACAGCCACGCCGTGCGCACGATGAAGGTGCCCTCCGGGTTGGCGGCGAGGGCGAGCTTCTCTCCCTCGGCCTTGGTGCGGCCGTAGGCGCTGACCGGCGCGATCGTGGCGTCCTCGGCATAGGGCGATGCGGCGTCGCCGTCGAAGACGTAGTCGGTCGAGACCTGGACGAGCTTCGCCCCGACGGATGCCGTCGCCTCGGCCAGCAGACCGGCGGCGGTGCCGTTGACGGCCAATGCGGTTTCTTCGTCGGTCTCGGCCGCGTCCACGGCGGTGTACGCGGCGGCGTTGATGACGACGTCGTGTCCCTGGACGGCGGCGAAGACGGCATCCCGGTCGGTCACGTCGAGGTCGGCACGGCCGAGGACCGTGACGTCTCGCCCGAAGAGCGCTTCGAGCAGGTCGGTGCCGAGCATGCCCCGGGCCCCGGTGACGAGGTACTTGGAGTTCTGGGCGGCGGCCATCAGAGAGCGGCGCGCTCTTTGAGCGGCTGCCACCACTCGCGGTTGTCGCGGTACCACTGGACGACGTCGGCGAGACCCTTCTCGAAGGGCACCTGGGGCTCGTAGCCGAGCTCGTCGCGGATCTTCGAGATGTCGACGGAGTACCTCAGGTCGTGGCCCAGACGGTCCTGGACGCGGTCGACGTAGGACCAGTCCTTGCCGGTTGCCTCGAGCAGCATCTCGGTGAGTTCTTTGTTGGTGAGCTCGGTGCCGCCGCCGATGTTGTAGATCTCTCCGGCGCGACCACCGACGAGCACCATGGCGATGCCACGGGTGTGGTCGTCGACGTGCAGCCAGTCGCGGATGTTGTTGCCCTCGCCGTAGAGCGGCACGTGGACGTCGTCGATCAGGTTCGTGACGAAGAGCGGGATGACCTTCTCGGGGAAGTGGTACGGGCCGTAGTTGTTGCTGCAGCGCGTGATGGAGACGTTGAGGCCGTGCGTGCGGTGGTAGCTGCGGGCGAGCAGGTCGCTCCCGGCCTTCGAGGCGGAGTAGGGCGAGTTGGGTTCGAGCGGACGGTCCTCGGCCCAGGAGCCCTCGGCGATGGAGCCGTAGACCTCGTCGGTCGAGACGTGCACGAAGCGCTTCAGGTCGTTGCGCAGGGCGGCGTCGAGCAGCTGCTGCGTTCCCAGCACGTTCGTCTCGACGAAGATCGAGGCGTCGCGGACCGAGCGGTCGACGTGGGATTCTGCGGCGAAGTGGACGACGGCGTCGACCTCGGGGAAGAGCGTGTCGAGCAGGGCGCCGTCACGGATGTCGCCCTTGACGAACGTGTAACGGGGGGAGTCGGCGACACTCACCAGGTTGGCCTCGTTGCCCGAGTAGGTGAGCGCGTCGAGGACGACGACCTCGGCCCCTTCGAGGCCCGGGTAGGCGTCTTCGAGCGTGCGGCGGACGAAGTTGGAGCCGATGAAGCCGGCTCCGCCGGTGACGAGGATTTTCACAGGTGTTCCTTGCAGGTCGGTCGCGGAAGAGTCGGTCGATCTTAGCCGACGGGGACGGCTGACCGAGTGGTCCGGAGGCCCTCGACGCGGACGTGCCCCCTGCCTCTGGGGGTAGACCGATGGCAGGCCGGCGTGCAAACGTCGTTCCATGCGCCCTGATACCTCTGTGCCCTCGGCACGTGACCTGGGCCCCGTCCTCGGCCGCCGGGGGCTCCTGAGCCTCGCGGCCGTCGCCGGTGCGGGTGCCTCGGGACTGCTCTCGACCCAGTCCGGTCGGGCCGCCACGACGCTCGGCGAGACGTCCGACGGCGTCCAGACGATCGAGTCGGCTCTCGCGCAGGCCGCGACCCAGGCGTGGGGAGGCCAGGCCAACGGCCGCATCCCGTCGGGCCTCCTGGTCCCCGTGCCCGCGTCGGTCGGCGGATCGGGCTTCCTGCGGGACGACGCCGCTCGGCAGTACTTCGCGATGGGCCTCGCCTTCCAGGCGGCCGTCGGCCGTCCCCTGCAGATCACCGAGGGCTACCGCTCGTACGACCGTCAGGTCGACTACTGGAACCGCTACCAGGCGGGCACCGGCAACCTGGCCGCCTATCCGGGCACCTCGAACCACGGTTGGGGCATCTCCTGCGACTTCGGCGCCGGGGTCGACGCGGCGGGGTCGTCGGCGAAGCGGTGGATGGACGCGAACTGCGGGCGATACGGCTGGGCGCCGACGGGCAACACGTTCTCCCGGCCCGAGGCCTGGCACTTCGACTACGTGGCGGCGTACCCGGGTCCTGCATCGGCGGTCCGCGACACGTCCGGGCTCGTCGCGGTCCGCGTCCCGGAGTCCATGCCCGGGGTCGGGACGAGCTACACGGCTCTCCTGGGCATGCGGTCCTTGCGTCACTTCACCACGATCGGGCAGGTGAACGCCGTCCGAGCCGTCGGCATCCCCTACTTCGACGTGGTCTCCCGACGAGACTTCGAGGGCTTGCTCGACGCGATGTCCATCCCACGTTCTGCGCTCACGACCAACGCCGACTACTGGCGTCCCTGACCTCTAGGAGAAAACATGCTCGTCCTGCACTGCTACGACAACCTGCCCGAGGTCGGCCGGGGCTACGTCTGCGTCGTGGCGCCACGCATGCTGCGGCACGTGACCACCGAGTCGACGGTCACCGCCCTGCGTGCCGTCGGCATGGCACCACGAGACATCAACGGCCAGGGGTTCTACGACATCCTCGCGTCGTTGTCCATCCCACGCTCCGAGCTCAAGACCAACGCGGACTACTCGCGGCGGTGACCGGGGCTGCAGTGCGCGAGCCGTGATCGGCGCTTCCGTGCCCCGCGCCGGCTCTTGGTAAGCTGCCCCGGTGCAGATCCGCGAACTGAAGATCCCAGACAGCTACGAGATCACCCCGAAGCAGTTCGGTGACGACCGGGGCGTCTTCCTCGAGTGGTACCGCTTCGACAAGCTCGCCGAGGTGGTCGGGCACCCCGTCCAGCTTCGTCAAGCCAACACCTCCGTCTCGAAGCGCGGTGTCGTCCGAGGCATCCACTTCGCCGACGTCCCGCTCGGCCAGGCCAAGTACGTCACCGCGACGCATGGTGCGGTCCTCGACTACGTGATCGACATCCGGGTGGGCTCCGCCACCTACGGCCAATGGGACTCCGTGCTCCTCGACGACGTCGACCGGCGCGCCATCTACCTGTCCGAGGGCCTGGGGCACGCGTTCGTCGCGCTGACCGACGATGCGACGGTCAGCTACCTGGTCTCCGACACGTTCCACGCCGAGCGCGAACACGGGATCGACCCCCTCGACCCCGAGATCGGCCTCGTCTTCCCCGAGGGTGCCGGTGAGCCCCTGCTCTCACCGAAGGACACCTCTGCGCCGACGCTGGCCGAGGCGGCGGTCGCCGGGCTCCTGCCGACGTGGGACGACATGCGCGCCTACTATGCGTCCCTGGATGCGGCACACGCCGCCGGAGAGGGCGAATGACATGAAGGGCATCATCCTCGCCGGCGGGTCCGGCACGCGTCTCTGGCCGATCACCAAGGGCATCTCCAAGCAGCTCATGCCCATCTACGACAAGCCGATGGTCTACTACCCCTTGTCGACCCTGATGATGGCAGGCATCCACGAGGTGCTCGTCATCACCACGCCCGAGTACAACGACCAGTTCCGGGCACTGCTCGGCGACGGGTCGCAGCTGGGCATGACCATCGAGTACGCCGTTCAGCCATCGCCCGACGGCCTGGCCCAGGCATTCGTCATCGGCGAGGACTTCATCGGCGACGACAGCGTCGCCCTGGTCCTCGGCGACAACATCTTCCACGGCGTCGGACTCGGCTCGAACCTCAAGAAGAACGCCGACGTCCAGGGCGCGACGATCTTCGCCTACCACGTCGCCGATCCCAAGGCCTATGGGGTCGTCGAGTTCGACGAGGCGTTCAAGGCCGTCTCCATCGAGGAGAAGCCCCTGGCACCGAAGAGCAACTTCGCCGTCCCCGGTCTCTACTTCTACGACAACGCCGTCGTCGGGATCGCGAAGACCATCGAGCCGAGTGCTCGGGGAGAGCTCGAGATCTCGACCGTCAACGAGCGTTACCTCGAGGCCGGCGAACTGCAGGTACAGGTCCTCGACCGCGGCACCGCGTGGCTCGACACCGGCACCTTCGAGTCGATGATGCAGGCGTCCGAATACGTCAGGGTGATCGAGGATCGCCAGGGTCACAAGATCGGCTGCATCGAGGAGATCGCCTGGCGCAACGGGTGGATCGACGACGAGCACCTGGCCGCGTTGGCTGCTCCGCTCGCCAAGAGCGGATACGGTCTCTACTTGCAGAAGCTCCTCGCCGACTGACGTCGGCTCGCCGACCACCGACGACACGAGACCGACCGGAGGGTTCCGGTCGGTCTCGTGTCGTCGTTCGTCGTGTGGCCGGCCTCACGCCTCAGCTGGCTCGAGACGGAGCCGCTCCACCTGACCGGAGCCGACCGTCGCCCCAGCCGGACCGACGGACGCTGCCCACGACGTAGGCCGGTCCCACCTGTCGTTGGAAATGGTAGAAGACGTCCTTCAAGGGTTTGAGGGCGTGGTACTGGTTCAACTCCTCGGACACGAGGCTGATGTCGGTACGCGCCTTGACGACACGCCAGCCCTTGGCGTGTGCGAAGAATGACATCCACTGATCCTCGAGGAACGCGAACCGGCGGGGGAGGCGAGCGAAGAACGCGTCGTCCGACACCAGTTCGCAGTCGTACACCGTGCCGCCCGTGCCGGCGTGGTCGGCGGGGGAGCCCGGAGCGATCTCGGCGCGGGCCCAGTACGATCCGTGCTGACTGAAGGCCCACCAGGAGACCACGGATCGGGACTCGTAGTCCGCCAGGAGATCCGTGACGAAACGGGATGAGACGTCCTGGTCGTCGTCCAACATCACGACCGGTCCGCGGTACCCGGCGTTCCACAACAGACGGGCGGCGACGAAGCGGGCGAGACCGCCGATGTTCACCGGGCTCTGGACCAGATCCACGCTGACCAGGCTCCCGGTCGCGGCGCCACGGACGGCTTCTGCGTAGCGAGCCGCGTCGGCCGCGTTGTTGTTCCACAGGAGGAGGCGGACCGGACGCTCGGCGTCGAGTGCCGCTAGCATGTCGAGCACGTGAGGCAGCCGGTCCGGTCGGTTCCACAGGCACATGACCATCGGGATGCCGGCCGAGTCGGGGCGGCCCCAGGCGCCACTGCTCGACACCGAGACGCCCGTTCGCAGGAACTCGCCGATGACGGCCTGCCAACGGCTGTCCCGTCGTCGTTCGGCCGCCACGCGTGCGGATCGGAGGCCACGGTCGTAGACGCGCTCGACGCGCAGCATCCGGGCGACCGCTCGGGACGCGCGGCGGAACCGACGGTTCATCTCGTGCGTCGGGTTCGTTCGCGGACTCCGTCGACGAGCTTGACGATCCGGCGGTTCTTCATCGCCCCGACCTCCGCACGCGTGCGAGCGAGCTCGTCCTCCAACCCGGCGGCGTGTCGACGGAGTCGAGCGGCCTCGTCCTCGGCGTCCGACAGGGCCTGCGCGGCCTGGTCGAGCCGCGCCTCCTGCCGGGAGATCTGTTCGTCGCGGCCGACGAGCGAACGGCCGAGCCCGCCGAGGTACCGGTCGACCGGCTCGGTGAACGGGACGTCGGGCGGGTAGGGGCCGGAGGGCGGCACCACCGCGAGGAACTCGACGAGCGAGCGATCGAGGCGGAACGGACCCTCGGCGGCCTCGGCATCCGTCACGTGCCGGGCGGCGTAGTAGGACAGGAGCGTGCCGTCGAGCAGGCGACGGTAGTCGCGCATGCCGTGGTGATTGGGACTGGGGGTCAGATGAGGGCTGGCGAGGTACCCGAGTCCTGCGCTCTCGACCTTGCGCCGGAACTGCGTCCAGGAGCGCCACGGAAGGTGGAGCACCTCGAGTTCGAGCCCCTGCGCAGGTGCACCTGTGCTGGCGATGCTCACCACGTGGTTGCCCTGTGCGACGGTGACGTCGGCGTCGGCGACGTGGACCGCGTTGGTGGTCGGCTGGGCGAGCACGCCGACCGCCCGGAGTTCGTCGTTGGTGCGTTCGTCACGCCACACGAGCCGGTCGATGCCGGGACCGTCGAGCGCGACGGGCCCGACCATGTTGACGACCGGCACCGAGAACGAGCCCAGGCCGGTGTCGAGTCGCGCGAACACGTCGGCCAACCGCAGCGAGCGGTCCCGGGGGATCAGGAACTCGTCGGCGTCGGCGTTGACGACCCAGTCGGCACCGTGGACGGTCGCGGCTTCTCGGGCCATGCGCGTCACGACGGCACCCTGTTGTTTCCGGTGCTCGGGGTCGTGGTGCAGGACGATCGTTCCTGCGGCCTCGAATTCGGTGAGGATCTCTGTGGTGCCGTCGGTCGAGGCGTTGTCGGTGACGATGATCACGTCGACGCCCTGAGCCACGTGGTAATCGACCCATCGGCGGATGATGTCCGCCTCGTCGCGGACCATGGCGGTGACTGCCAGCGTCATCGTTTTCCCGTCGGGTTCGGGGTGGACGCCCGGCGGGGGAGCCCGCCGAGCCGGAAGCGAGCCTCGAGAGCGACGCGGAGTGCGGCGCGGACGGGCCAGAGGTACCACGCGCGGTACTTCGACGCGAGGAAACGGTAGGCGCTGCGGTGGTGCTCACGTCGCATCGCGTCCGACGACTCGCGCGTCGAGTGGGCGCCGACGTGGACGACGGTGGCGGCGGGCTCGTAGACGCTCCGGCGGCCGGAGAGGCCGATGCGATAGCCCAGGTCGACGTCTTCGAAGTACATGAAGTAGCGCTCGTCGAACCCGCCCAACTCGTCGAACACGTCGCGACGCACGAGTAGGCAGGCACCGGAGAGCCAGCCGGTGTCGCGCCGGGCCTCGTGCTCGCCTTCGCGCCGGTACGAGCGAGACCAGGGGTTCGTCGGCCAGAGGTTCGCGAACAGCGCGTGACCGAGGCCTGTTCGCAACGAGGGGATCTGTCGAGCGGAGGGGTAGGGCTCACCGTCGGCTTCGACGATCGCCGGGCCGACCGCGGCGATGTCGTCGCCGGAGCGGAGGGTGTCGAGCAGGACGTCGACGACGCCGGGGGCGAGGACGACGTCGGGATTCGAGATCAGGACGTGGTGGACCGAACTCGGCAGGTGGGTGACGGCCCGGTTGACCGCCGTGCCGTAGCCGCGATTCGCCCCGACCTCGACGAAACGACCACCGGCGCCCTCGGTCGTCGTCCGGGCCGCGTCGACGTCGTTCGACGCGTTGTCGGCGACGACCAGACGGGTCGGCTCCGCCGAGGCGGACTCGGTCGACGCGAGGAAAGCGCTCAGGTAGCGGCCGGAGTTGTAGCTGACCGTGACGATCGCCACGGTGGGCTCGTCGGAACGGGTGGGGGTGGTCATGGTGTCGTGTAGGCCTCGTCGTGCGCGAGCGCGCACCGCGCCCAGGTGAAGAGTGTGGCACGTTCTCGTGCCAGGGCACCGAGGCGGGACCGCTCGTCGGGTGAGGAGAGCAACGCCGACAACGCCGTCCTGAGCGAGGTGACGGTCGCCTCGGCGTAGGCGACGGCGTCGCCACCGACCTCGGGCAGAGCCGTCGACCGCGTCGTCAGGACGGCGGCGCCCGTAGCCATCGCCTCGAGCACGGGCAACCCGAACCCTTCGCCCGTGCTGGGGTACGCCACGACGCTCGCCCCGCCCAGGAAGGCGGAGAGGTCGTCGAGGGGGAGGTAGCCGAGGTGCCGGAGCGCTGCTCCGGGACGGTTGCCCGCCTCGGTCAAGGTCCGCGCGGCGTCCGCGTCCCAGCCCAGACCACCGGCGACGAGGAGCGGAGGAGCGTCGGGCCCGAGGAGGCGGTGGGCCTCGATGAGGGACGGCACGCTCTTGCGGGGTTCCACCGTCCCGAGGAAGGCGATCCACCCCGGGTCGGTCGTCAGCCCGTTCACCTCGGCGAACGCCCGGACCTGGTCGGTCGACGGAGCGTGGAAGACCGCCCGGTCGACCCCGTGGTGCGCGACGACGACGGGTGCCCTCGACGGGCCGACGTGACGGTCGAGTTCGGCCGCCGTGCTGGCGCTGGGCACGACGACCGCACGTGCCCAACGTCGAGCAGCCTTCGTCCACACGGAGAAGAAACGCCGCTTGCCCGTGGAGTGGTCGCCGGGGCTGCTGAAGAAGGTCGCGTCGTGCAGGGTGACCACCGTGCGTCGGCTGAGGACAATCGGGAACGTGTAGTGGGGCGAGTGGAGGGTCTGGACGCCGAGGCGGTGGGCCAGGACCGGGAGGGCGATCTGTTCCCAGGCGAGCCGCATCGGCCGACGGGACACCAGCGACGGAGCCGCGACGTAGCGGTGGGTCGGTGCCTGCTCGCGGAGCCAGTCGAGATCGTCGGGCTTGACCACGACCGTGACGACCGTTCCCGTCTCGCCGAGACCCGTCAGGAGCCCGGCGATGTATCGCGCGACGCCGCCCTTGGTCGGAGGGATGGACGTCGCGTCGAGCAGGACCGTCCCCGGGCCGCGTCCGCTCAGGATTCGAGCTCTCGGACGGTGGCCGGGATGCGGACGACTCCGGCCGCGTACTCGTCGTCGGCCATGACGAACCGCGCGGCCTGACGCTGGATGGCGATGTGTGACCCGTCGGCCGCGGCGAGGAAGCTGTGGACGAAGTAGGGCCCGCCTCCGAACTGGATGTCGTCGAGGCGGTACTCGACGCTGGCCGTCCCGTCGAGGGGGGCGTGTCGGAGACCCATCCGACGACTGTCGGTTCCGTAGACCTGCGTGCCCAGGTTCGTCTCGATCTTGAACCCCGAATGCCACGTCTGCAGGGGCGTGCTGTGGCTGTAGTGCATGCGGACCACGAGGGTGTCTCCGGGCTGAAGCTCTTCGCCGGCGGCGCGTCCCTCGACGAAGACCTCGGTCGCGGTGACGCGGCCGGGCGCCGCCTCGACCTCGGGTTCGGCGGCTTCTGCCTCGGCGATTCGCCGACCCTCGAGGATGTCGCGGAAGTTCTTGACCGCGTCCGCTGCCGACCCGGCGAACTTGACCTCACCTCGGGAGAGGACGACCGCCCGGTCGCAGAGCTCTTGCACCTGCCCGAGCGAGTGGCTGACGAGGATGATCGTGCGGCCCTGTCGCTGGAACTCGCGGATCTTGTCGAGGCATTTGCGTTGGAAGGCTTCGTCACCGACGGCCAGCACCTCGTCGACGAGCAGGACGTCGGGATCGGTGTGGATGGCGACCGCGAAGGCCAGCCGCACGTACATGCCCGACGAATAGAACTTGACCTGGGTGTCGATGAAGTCGCCGATGCCCGAGAAGGCGAGGATGTCGTCGAAGCGGTCCTCGGTCTCGGCCTGGCTGAGACCCAGGATGGAGGCGTTCAGGAAGACGTTCTCCCGGCCGGTCAGGTCGGGGTGGAAGCCGGCGCCCAACTCGAGCAGGGCGGCGAGTCGACCACGACGTTTGATCGACCCGGACGTGGGCTCGATGATGCCGCCGATGGCTTTCAGCAGGGTGCTCTTGCCGGAGCCGTTGGGGCCGAGGAGACCGATGGTGCTGCCGGCGGGGATCTCGAGCGAGACGTCCTTCAACGCCCAGAACTCCTCGCTGTGCCGACGACCGGCGCGTCCGAGGGTGACGAGACGCTCTTTCAGCGAGTTGTCCTTGCGGATGACGAACTTCTTCGACACGTTCTCGATCGACACCACGGTGGGCGAGCCGGCGGGGGAATCGGGTGAGGCCAGAGGGGTCGACAACTGATCGGTGCTCATGGGTGCGGGACGTCCGTTCGGGTCTAGAGCTCTTGGGCGAAGTTGCCCTGCAGGCGGGCGAAGACGCGGTGGAACGCGTACACGAGCACCAGCCCGATCAAGGCGGCGACGCCCATGCGCAGCAACAGGTCGGCCGGGTACGACGAGTCGTCGCCGGCGATCCAGAAGGCACGGTGGAATCCGAGCACCGCGAGGGTGATCGGATTGTCGGTGTAGAGACCGAGCAGCCATTCACGGCCACCCGTCAGGGCGTTCGAGACCATCGTCCAGGCGTAGACGATGGGTGATGCCCACATCGCGAGCATCAACAACACCTCGACCAGGTACTGCATGTCGCGCAGGTAGACGTTCAAGGCGGCGAGCAGGAGTCCGAACGCCGTGCCATAGATCAGGATGAGGAGCACCGACGGGAAGAAGTACAGGATGTCGAGGTGCGCCGGGAAGCTGCCCGTGACGATCGTGGCCCCGATCAGTACCACCATCTGGATGCCGAAGTTGAAGAGGGCCGAGCCGATGCTCGCCAGGGGGTAGATCTCTCGAGGCGTGTAGACCTTCTTGATCAGGCCACCGTTGCTGACGATCGACGACGTCGAGCCCGCGATGATCTCACTGAACAACCCGTAGATCGTGAGGCCAGAGAAGATGTAGACCGCGAATTCGGGGATGTTGCGCGCGGCGCCGAGGATCTGCCCGAGGACGACGTAGTAGATGATCAGCTGGGTGATGGGGCGGATGAGGGTCCAGAGGAACCCCAGCGCGCTGTCCTTGTAGCGCGACTTGAGGTCGCGTCGGATCAGCAGGTCGAGGAGCTGCCGGTGCGAGTAGATCTCACGCACGATGCCGAAGGTGCCGCCGAAGACCTTCGACGGCTGGCCCGCGACGACCATGGGCTCTTTCGCGAGGCGCTCGAAGCGCTCGCCCGACGTACTGCTCGGTGTCGTGGTGGTCATGGGCGTGGACCCCTTCGTGGTCAAAACTGAAGCACTATACCCCGGTCGGCTGAGGCGGACCGGTTCACGGGAGGGCGGGAGCCTACTTGCCGTACTTGCTGGCGCGCATGGTCGCCAGACGGTTCTGCACCTTGCTGCGCAGCACCTCGATGCCGCCTCCGTCGGTCACGTAGTGGCGGGCGAGCGCGATGTCGCGCGCGACGCCGTGACGGCGGTTGGCGATCTCGTGGAACTTCTCCTCGCTCGACCTGGCGACCTTGCCGCGCAGCGCCTTGACGGTCGTGACCGCCGTGCTCTCGAGGGCACGGTCCGGTGCGACGTGCGGGTCACGGCAGAACTCCACGAGCGGGGAGAGCGCTTTCTCCCAGGTGAAGTCCTCGCGAACCCGGGACACCGCGTCCCGGGTCGCCGCCGTCACCTCGGGATCGTAGAGAACGGACTCGAGCGCGTCGGCGAGTGCTTCGACGTCACGCTCGGGGACGGCCACACCCATCCCCTCGGCGCCGACGAGATCGCCGAAGCTGTCACCCCGGGTCGTGACGATGGGCAGGTTCGCCCACATGTAGTCGAGGATGCGCGTCCGGAAGGAGAACGTCGTCTCGATGTGGTCGTAGTGCGTGCTGACGCCGGCGTCGGCCTCGAGCAGGTAGTTGGCGCGGTCGTCGAGGGCGACCCACTGCTCGTTGAAGAACACGTTCTTGCCGGCGACTCCCAGCTCGGCGGCGAGCTGGCGGGTCCGCGCGACGATGGCCATCTCGGGCACGTCGGGGTTGGGGTGGGCCACCCCGAGGAAGAACAGGCGGACGTCCGGGCGCCGTTCGGCGAGCAGGGCGATGGCACGGATCAGGGTGAGCGTGTCGAACCAGTTGTAGATCCCGCCGCCCCAGATGACGACCTTGTCGTCTTCGCCGATGCCCGGGACGACGCCCCGGATGGCCTTGCGCGTGTGCGCAGGGGGAGTGGAGTCCATGCCGAACGGGGCGATCGCGATGAGCTTCTCGAGGTTTTCGTCAGCCGCGTAGTTCTCGGGGTTGATGCGCCCGAGGCCGGCCAGCTGCCCGAGCCAGAAGAGACGCTGACGCTCGGAGGCGCAGAGGAAGAAGTCGGCTCGGAGCAGCTGCTCGTTGAGGACGTCGGTGGCCGAGGCGACCTGGTTCTTCCACTGCGCGAGGCCCCACTCTCGGCCCTGTTCGAGCTGTTCGAGGTGCATCGGGTCGTAGAGGTCCGCGACCATGATCTTCTTCGACCTCTTGAGGGTCGTGAAGTGGTGCAGGGCGTGGCCCTGGAAGACGATGACGTCGGCCCACTCTTCGTGCGCCTTCATCTCGTGCTCGTTCTGGAGGCGGACGCGATCCACCTCGAAGAGGTCGGACTTGCGGGCCGCGACGTTCCAGGTGAGGAGCCGGACGTCGCTGTGCTCGGAGAGGGCCTCGCTGATCTTCCAGGCCCGCATGGCCGGCCCGGCCATCTTGTCGCCGATGGCATCACCCGTGATGACGAGCACCTTCGTCCGCTGGGTGTGCTCGCGGATGTCGAAGGCGTCGACGATGGAGCGGAAACCCTCGAGGTAGTAGGGGTCGCCGAAGAGCGGCTTGAAGATGTCGCCGAAGAGCCGGAAGACTTCTCCGTCGGTCTTGGTCCGGCGTGCCTGCAGGTCGTCTCGCGCGGCCTGCAGATCGGGCAGCTCGGCGACGAACTGGTCGAGTGCGAAGAGGCCCGCCATGGTGTCCTTCGACACGGGGGTCTCGGGGTCGAACTCGTCGGCCGCCCCGACGAAGCGGCGGATGTCGAACATCTCGGAGTCGAGGCCGCTCTTGGCCACGGCGCGGCGGGCGAGCAACGCGAGGGCGCCGGGCAGGAACTTCGCGAGGCTCTCGTCCGAGAGGTTCTTGAAGAGCAGCATCAGGGCGTTGCGCTCGAGCAGGTACATCTCTCGGTGCTCGCCGAAGCTCTTCATCGAGCCGTGGTGCTTGTGGAAGACGATCGACTGCGGTGCGAATCGGACCCGGTAGCCCAGGATGTTCAGTCGCCAGCCGAGGTCGACGTCGTCGTAGAACATGAACAGCTTCTCGTCGAAGCCACCGACCTGCTCGAAGACGGACTTGCGCACGAACAAGGCGGAGCCCGTGCCGAAGAGCAGGTCTTTCGGGGTGTCGAACTGGCCGTCGTCGACCTCGGTGACGCGGTCCTTGTAACCCATGCCGAACCAGGTGAGGCTGCCCTGGACGAAGTCGATGGCCTTGCCGTCCCAGTCCAGGACCTTGCTGCCGACTGCCGCGACCCGAGGACTGACGTTGAACTGGTCGAGCGCCTCACGGATCCATCCGGGGTGGGGCTTGGCATCGTTGTTCAGGAACGCCACGAACTCGCCCTTGGCCTTCTTGGCGCCGAGGTTGCTGCCACCGGTGAACCCGAGGTTGTCCTTCGAGACGACGATCTTGACGTTGGCGTGGCCACCGAGCTCGGCCTCGAGACGCTGGCGGCTGTCGTCGCCCGAACCGTTCTCGACCACGACGATCTCGAGCTGGTCGGTCGGCCAATCCACCTCGGTGAGGCGGGCGACGCACTCGAGGGTGTCGTCCGTCCCGCGGAAATTGACGATGACGACCGAGACGACGCTCGACGTGGAAACAGGCACGGTGGGTACTCCCAAGGACGGTGGTGCGGGCCGGTGGGCCCCGCGAGTGCGCTCCCACTATACGAGGGCGTCACCGGCACCCGCCCCCGGCGCTGTCAGAATGGTCGGATGGACGCATCCGTGATCGTCGTCAACTGGCGTCAACCCGAACTCACGCTGCGCTGCCTCGAGTCGCTCGTCGGCCAGCGAGCGAGCGCCTCGTTCGAGATCGTCCTCGTCGAGAACGAGGCGTCGCCTGGCGGCACCGAACCGTTCCGGCGCCTCGTTCCCGATCTCGTCGTGGTCGAAGAGGCGACCAACGCCGGCTTCGCGGGTGGGGTGCGTCGAGGCATCGAGGCCTCGCGCGGTGACGTCGTCGTGCTGCTGAACAACGACGCGGTCGCCGAACCCGGCTTCGTGGAGGCGGGCCTCGCAGCCCTGCGCGCCGGCGGACCTCGGGTGGCCGCCGCCTCGGCCACCGTGACGCTCGAGGGCGGTTTCGTACGCGCCACCGCTCGGGACGAGGGTGCGCTGGTCGACGGCCGCGGGACGGCGTGGCTCCGGTCGTCGGCTCCCGAGGCCGTCGGCCTGCTGAACGGAACCGGTGTCGAACTCGCCCCCGACGGCAACGGTCGCGATCGAGACTGGCTGCGGCCCTCGGACGACGTCGTCGACCATCGTGCCGACCCCTTCGGATTCTCGGGAGGGGCGGCCTTCGTCCGGCGGACGGCCCTCGAGGCCGTCGGGGGCTTCGACGAGGGGCTCTTCATGTACTACGAGGACCTCGACGTCTCGTGGCGGCTCCGGCTCGCGGGCCTCGAGATCGTGCACGCCGCCTCGGCCCGGACGATCCATCGACACGCGGCGAGCTCGGCCGGTAGCGGTGCCCTCGTGCGGCGACAGAGCATGCGGAACCGCCTGCTCGTCGTCGTCCGCAACGGTTCGGCAGGGTTCGTGGCGCGGGTGACGCTGCGGACCCTCGCGCGCCTCCTGATCGATCTGGCCCGCCCCAGCGGGGCCCAGCTGTCACGTCGGGACTGGGGCTCGGTGTGCCGTGGGCTGCCGTCGGCGGTCGCCGGGGCGCTCGTCTCGCGTCGGCGCTCGGGCGTGACGAGGGGTGAGCGTCGGCGTGTCGAGCAGTCGCTGAGGTCGATCGACCACTGACCCGTCTTCGGGGGACAGGGCCTTCCGGTCGGGGTACGGGAGGCTAAAGTCGGAGGACTGGTCGGGCTTCGCATCCGGTCTCCCGCTCGAACGACGAGGTACGCCGCCAGGGGGCGGCGGTGGGGAGGCGCCTCGACCGCGTGCCCCAGGGAGGCCACCCGTGTCCAGAAGGATCATCGCGATGGCTGCGGCCGTCGCCGTCGCCGCCGGTCTGTTGACCGGCTTGTCATGGGGGGCGTCCTCGCCGCCGGCCCAGGCTCTCTCGGGGGCGGACTTCGACCCGGGCAACATCATCACGGACCAGGTGTTCTTCAATTCGGGGGCGATGTCCGAATCGCAGGTGCAGTCCTTCCTCGCGTCCCGGATCGGCAGCTGCTCGAACTCGAACTGCCTCAACGTGAAGCGCCTCGACACGGCGTCGCGTCCGGCCGACGCGATGTGCAACGCCTATCAGGGGGCGAGCCAGGAGCCGGTCTCGCGGATCATCGCCAAGGTCGCCCAGGCCTGCGGCATCAACCCGCAGGTGTTGCTGGTGACGCTGCAGAAGGAGCAGAGCCTGGTCTCGGGTTCGATCGCCAGGGCCCCGTCCGATGCCCGGCTCGAGCGTGCCATGGGGTACGCCTGCCCGGACAGTGCCAACGGTGGCTGCGATCCGTCGTTCGCCGGGGTCTACAACCAGCTCTACAAGGCGTCGTGGCAGTTCAAGCGGTACGCCAACCCGGCCGGGACGAGCAACTACTTCACGCAGTACGCACCCGGTGGCAATCGGACCGTGCTCTACAACCCCAACGCCGCCTGCGGATCGAAGTCCGTCTTCATCAAGAACCAGGCGACCGCCAACCTGTACTACTACACGCCCTACACGCCCAACGCCCCGGCGCTCGCGAACCTCAACGGGACGGGCGACTCGTGCTCGGCCTACGGCAACCGCAACTTCTGGGTGTACTTCACCGACTGGTTCGGCTCGACGACCGGTGGCAACGGTCCGCAGGGCGCGCTCGACTCGCTGACGACCGGTCTCGAGTCCGTCTCGGTCAACGGGTGGGCCTTCGATCGCGACCTGCCCGCGCCCATCGGGGTGCACGTGTACGTCGACAAGACCGGGTACCCCTTGACGGCGGACCGGTCGCGACCCGACGTGGGTGCTGCGTACCCGTCCAAGGGCAACAACCACGGCTTCCAGGGCACCGTCCCGGCGTCCCCCGGCGTCCACGAGGTCTGCGTCTACGCCATCGGCCTGCGCGGCAACGGCAACACGACCCTCGGTTGCCGGACCGTCACGATCGCGTCGGCGTCCCCGGTCGGTGCCGTCGACTCGGTCGTCGCCGCTCCTGGCGGAGTCCGCGTCAACGGATGGGCCCTCGACCCCGAGAGCACCGCCTCCATCGCCGTCCACGCCTACGTCGACGGCGTCGGGTACCCCCTACGCGCCTCCGGGCAACGACCCGACATCGGGCGCGCGTACCCGGCGAACGGGGCGGCACACGGTTTCACGGCTGATCTGCCCGCCTCGGCGGGCGCGCGCTCGGTGTGCTTCTTCGCCATCAACCAGGGCGCGGGGGGCAACTCGAACCTCGGCTGCAAGACGGTCACGGCGGTCGGCTCGACACCGGTGGGAGCGCTCGACGTCGTCTCGACCTCGGCGAACGCCATCACGGTCGCCGGATGGGCCCTCGACGGTGACACCACTGCGTCGATCCCCGTCCACGTGTACGTCGACGGCGTCGGACGCGTCACGACCGCGTCGAACGCTCGCCCGGACATCGCCCGGAACTACCCCGCCTACGGAGCAGCGCACGGTTTCAGCTCGACCGTGACGGCGTCGGCCGGGTCCCACTCGGTCTGCGTCTACGCCATCAACCAGGGCGCGGGCACGAGCAACACGACGTTGGGATGCCGGACCGTCGTGGTCGGCGGCGCGCTGCCGGTCGGCAACTTCGAGTCGGCCGTCGGGACGACCGGAGGGGTCCGGGTGAACGGTTGGGTGGTCGATCCCGACACGGCTGCGCCGTTGCCCGTCGCGTTCACCGTGGATGGTGCCGCCGCCGCCACGGTCGTCGCCGACCAGAGCCGTCCCGACGTCGCGCGGTCGTACCCGACCTCGGGTCCGTTGCACGGCTTCGGGGTGGTCGTCCCCGCCGCTCCCGGTTCTCGGACCGTGTGCGGCACGGCCAAGGACTCGTCGGGCGTGGGGCAGCTGAACCTCGGCTGCCGGACGGTGACCGTTCCCTGACCGTCTGAGGCCCCCTGGGGCGAGACCACGAACGGGTGGCAGCCGACGAGGCTGCCACCCGTTCGTGCTTCCACCCGGCCGGGGTGGATCGCCTCGCGGCGTCAGGCGGAGGGGGGCCCCACCGAGGAGGCGCGATCATCGACGGCGGGTTCCTCCAGCCGCGTGTCGGCACGATCCGAGGCTCCGAGCGACGGGGCGTCGGTCGCTGGAACGTCGTCCGTCGGCGAGAACGCCGCCCGGCCGAGGAGCACGGCACCGCCTACGAGGGTCACGAGCAGGACCGCAGCCCAGATGTACCACCCGCCCGGTGGCAGCCACTCGGGATCGGTGAACATGCGCGACCAGCCATCGGGCATTCCCAGCACGTAGCGCTGGAGATTCCAGACGTAGGTGTGGAACTGCATGATGGCGAGGATGACCAGGACGAAGCCCGCGAGGCGGCGGGCACCAGGCAGGGTGAACGCAGTCGGGAAGGCGTCGTCGAGGGCGATGCCTCCGGCGATGACGAGAGGGCAGACGATCGCCAGCAGGTAGCGTGCCTGCCAGATGTAGCCGTAGTCGGCCGCTGCGTAGCCCTGCATGAGCGGCGGGATGAACAGGAACGCCAGGATGAGCAGCAGGACGGTGCGACGCGGTCGGCCCCGGCCGAGGAACAGCCCGGCGACGGCCAAGGCGAACATCAGCCCGCCCCAGATGGCCACGGTGGTGAAGGGTGCGGGGACCTCTTGCCAACCGAAGATGCCGACGTAGCCGGTCAGGTTCTCGAACGTCAGGAAGGCCATGGTCCGGAAGGCGAGACCGAAGCCCGTGCCTGTGCCCGCGCTCTCGGTGGACACGCTGAGGCTCGCCGAGAGGACCGTCCAGGCGAGGCTGAAGGCGGTCCCGACGCCGATCGCGACGACGCCGACCCAGAAGGCGCGGGATCGGAGGAGGCGCTTGACGAGTTCGAGGTCGAACAGGGTCGCCAGGACGATGATCAGGACGTAGAGCGGGCCGATGCTGCGGCTGTTCGCGAGGGCGACGGCCGCGACGGCGACCATGGCGATGCGCACCGGGGGGACGCCGTCCTCACGCCATCTCTGGGCCAGCAGGCTCAGCCAGGAGAACAGCATGACGGCCGAGGCGATCTCGAGACTGTTGGGATTGATGCCGCTCGCCAGGAAGAGGACCTTGGGGGTGATCGCGACGGCGAGGGCGAGGAGGGCGAACCCCCGTCGCCTGAGCTGTGACAGGGCGACGACGGCGAGGGCCAGGAACGCGGAGACGAGCATCACGCTCACGCCCCTCATGCCGTAGTAGGAGGCCTTCCCGTCGAGGACGAGAGACGGGAGGCCCACGACGGCGTAGTAAGCGGGGTCGTAGGAACCCGCCGAGGTCGTCACGGTGGTCTCGACCTCGGAGTCCGGGACGAGCATCTGGCACTGGGCCGACTCGGCGTTGCGGAAGGCGAAGCACGGCAGGTCGTGGGCTATCGCGATGTACTCGGGGACTTCGACGTCTGTCCATCCACCCTTGCCGGTGGGCGTGCCGGACCATTCACCCCGAACGACGGCTGCGGCGTGGATGGTGTGCGCCGGCTCGTCGGGGAGAGACATCAGGGGGTTGGCCATGGCCCAGGTACCGCCGAGCAGGCAGAACGCCACGAAGGAGAGCAGGAAGGTGGTGAGGGGGCGCCGGGACCTGCCCTTCGAACGGGAGGGCTGTGAGGCGGTGCGGGTGTCGACGTTCATGTGGTCCTCAGATCGCGGGATCGGCAGGCACCCCGAGGGCGTGAACTGCACGGGCGGCCCCGACGATGATATCGATGGTGGGCGCTACCTCGATCTGGCTGACCGTAGGCTGACGCCATGAGTGTGAAGGGCGCGACCGCGACGACGGTGGAGCGGAAGAACGGTGCGATGGCCTCGGCGGCCCTTCTCTCGACCGTCGGGATCGGCGCTCAGGGCGTCAGCCGTCTCGTCTACACGGTCTTGATCGGACGTACCTTCGGCACGGAAGCACTCGGGCACGCCTCGACCCTCTTGTCCCTGTCGATCTTCGTCGCCCTGCTCTGGCCGACGGCGGCCGGGAACACCGCCTCGCGCTTCCTCGCCCTCGCCCTGCACCGCCGCGTCTCCGATGCCGCCCTCGTCCGTGTCCTCGGACGGACCATGCTCGCCTCGTCGTTGCTCCTGGGCGTGGCCACCGTGCCCGTCGCCATGGCTCTCGGCAACTCTCCTCTCGTGGCCGTGTCCGCCGCCGGGCTCGTCGTCGGCTACGGGCTCTACGCCTACGCCCGCGGCGGTCGGCTGGGGCGTCACGGCGCCGCCCGTGTCGCGCTCTGGGACTCCGTCTCGGCCGCAGGCGCGCTCGGCTTGTTGATCGTGGTCTGCCTCACCGGTCAGGGCACCTGGGTGCTCGTCCCCCTGACCGTCGGCTACCTCGTCTTCGCCGTCGCCTGCCTGCCCCGTGGCAACCGTCTGGCGGGACCCGAGCTCGAGGTCTCGCCCGTCCTCGGTTTCGCCCGATGGAACGTGGTGGCCGGGTTGACGACCAACGGCCTGCTCCAACTGGCCATGATCTCGGCCCAGGTCTGGGCTCCGGGCGACGCGGCCGGGTTCTTCGCAGCAGCCTTCACGCTGGCCACTCCCGCGTCCATGCTCGGCCAGGCCGTCAGTCAGATCGTGATCCCCGCGTTCGCCCACCGGGCGACGAGTTCGTCGCTGCGCCACCGTGGGCCGTTGTCGTTGTTCCTGGCATTCGCGGGGGGGTCGGCTCTCCTCTTCGGAGCGATGGTCCTGCTCGCTCCGTGGTACCTGCCGCTGTTCTACCCGACCGAGGGCGACGCGGCGGTACCCCTGTTGCGATTCCTGATGCTGGGTGTCTACGTCTTCACCGTCGCGCTCATCCCGGCGGCCCTCATGCTCGCCGCCGGTCGGTCCCGCGAGGTGGCCCTCAGTTCGGTGGCCGGGTTCGTCGCGGGCGTCACGGTGATGGTCGCGTCGGGCCCGACTGCGGGAGTGTCGTCCGGCAGCATCGGCTTCTTGGTCGGCTCGACGGTCAACCTCGTGGTCGTCGTCCTGTTGTCGGTCGGCCGTCGCCCGTCGGCGTCGTCACCGGACGTGGATCAGAGCAGCGAGCGCGCAACCCTCCAGTAGAGGCGCATCGACGCCTGCAGGAGGCCGGCGCCGGCGGGGAGCGGGAACACCTGCTGGTCCAGGGTGGCCGAGAGCAGCGGGGCCAGGTCTCGGTCGGACACGACCCTCCGGCTCTGCACCCACCGACGTCGTTGTCGTATCCACGCGGCGTTGTCACGGACCCAGGCATCGGCCCGCTTCTTCTCGGCAGCCCACCCCTGGCTCCGGGCCACCAGGGTCATGACGAGTCCGAGGGCGGTGACGGGCAGCCAGGTCACGACGCGCAGGCGTCGACCGTAGGCGGTCCGCAGGAAGATCTGTCGGTTCTTCTCGAGCAGGAACATCTTGAGGGGGTTCCGGCTGAACTCGTAGTGGTGGATCACCACGGCGTCAGGGACGTAGACGACGGTCAGTCCCGCCTGCCAGGTGCGCCAGCTGAGATCGACGTCCTCGTGGTAGGCGAAGTACTCGTCGGCGAATCCCTCCAGGCGCGTCCAGAGGTCGCGACGCAGGACGAGGCCTGCACCGGAGGCAGAGGCCACGAGGGTCTGGGCGGCGTGGTCACTCGCCGGTTCGTTCATGCCGCCGGCCCAGCTGAGGCCGACGACGTGGACGGGGTTGCCTGCCGAGTTCATGCGTCCGGGATCGGATGCCAGCCGGATGCTGCCCGTCGCGATGCCCACGCCGGGGCGGGAGGCCACCGCCACGAGCTTGGCGAGGGCGTCCGGTGCGACCTCGGCGTCCGAGTTGACCAGGGCCAGGAACTCGCCCTCCGCGAAGCGGGCACCGTGGTTGACACCGCCTGCGAAGCCGAGGTTCTCGTGGGGGGTCACGATCCGCAGCCGTGGATCATCGGGCAGGTCGCGGACGGCGTCGCTCGTGCACCCGTTGTCGACCAACACGAGGTCGACGTCGACGCCGGTCGAGTCGAGCACCGAACGGACGGCTCGGTCCAGCACGGCCTCGTCACCATAGGCGAGCGTCACCACCGTGACGCGGGGCGACGCGGTCATGAGCGGCCGGCCCGGTCGGTGGGCTCGTCGGTCCGCAGGCCCGCGTCGGGTTCGTGCCCGGTGGCATCGCCCTCGGGGTGCGACGTCGTCACGCCACGGCCGGTGGCACCCACGTCGTCCGCCGAGGCCTTCCTGTCCGCAGCGCGGTCGAGACGGGAGACGCGCTCGTCGAGGAGGGCCACGTGTTCGGCCAGGGTGCGCGACTTCTCTTCGAGGATGGTCAGCTCGGCGCTGTGTTGCACCGAGACGAGGAAGAGGACGACCACGCAGACGAAGAACCCGAGGTTCGTGGGCACGGCGATGCCGAGCAGTCCGGCCAAGCCCGTCAGGACGTGCGGGAAGACGGCGATGAGCAGCGCGAGGGTGCCCGCGACCATCCACCACAGGGCGTGGCGCTCGCGGACGCGGCGACGACGCAACAACTCGAAGACGACGACGAGCACCAAGAGGGCCGAGACGATGCCGAAGACGTAGGTCGTGACGCTCACGCGGCGACCCCCGCGTCGCTGCGCAGGGACAGGGGCGGCCGCCACAGCGCGATGACGAGGGCGAGGCACGCTCGTCCGAGGTACACGGCGGCCTTGGCGGGATCGTGTGACGGGATGCCGCCGGCCCGGACCCGCATGGACACCGGCACCTGGGTGAGGCGGCAGCCGGCCCGGGCGGCGAGCACGAGTGATTCGACGGTGTCACCGAGGTACTCGGCAGGGTAGTGCTCGGCGAAGATCTCGACGGCCCGCGGGCCGGCCCCCCGGAATCCGGAGGTGGTGTCGGTCAAGGGCGTGTGGGCGATGCGGCTCACGACCGTGGCGAGCACGACCATCGCCCAGCGGCGCGGCCCGCGCGCCTCGTAGTCGCCCTCGCCCGCGAACCGGGCGCCGATGGCGACGTCGTGGGACTCCAGGGCCTTCAGCAGCAGCGGGACCCCTGCCGGATCGTGCTGCCCGTCCGAGTCCACCTGCACGACGTTCTCGAAGCCGTTGGCCCGCGCGAACTTGAACCCGGCACGCATGGCCCCGCCGACACCGAGGTTGAAGGGCAGATCGAGGACGGTCGCGCCCGCGGCACGGGCCACCTCGACGGTGCGATCCCGCGATCCGTCGTTCACGACGAGCACGCTGATGCCGGGCAGGGCGCCGAACACCTCTCGGACGACGTCTCCGACCGCGGCCTCTTCGTTGAAGGCGGGCATGACGATGAGCGTCTTCTCCAACGAGACCATGCAGTGATGCTAACAGTCGACCCGGCCGGCACCCGGCGCGCCGGGGGAGCGCGCCCGGACGGGGATGCAGGAGAATCGTCCGGTGACCCGAGCGCTTCCGAACACCACGACCGACCGGTCGGCGGACTTCGTCGACGACGATGCCGCCGACGCGCGACGAGCGCCCCGCCTCGTCCTCGACGTCGGCACGGCTGCCGCGCTGGGTGTCGTGGCGGCCCTCGTGTCGTGGTGGCGCCTCCCCGAGGCGGCGAGGTCGACCCTCTGGGCGGAGGACGGCCCGATCTTCCTCTCGCAGCGGCTCGACCTGGGCCCCTGGGAGTCCCTCGTGACCCCCTACGCCGGCTATCAGCACCTCGGCGCGCGCCTGGCGACCGACCTGGCGGTTCTCGTGGGCGATCTCGGGGACGTGGCCCACGTGATCGCTGCGGTCTGCTGCGGGGTGGTCGGCCTCGTGACCGCGCTCGTCTTCGTCCTCAGTCGTCAGTACGTCGTGTCCTCGGCCGCCCGGGTGGCGATCGCCGCCGTGACCGTGCTCGCCCCGATCGCCCCGATCGAGGTGTCCGGCAACCTGGCCAACCTGCACTGGTACCTGCTCTGGCTCTTGTTCTGGGCGGTGCTGCACGTGCCGCGCACCTGGTGGGGCAGCGGCCTGCAGGCGGGCGTCGTCCTCGTCTGCGCGCTCACCGAGGTCCAGTCGCTCCTGCTGGTTCCCCTCGTCCTCGTCACCGTCCGGCACCGACGCTCGTGGCCGGTGTCCGGTGCCCTGCTCGTGGGGGTGGCGGTGCAGCTGTGGACCTCGTGGGCCTTCCCCCGTCCGGCGTCGACCTACCCCGCACCCGATCTGACCGACCTCGTCCTCAGCTTCCTGGCTCAGCCGGTCATGTCGACCTTCGTCGCGTCATCCGGAACGGCCTCCGACCTGCTCGTCGAGACGTCCTGGGGCATCGCGGTACTCGTGCTGGCGGGCATCGTCCTCTGCGCCGGCTGGGCCGCCGTGGCGGGGCGGCGTCGACGTCTCTGGCTGGTCCTGGGTCTCGTCGTCTACGCACCGCTCCTCTGGGCCGCCGGCATCGTCGCGAACGCGAGCGGGCTCACCGAATACGGTCTGAACGGCCCGGGCTGGCTCGCGACGTCCGGCTACCTGAGGTACGCGCTCGTGCCGTCGATGCTGCTCCTGACCGCCGTCGCCCTCGCCGCGGACGCATTCCTCGCGCGGCGCCGCGCCGTGACGACGGTCGCGGGCGCCGTCCTCCTCGCCGCCTTCGCCGGGGCCGTCCTGTGGCACCCACAGCTCGACCACGTGCTCCGCAGCGACTACGGCCCGTGGCAGTCGAACTACGACCAGGTCGTCGACCAGTGCCGCAGCGGGGACGTCGTGCTCGACGACGGCAAGGCCCTCGTGCCGATCGCCCCGACCGGCTGGTTCGTGGCAGCCGACTGCTCGACGCTCGACGAGCGCGGATGAGGCCCTGGCGCAGCCGTGGAATGATGGACGCACCCTGCCGCCCCCGTACCGAAAGCCACCCGATCGCATGACCTCCTCCGCGCACACCGGCGCCGGCGCCCTCGTCGTCCTCCCCACCTACGACGAGGTCGAGAACCTCCCGCTCATCCTGGGGCGCCTGTTCGCCGCGGCCCCCGAGATCGACGTGCTCGTGGTCGACGACGGCAGCCCCGACGGCACCGGTGAGTTGGCCGAGACGATGGCCGCCACCGATCCCCGCATCCACGTGATGCACCGCACGGGCAAGCTCGGGCTCGGTTCCGCTTACGTCATGGGCTTCGGCTGGGGCCTCGAGCGGGGCTACGACGTCGTCGTCGAGATGGATGCCGACGGCTCGCACCCGCCCGAGAAGCTGCCCGAGATGATCGCCCTGGTCAGCGCGTCCGGCCCCGGCACGCCGAGCCTCGCGATCGGCTCGCGGTGGGTTCCCGGCGGCTCGGTCATCAACTGGCCGGTCTCGCGCCAGGTCCTGA
>Ga0265797_10003699_pt1 | contig 24256 bp, 16 predicted proteins | sample P2T30metagenome_FD_192433 | JGI IMG/M metagenome (GOLD analysis project Ga0265797, IMG submission 192433) | Plant litter microbial communities from East Loma Ridge, Irvine, California - P2 T30 | ecosystem: Environmental > Terrestrial > Plant litter > Unclassified | place: USA: California... | reverse complement strand
ACGCGAATGGCGCGAATGGCGTGAACGGCGCTGGCAGCATGTTCCCACCGCCGCGCTACTCGGACGTGCCCAGCTCCATCACCATCTCCGTCGCCGATGAGGAGGGAGGCCAGCTCGATGTCGAAATCCCCCTAGACGAGCAGATCCAGGACGACCCGACCGAGCTGTGCGATATTCTAGAGGCCGAGAAGAGCGCGACGTCGACGTGGGTCCAGGTCGCCGTCGCCTATGCGAAGCGCAAGAGGATAGAGACAGCCATAGACGTGCTGCGCCAGGCCACCCAAGTCTTCAACCGCGCGCGCGGCGAAGACAGGCTCAGCATTCTCAACGGCCTCTGCTGGCTGTACCTGCTCAAATGTCGCGAAGCACCGCGCGTTAGGCCTCGTATGTCATCGGAATCTCTCCATGTGTACCATAACTGACACGTCCAGAAAACGCAGATTCAGACGTGAAACTCAAAGAGTACTGGATCCAGTCGGCCACCGGCGTACTCAACGATGCCTCCCGTATCAGCCCCTCGCACCCTCCGCTGTTCCTCGCTCGCGGTGTCCTATACCTTCTCAGGGCCTCACTCCAGGGCCCGGCGACTGCGGCTGGCTCCACTGTCAGCCCCGAGCGCATGGAGACGCTCAAGCAGGCAGCCAAATGTTTCGAGGACGCGCTGAGGGCATCCGGCGGCAGGAACCTCATGGCGAAGATGGGCAAGGCCCGCGTCCACTACTCCATGGGCAAGTGGGCAGAAGCCTTGAAGGGATACCAAAACATCCTCGAGAGCTCTCCGGATCTCCTCGATCCAGATCCACGCATCGGTATCGGCTGCTGTTTCTGGCAACTTGGCCACAAGGACGAGGCAGCGAGCGCCTGGCAGCGATCTCTCGAGCTCAACCCAAGTTCCAAGATCGCCTTGATTCTACTGGGCATCTACAACTTCCAGCAGACCGCCAACCTCTCCACCTCCGACCCCAAGTTCGCCGCACTCATCAAGAAGGCGACTGGTGAATACATTCAGCCCGCCTTGAAGATCGACAACCAGTACCCCCTGAGTTGTGCCACAGTCGGTAGCTACCTTGCCCTGAGGAGAGATGTCGCCAAAACCGAAGACGTAGCGAAACGCGCCATTGAACTCACCGACACCAATGCCATAGCGAGCGATGGTTGGTACCTACGAGCCAAGGTCGCGCATCAACAGGACAACACTTCACTTGCCGCCGAGTACTACCAGAAGTCTGATCAGGCCCGCGGAGGCGAGGAGAGGGGTTTCATACCAGCCAAGTTCGGACTGGCTCAGATGAACGTCCTGATGAACAACTACGATGGCGCCAAATTCCGTCTCGAGAAGATCCTCCAGCAATCGCCCAACGTTGAAGCCCAGACATTACTTGGTACTCTGTTCGCTGAGGACGTTTTTACCGCTCAGAACAACAAGTCCACCGAGGACAAATCCGCTGAGTTGAAAAAGGCATTGAAATATCTCGAGAGCGTACAGAGCGCATGGAAGGATCCCAAGAAGAAGGTCGTCCCTGACCAGTCGGTTTTGCTCAACCTGGCTCGACTTTACGAGACCGATCACCCTGAAAAGAGCTTGAAGTGTCTGGAAGAAGTGGAGCAAATGGAGATTGAAGCCATTCCAGAGGAAGATTATCCAGAGGGCGTCGAGGAAGGTGCTGAACTCACAGCGGCACTTCGCCAACTCCTACCTCCACAACTGCTTAACAATATGGGCTGCTTCCACTTCCAGGCCGAGCGCTACGTGCGAGCTCAGGAACTCTTCCAGGTGGCCCTCAACGCCTGCGTAAACGCCGAGAACCGCGACGACACAATCGATACGGACGCACTCGTTACCTCGATCAGTTTCAACCTTGCCCGAACTTACGAAGCCGAGGGCCAAGCGGAGGAGGCAAAGAAGGTCTACAACAGTCTGCTTCAGCGACACCCCGATTATGTCGATGCGCGCATTCGCCTTACCTACATTGCGTTGAGGGAGAACCCACAAGACGAGGGACCCAGGGCGATGAAAGATCTCTTCAAAGAGAACGAGGACAATGTTGAGGTGCGAGCCTTGTACGGGTGGTATGTCAACAAGTCGAAGAAGAAGACCTCCAACTTCGCAGCGGACGACGAGCAGCGACTATACAAACACACTCTGCAGAAGTCGGACAAGCATGACCGCTATTCGCTAATGGGCATGGGCAACATCCATCTTGCTATCGCGCGCGAGATGCCACGAAGTTCAGAACAAGATAAAGAGAAGCGTCGGAAGAGCTACGAACGAGCTGTGGAGTTCTTCGACAAGGTGCTCCAACTCGATCCGAAGAATGCGTATGCTGCTCAGGGTATTGCCATTGCGCTAGTAGAAGACAAGAAGGACTACTCCACAGCCCTGCAGATCTTCTCAAAGGTCAGAGAAACACTCAAGGATCACAGTGTCTTTGTCAACTTGGGACATACGTATTGCGAGATCAAGCAGTATGCGCGAGCAATTGAAAACGTAGGCTCACTCCCATCACTACGTTGTTAACCTTGCTGACACATCCAAGTACGAAGCAGCCCTATCCCGGAACAGACACAACGACCCAAAGATCCTGGCTTGTTTAGGACGAACCTGGTATCTTCGAGCCAAGCATGAAAACAGCATCGCCGGATTCCGCACTGCTCTCGACTACTCAAAGCAAGCGCTCGCGGCCGCTCCTGCAGACCTCAACTCTCAGTTCAACGTCGCCTTCGTCCAGTTCCAGATCGCCACCCGAATCTACCAGCTCACCGAACAACAGCGCACGCTCGAAGACGTCGACCAAGCCGTCACAGGTCTCAATGAGGCAATTGAAACACTTGAGAAGCTCACCAAGGAGGAGAACCCGCCCTTCCCACGTGCCGACATTACCGCTCGTGCAAACATGGGTCGCAACACCATGGTCAAGCAGCTCGAGCGTACCCGCGAGAAGCAAGCCGCCTACGAAGGCGAAAACGCAACCAAGCTCGACCAAGCGCGCCGCATCCGCGAAGCCGAAGTGCGCCGCCGCGAGGAAGAAAAGGCACGCGCAGAAGCAGAGGCCCTAGAGAAGAAGCGCAAGTACGCAGAAGAGCAACAGCGCCTCCTCCAGCGCGACCGCGAACTCATGGAGAAGCGCAACGAAGAAGAGCGTCGCCGCATGGAAGAAGACGAAGACAAGGAAGTCCGCAAAGCAGAGCGCAAAGCACGTGGACCCAAGGGCCCGAAGCGCAAGAAGAAGGACGCCGACTCCGACACCGACGGCCTGCCTTCCGACGACGACGAGCCACGCTCAAGACGCAGACGGACGACAGCCAGTGGCACCGAGGACCTATCCGACGAAGAGCGGCCCCGCGAGAAGAAGAAGAGGAAGCTCGCCCGCAAGAGCGAACCAGTCGGTAAATACAAGTCCGCGGAGTTCATCGACGATGAGAGCGACGAGGATGGTGCCGCGCCCGCTGAAGACGGAGACAAGGCTGATGGCACGGCGGGCAGCGACGACGAAGGTGCCGCTGCTGCTGCGCCTCGTCCCCGCAAAGCCCGCGTCGTCGACGATGAGGATGAAGACGATGACGCTATCGCCGCCCCGAAAGCTAATGGTGACACCGCCATGGACGATGATGAGGATGAGTAGCGCTATCGCTTGTCGTTCCATGGCGAAGGCCAACAGTCTTGGAAAAAGTATCACCATCTGGCGTTCGTTTGAAGTTATCCGTCTAATCCTTTTTTCTTGTTGCCTCTTATTCTTCCTTTCTTCTTAGTTCTTGCATCAGCGCTACGGCGTCTCCGGGGGGAGGCAGACAACGGGGGAATCATATCATCAGCTCCGTTTTATCGTACGGCACTACTAAAATTTGTATACCACCACATGCAGGGGCGGGGGCTTATAGAGATGCAATTCAAAGTAAAATGTACAATAGGACTTCCTTGTATGATCTACTTGCTTTGGTGCTGATGATGATTTGTTTAAGCTGCACGTTAACCTAGGCATATCCTGAATACCGTGGAGCCTACATCATGATGAAAACATGTAAGGTAGGGGGGCCAGGGTCAACGTGGGCTCCTGGGTGTTCAGTTCTTCGATCAAACAGCCCATTCGTCCTTGTCGTCCGTTGCGGTGATGAAAGGTTCGTTGACGAGCTTAACGGCAAGTTCACCACATAACACACTAAAACACGTTGTTAGCACAGCAAACAAGAAAACAGCACCTCATACAAGGGAAAAACTGAACAAGCCTGCAGCCTACATCGACATGGAAACCTGCAAAGTAGGTGCCCCAACGTGGATGTAGGCTCCGGACCTATTCAGGTTTTCCCGAAATTGAGGTGACAGCAGAAAGGGAAGACTCACCAACTACTCCCAACCAACGCATCCAACTCCCTAATCGCCCTCTCCCTCCCCTTCCCCACCTTGACCCCCCTCTGCACCTCCGCCTGCAACTCCGCAATCCTCTTTCCCCTCGCAATGCCCGCAAGCTCAACGACCCTCTTCGCAAGACAATCACTATGAAAAGCATGCTGGCACGGAAACACAAAGAACTGCCTCGCCAACAACGGCAACCCACACACATAGCACCTCTCCCCGGGTTCCACAATCGCATAACGCTGTTCGAGGGCTTTGATATCCGACTTGATATGCGTAGCCGTCGCCTCACTGTCATCCATCTCCTGCTTCAAGCCATCAATCTTGTGGCTGTAGTCTTCGAGGGCGGCGCAGATTTCCTCTTTGAAATCGTCGATGACGACGAAGTCTGGGAAGAAGGGGATGAGGTCTTCGATGCGGAGGAGGTCGACGCGGCGGAGGAACTCGATAGCGGTTTTTATGCCGCTGGATTGCGAGATGACTTTTTTGGCGATGGCGAGCCAGAGTTTTTTGCGGAGAACAGGGGAGGTGTTGGAGCGGTCGGCGACGCTAGAGGCGAGGTCTATGGAGTCGTATTTTAGGGCAAGGTCGACGGCTTGTGCGTACTGTTGCATAGAGCTGTAGATGTGTACGCAGGATTGGACGCGCTTGTGTTGGATGCAGAGGCGGAGAGCGAAGTCGGCGTCGTAGTTTTGTTCGTGGGCGAGGGATTGGCCTTCGAGGTAGGCGAGGAGGGCGGATTCGTCGGTTGTGGGGTGGGAGGCGTAGATGGAGATGAGGGTGTTGTGAATGGCGGCGTCGGTTGAGTTGTGTTGGTTGATCTCGAAGAGAAGGTAGCGGACTGCTTGGTTTTGGTTCAGCGTGGCCTTGGTGTGGTTGTTGTAGTTGAGGAATGCTGGGATGAGCTTCTGCGCGTCGAAGTTCGAGTGTCGCATCATCACATCGACGAGCTCGACTGGTACGTGGGCCATGAGCACAGAGCTGTACTTGTAGAAGATCTCGGGATCTGTCTGCTTCTTGAGGACGTCCAGAGATTCTTGCCAACGCTCACGCTGCACCCAGTACGAGAGTACGTAGTTGTAGTCGTTGACCACAGTAGCAAAGTAGAGCAGCTCTTCCTCTCGACCGTGACTGCTGATGATCTCGTATACAGTCTTACGGTCAAGATCAGCCTTGTACTTGGTTACAAAGTCTTGATACTCTTTCCGGATGACTGATAGTTGATCATGAGTCTCGGCGGTGTTCATGCTCTCTGAGAGTTCTGCTTTCGTGGTAATGGTGTCATCGAGAGTATTGAGCTTGGCCATGTATAGTTCAATCAACCAAGTAGCGACCATAGTCCGTTGCATTATCGATGACTTCTTCAATGTGGACAGTTTCGTCACCAGGTACTTCCGTAGCGCGTCCTGCTCGCCATTGTCGATGAATGTCAGCGCGACTTGCTCAAACGGCTTCGTACTTCGTCCGTAAACAGTCGCAGCCTCCATCCACTGGCTCTTGCCAACAAGGTAGTCACCAGATGCCGTTGCCACTGCATCCTTCTGCGCTGGTGTTTTGGCGTACTGCGATGCAGCCTCGAATTGTTGTGCTCGGAGCATGATCTTCCAAACATCGCGACTCTCGTCTTCGACAACGATCTCGAAGATCTCCTGGCTCGTGAAGAGCCAGTAAGTATTCCTCTTCCAGTCCGCTACCAGACCAAGCGCACTTTGTCCGGGCTCCAGCACAACTTGGTCATGGACAACAGTGTCGTCGAGGCGGTTGATAGCTACGACTCGGCCTTCGACTAGCTGAAGAATATGCCACTGGCTCAGTATCATCGAACTGATAGGATCTTGTGTCCGTCGTGTGCGCCCGCTAGCGGTTTGTGAAGGCGGCACCTGTGATCTAGGCAACATCTTTGAGTCTCCAAGAACTTTGCCGCCAAGCTCAGAAGTATCCTGTGATAGATACAGCTTCCCATGTAAAACGCCTTGTGATGTAAGCCAGCCGAAGATCCTCTCGGCGTTGGAGTCCTCGCGGCTTGGGCTGTCGTTGTGCTCCGGGGAGATAGCAAGCAGCGAGGCTGCCGTGGGGGCGACATTGGAGACCTCATGTACGGTCGCAGATTCGCTCTCGAACAGCTTCGAGAATATAGATCCGCTTCCCTCTGATCCCTGACGTCCGACCTTGCCAGCGAAATGTAGGAAAGTCGAAGGTGTCGCGACGATGATGCGCCGCAGATCCGTTCTCCCGGGCACCGTATCTGTCCACAGCCCAGTAATAGGGCCATCGTTCGTCCGGTATACGCTCTTCAAGTATCTATCAAGCTGTTAGTACGAATAATAAGATGTCTTAGAACCGCGTTGCCAAAGCATAGCATAGGAGATACATACTAGTAAAAAGTTAGCAAGATATTTTAAGAACTATCCGTGGCAGCTACGTTACCCTCTCCTCCCTCCTGTAGAACTCGGATGACGGCTCGATATACACCTCGTAAACGTTGCCGTCTGACGCTCCCACGAGTATCTCGCGCGTCGAAGCAGTGGGTTGCGAGGGGTTCCACGAGATACTCTCTATGACAACGCCCTTCAGCCGTGACAACGCCTTCGGTGTCCGGGATTGTGTATGGAGGTAGTAGTTTTCGGCGAGGGTGGTGGTTATGATGAGGTGGGATGCGGAGGGATCGAGAAAGAGGCGTCTGATGACACCCACTTCTGAAGGCTTCTTCGGGAGGTCGATATCTTGTAATATATGAGCGGTTGTCCAAGTCTTTCGGGTGGTGTGTGCATTGCTATACGAACCGTCTATATCTGCGGGACTGTCCAAATCGATGCGTAAGATGCGCCCGGTGGACAGAGCCAGGACGACGACATTATTTGCTACTGCAGCCGCTACGAAGTCGGAAGATACTGTGAATTGTAAAGCCACGCGCTCTATGCTGAACATGGGGCCCGAGGCGTCCTCCTGCATGTTGCTTGTGCTGGGCGGCGCATAACCGCTCGAGGTGTCGTAAGCCATGGTGGGCTTGGGATGTAGCTCTCAGCTATCGTGGGCTCGTAGTCATTGTTTGCGCGATCACCCGCTGTCTCAGTGCTCCTTCTCACTCTGCTGCGGCTTCGGCTGTAGCTGTTGGCGCACCTGCTTGGTGGTGACGGTGACGCCTAAGCTTGGAGCTTGGACTTCGGCGATGGAGCGGAGATAAGCCGGCGTTGGCGTCGCGTCATGTGAGTTCGCGTTTGGCACTCGATTGACCTTGTCCTACAACCCCACTTCTCTAGACCATCAATGAAAGGTAGATCTCTAATACTTTGCAGGCAGCTGCAAGACTGATCACGGTGGAATACGGTGTGTACATGGGAATTACTGAACGTCTGCAGCACAGGACCGCGCATTCACGATGCCATGGCGGTGGAACCCTCCTGCTACTGCGCCTTCCCTTCGCACCACGATTATTTGATCTCGATCTTCGTTGCCTTAGTTTTTCGGTTTCTCGACCTCCGAAACTGACAACTTTGCCTCTCAACCGCTTCAATTCCGCAGCACCCTCAATCAATTCCTAGGCACGCATCATGTAGAGCAACCCCTCAATTAGTCTTTACAGTTACTGACAAGATCAGGGATCTCGGAAGCGAAACGGTACGTGTGACCGTGGGCGCCAATAAAACACCCTTCATATTTCACAAGAACCTCCTCCGCCGGCACTCTGAGTACTTCTCTCGCGCATTCGGACCCAATTTCAAAGAAGGCAGAGATGGCGTCTTGCATCTTCCTGAGACCCATGAGACGATCTGCGGCCTCTTTCAGACTTGGGTCTACCTTCAGATGGCTCGTTCGCCTCCGGGTCTTAGTGCGGTGAAAGCATTAATAAGCCCTTCAGCGCGCATGACCCGATCTTTGAACGCTGATGTCTTATCACACACGCGTAAAAAGACGAACAAGACAAATGCAGTCGAATCGGATGCTCTTTCCGACTCTACTAACAAAGTTCTCACCTGTCTCTTCCATCTCTATTGCTTTGCGGATGCATACGAGTGCGTCAAATTGCGCAACGACGTTATCAGCGCCTTCAGCGACATTTTGGAAGATGGTTTGGTTCCCAACCCCGAAACGATTGCTTTCGTTTTCGACGAATTACCTCCTTCTTCTACCATTTGTCAATACTTAATCAAGAGCGCTGCGCTGAACTGGGGCAGATACTCGGGTCCTTACCGAGCGCTACTCGAGGCTGCAGAGCTGCCGCAAGACTTCTTAGTAGGAGTTGTGCACGCCAACCACAAGCTTGCAAGCAAAGGCAAAGGGATGGATGAATTACGAAAGGAGATACAAGATCTCTGTAACTTTCATGAGCATGCGACCGAAGATGAAAAGCAGCTGTGTAAGTCAAGACTGCTTCAGGACGAGCCGTACATAGATGCTCTTATCTCTGCGTGCTTGGAGGCCTCTAAAAACGAGCAGACGACATTTGATTGATCATGTCAGCGGTTGTGGTATGCAAGTTTCCTCGAGAGTGGAGCCAAATACTGGACATTGACGTGTTTAGTCAAGATTGTCCTAACCTTCGTCGGTCTACAGGATAACAGATCTCTTTAGGACTTCTTGTCGTCTCTTTTCCTTTCTTAATGAATTCGACCCAGTCTTCTACGTCTCCAGAAGTTTCAATATTCTCTAGCCACTACCCTTCAATATGACATCGGCAATACGCTGTTTACTCTCCTCATCATCTCCACTCCCCTGGCCCACACGTCAGCAGACATCCTCAACTTCATCAGCACAGCACGACCTACCGTCAAAAATACCTCCCGAAACTCATCCTCCTCCAGATCAAACCAATTCGTGATATCCCTATGACTTCTATCCCACGGCCACTTCTCATAAAGCCTACGAATAACACCCTGATACACCTTAACCCTATCAAACCCAGCAGCGCGCAAGCGATAAATACTCGGCGCAAACGCCTTCAACAAACTTCGCAGGACAGGCCACAGCGGGGGCTCGAGGTGATAGTCTTCATCAGCTGCATGATGATCTATCTGGAAGATGATTACCATGTCTTTGTTAGTCAACCTAAGAAGGTTCTCGAGATCAGCTACAACACGCGAGCTGCCACCCCAAATCTGATCCCAGCTGAGATCAATGCGTATGTATCGGATGATATCGGCAGGCACGATTCCTCTTTTCCAGACATCTTGCGTGAGGAAACTTCCTAGCAAGCAAGCACCCGGGGTGTACATTATGAAGCCGCCAGTGCGGTACCAGTGCTCTGCTATCTCTTTCGCAACTGTTTCCCCTGTATACTCGGAGTATCTCCACAAATCGCGACGCATGGCAGGGTCTTCGGGTAGAGGTGTTTGAGCGTCGAAGAAAGATCGGCCACCGTGATCGTGGTGGAAACATCGACTTGAGCGTATTCCAGTGTCTACCTCACGGCAATCAACAACGTAATGTTGCCTGCGGGGAGTGATAAGCTGATCGTAGACCATGTCCCTCAATTCGCGAGGAAGGGCTGCGCGGAAAGCTGTACAGAATTTCAGTTGAGATTGGCGATGTTCTTCGTGGAGTGCAAGTAAGCGGGTCGGGCTGTTGTTGTTCGATTAGACGTATGTTCTTACGTGGAGTGGGTGAAGCGTACTCGACTGGATCAGGTTTGGGATCAGGTTTCCGACGTTGAGGTGTCCTACTTGCAGTCAGTCGTATATTACTATACACGAGACTTAGACCGTTTAACATACATCCGCCGCTTCAGTGCGTGTGAAGAGTCATGATGACCGATTTTCATTGCGGATCAGTAGCTAATGAAACAGACTGTCAGTCCCAAGCGAAGTTATTGGGATTTGGTAAGCACAAGATGTAACCAATGTTCATCTTCAATTTTAGGGGCGCGAGCGCCTCTTATCCCCAGAGACGAGAAGATAATTGTGGCGGAGTCATCAACTTGCAGGCAACAAGACGCGAAGGAACACGACGCTAGTCCGGACGCGTACCTGGGTATCAGCCAACCGAGGCTGCAGCAGACATACATCAAGTCGTACGAGTTATGAAATCATGCATAGCTTCATTCCATAAGGCTACTCAAAGCTCTGCCTGCCTAACAATTCTCTAATAGAGACCCCTACACCCTCTCCGAGTACACACAGCGCACAATATCCACGAGCCCAGCGATTGTTCAGATGTTGGGATCTGCCGTCAACGCCCAGTTTTCCTGCCACAACATTAGAAGAGGCATTCTTACTGTATCCTGATCACTGACAGCCTGGATTTCTGGAGCTTGCGACTCTTCTCTCTCTCTCTCTCTGGTTCCTTCCTACGAGTACGGTATACGTTTCGGTAGCCGTGTGCGTCTCGTCATCAATGTCCCATCACGGTACCATCGCCTCCGCCGCTATCCCCACATCTCTCCTTCATCCACCCAATCCTGAGCATCTACCGAACCATATTTGGTCTTTTCGTGGTAGCCCGACCGCGTTGAACCAAGCACGCCATATAAGCAAAGAAAACGTAAAATGTAACGTGTCTTTAATCATTCATCAGCAACGGTACATAACAGCGCTAGGGTATCCGCATTTTCCAAACCTCCCCAACACCACCCCATCTACGCGCGTTCAAAATCCCCGCTTCCTCTCATCCTAAACCCGGTACTAATCCTCTCAATCGGATTCTGCCTCTCAGCCCTATCCACACTCAACCGGTTGGCCATCGCAGTCGTGCCATTCAAGCCATTCGTAATCCTCACAGCACCCTTCTCGGGACTCCTTCCCGTACTGCGACTAGCAACAGGAAGCAGCGAGCCGCCATCACCCCAGTGATTCGCTCTCGCACTGCCGAGATAGCTTTCGATGCTGCGCCTGCCGTCGGGGCGGTATGCCGTACTACGCCCGCGACTCAAAGCCTGTTCAATAGTGCGTGTATCGAAGGGGTACTCAAAGTCAGTCTTCTCGATCCCGCTATAAGCGTCGTTGAAATCATGCCGGCTCTGCCGATTCTGGGCCTTGCGCTCGCGGAAGCGGCGCTTGACTTCGCGGAAGAAGTCTCCGATGGCGTCGAATGAGAGCGCGATGGCGATGAACGGGATGGAGATGGCGAAGCCGATGCCGAACATGTATTTGCTGACGAATGAGAGAGGAAGCGAAGGCTCGTCGCTACCGGGCCGGTGCGGAAATTCTTGGATGTTGATTGTGAACATGGCTGCGATGAAGGATAGGGGAAGGAAGATGATTGTGACAATGGTAAACACCATGATGGTCTGACTTTGTCTTGCAGTACCGGCAGCTTGGTCGCGAGCGAAGCGTGCCTCGAATGCGTTGGCGTGCTTCTGCTTTAGATCGAGTAGGTCGGTGATGGATTCGTAGATGCGCTTGGCTTGCTTGTCCATGCGTTCGAGATCCTTGATATGTGTGTCTACTGTCTTGTGCATATCCTTGAATCGCTTCTTGAGATCCTGTTGACTCTTGTGCTCTTCACGATATATGTCCGTGATGCTTGTCTCCATGTCCGGTAGTATGGTGCGTTGATCTTCCAGCACCTTTGAAATCATGTTGAGTTCGTCGCGAATGTCTTTCGTCTCAGCCAGCAAGTCTGTCTCAGCGCCGATGTCTAGTAATTTATCAACAAAGAGCGGGGCATGGGCGGCCGTTCGATCGCTGTCATCGTAGTCAAATGCCTCTTCCGGCACTGGAGGGTCAGTCAACGCGTGAGAGTGGGAATGTGAATGATGCGATGTGTGCCGTCGATTCAGGTGCTCTCTTTGCCTTCCCTCAGCCTCCAAATGTCGCGAAAAGCGATTGGGTCGGCGGTGATGTTGTAGCCAAGCCGAGGCCTGGGCGGACGCTGTGTTGAACTCTTTGAAAAGCATAGTTTCCATCTCAGTAGCATCACCGATGCTTGATTCGAACATGTCGAGGAACTGATAGTCTTCGTCGCCAACACGATGTCTGTCAAACACGCCACTACACCGACCGGTGATGATCATGGCAAGATCGTACACGCTACGCACCGGATCTCTTGTCTTGCTATTGATGTCTTCAATGACTCCATCCAGGACGTTGAGCGGGTCGTTACGAGGCTGCTGCCATCTTTGAGGGAAGGCCGTCACGATCAAGTCTTTGCCAAGCGTCCACATCCATAGCTGATCGACCATGAAGATCTTTGGGTCAACATGTTGCGGCTCGTTCGACTTGCATTGATATCGATAGACAACTTGGTCTCGATCTCGGGATTGCGTGTCGATATTGTGATAGAAGAACTGGTCGAGCGTGCGTCGCACGTGCAGCGAAACTTGTGAGGATGTCAAGTGAGCCCTGAACAGCATCTCGTCATAAGTTGATGCGCGGTAATACTGTGGCTTGGAAGTGCCACCCTCATTCTTCTCCCGCTCTTTGATCTTCTGCGTCCTCGAGATCGCCGCCTGCATTTCTTGCCGCCGCCGATCGGTTTCAAAATGTAGGTATGGCATGAAGGCAAAGATGTTGCCTTTCGCTACGGCTGTTGGGTCTTTTCTACCCGGGCTGCCGGGTGACCTGAGATGGCCGCTATTGTTGAGAGAGGAGCTAGTATGCGTTCGTTTCGCCTGGTGTTCTGGGCCTCGAGTTGGTGTGTCCGTCCCACCTGATCGCTTGCCTGCTTGTCTCGATCCACTCCACTTCGGTTGCTTCTTCGATTTGTCCTTCGCCTTACTCTTTCCTTCCTTAACAGTCGTAGGTCCGGAGCCCGTTCCTGCAGTCCCATCCGTATAGTCTGTATCCACGGTACTGGTTCGCACAGGCGTGCGAGGAAATTGCGACGTTGGCAGTTCTTGTGAACCAGCTACCGCATCGATACCTAAGCCCATACCGCTATTCACCAGAATCTGGGGGATGAAATCAGCGCCGTCGGAAAGGTCGGAATCATCGTGCTGTTTTGGTGCACGTGGTGTGCTTTGACACAGCGGTCGCATGAAATGCGAATGAATCTGCTGACCTCGATGCTGATGACTGAAGGACCGTTCGAGCGCCTTGAAGCCCTCCACATCACTGGCACCCTCCTCGATGAAGGCCTTCGTGAGCAGCGCCTCAACCCAGGCCATGTTGTTGGCAGGGAGATGTATCCATCGGAAGTTTGTCGCCTTTGACTCCTTGGGCAGAATCGCAACAGCTGGCTTTCTTGGGTTGATGGGATCGCGGCCATACAGCAGCTCGAAGACAGTCCTTCTTGAGACCTTGTTTTCGTTATGGAAGTTGCCAAAGTCAACGATCGTAGCATGGAACCCGTTTGTAGCGCCAAGGGCGTCTTCGCTGAGCGCTTCGACCTGGTTGTGGGGTGCCAGAGCATTGATGATATCTTTGCGCGCAGGTTTCTTGCTCTGCGCAGCGCGCAAGAATGGCGTGATACCAAATGTATCCTTCGGCGCTCGTTTGATGTCTCCCCTTTCCAAAAGACACTTGACTACGTCAAAGTGACCAGCTTGCGCCGCAACGTGTAAAGGTGTCGTCCCGTTGAGTGTTCGCGCATTGACGTCCGCTCCGGCAGCCATGAGTATCTTCAGCACCTTTACACTGCCTTGGTCGCAAGCATTGTGAAGGGGCGTCCAGCTTCCGTCGCTCTGCGCGCCTACGTCTGCCCCGTTGACTAGTAAAAGCTCGATGATGTCGTCTCGCCCGTGTGCGACTGCCAGATGTAGTGCCGTCTTCTGCCTGACTTCCACCGCGTTCACATTCGCTCTCGGCAATCTCGTTCGACGCAAGAGCATCTCGCATAGCTCCTTCTTGCCGGTACTAGCAGCCCAATGTAACGGGCTGCGCTTCTGGTCGTCCTGGCCCTCTGGCCCATCGATCGCGATATTCTGCTTCAACAGCTCCGCGATGACATCGCGTCCCCAGTTGCAGTGCTTGTCTGCCGCCAAGTTGTGTAATATGTTCCGCCCAGTGTTGTCCTTCTTGTTGACGTCGGCACCATACCTGAGCAGTTCTTGCATGATGTGGTAGTAGTTCTTCCATGCAGCCGTCATCAGCGCAGTCCGTCCCTGCTTGTCTTGCGCATCCACGTTGCCGCCGAACTTCAACAGCAGTCGTACAATGTCGACACGCTCTTTCTCAATCGCTTTGAACAAAGGCGAGACTCGACCACCCGGTGCACCGTCGGGCTTCGCGCCGCTCTTGAGCAGGTATTCGGTGATGTAGATGTTTCCGCGTTCGGCTGCGCGCATCAAGCCTATGCGCAGAAGGTGGTCGACGGGTTGCGACTTCGCTTTCGCATGCTCGATAATCGCGATCGCATCGTCGTGTTTACTGTCCTCGATGGCCTTCAGGAGACGCGGTTCGACGCGCGCATTTTGTGCTGAATCAGCTCCATCGCTGGATCGTGATGGTGAGCGACCCATATTGGCTACATGCTCTGGCTGCGACGACTCTCGTTCGCAGGCGCGGATGGAGTACGAAAGCGGATATTCGTTTGATCGGAGATGAGATGGAGGATGTATCAAGGTCGATAGAGGGGGCCGGGTAGGTCGTCGAAAGCCATTCTCAGCTAGAGTGCTCCTCTCCTTCAGTCTGCGGTCGTACTGCCTTCAGGGCGGTGGATGGTCACACTCAGCCACAGGCCTAATTCGAGCTAAGAACATCCCCGGCTGCGACGTGCATGAGCACACGTGATGATCGGCATCTCGCGATTCGTGATCCATATATTCGTGAAAGTACGTAAAGGTTGACATCTGACTGAATGATGGTGATGGAAGAAGAAGAGCCGAAGTCTAGGATTGCTGGGTTGGAGTACGTGCCTGGGGATCCGGGTATTGCGGGGACAGAGGTACGCCAACTCACAGCGCGCCCGGGCGGCGTTGACGTCGGCGCGCTATTACTGTGCTTTTTGAATGACTCGACACCGCTTTGTACACATTTCCCATCAAGTGTCACGCTGTTGACTCCTTGGACGCGACATTGACGCGCGAACTTAGCGTGCGTCAGGCGTTTGCCAGCGGATGGTGCAGGTGGTCTCTGCATCTATTTACAGCCATGAAGACCGAGGTCTATAGAACGCGATCGCCATCTGGAATTCACGAGCCAACTGCAACATCTTCAACATTCACACACCAAAAGCGGAAGTGTTCAACACTCTTCTCGCGCTTATTGATTTTGGTCGCCAGCCTCGCCTTCTTCGCTATGTACAACGAAATAGCTACGTTACACCCTATGGATTCCAAATCACCACGACATACGGACTCGATCTTCATTCCATTTATGTACAATCTGAACCCCAAACATGTGCCGCAAGTCATGTGTGGCGTCGAAGGGGTTGACATCAAGATGCCCGTGGATACTGGGTCTACAGGCACTTTGATAGGCGCCCCAATACTGCCGAACATACCATCTACTGAGGGTACGCCGGCACACCACTTCTTTACAAGCAGCAAGATCCTCTACGTAGGGCGACTAGTCAAACTTCCGCTGCACTTTGGCGGCGAGGATGGTTCATACGCGACTGCAGACGTGCCTATTCTGATAGTCGACAAGAGTTGGAGATGCCCTTGGTATGATCCCCGTAAAGACCGTTTCGAATGTCCATTGGGTCCACATGGGGAGCAGGCCGAAGAGAGAGACACCTCGCAAATCACCTACATGGGCGTAGGCTTTGGGAGAAACGGTCCGAAAGATGGTATGCCATACGCGACACCGGATATCAACCCATTCCTGAATATCAACGCAGTCGACGGGGAGCCGATACGGCAGGGCAACTTGCAATCTGGATACATCATATCGGCCGAAGGTATCCAGATAGGGCTGACGCCGAAGAACACAAAGGGCTTCGCATTCTCTGGTCTAGAGCCAGGCCTCACTCATGACAAGGATGCGAGAGATTGGGCCATGGCGAAGATGTGCTTCAGCATCGACGGCCAAGGGCGGAACTGTGGCACTCTGCTGGTCGATACGGGCATATCGCAGATGTATATCAGGGCTGAGCAGGGCGTTTCGATGCCAACTGTCTGGATCCCCAATCCCAACCCAAACGGCCAAGCAAGCAAGCTGAAGCGTGTGAAGCCTGGGACCAATATCACAATTGGGTTTCCGTCGCTGGACCGACCGGCGACTTCCTACTCCTTCGTCGTTGGCCAGAATGCGTCCATCGAACCAACGTATGTGTTTCCGCAACCACCGGAACATCCCCCTTATGTGAACACTGGGCGGAACTTGTTGTTTGGCTACTCGATAGCTTTCGACGCGGTGGGAGGGCGTTTCGGGTTTCGTCCGGCTGGCAATCATGCCTCTTCTGTACTTTAGTCCTCAATCCAAGCCGTGCAACAGACTTCACATGGTGCGCTCAGGTCTTTTTCTTCTCTCTGCTCCTTCCCATCCTCTCATCGATGCCAAGTGTAATTCCAAGACCGTCTCCTTTACCCAGGCCATCTAGTCATTTGACCGTCATACTCCTCATTGGGCTGCGGAACCCTTCTCGGAGGTCTTTGTACTCCTCCACGGCCTTGACCACGACACCGTGCGCCTGCTCACTGTCCACGCCAACACCGACCAGAACGATAGCGCCAACGACGCCTTCTACGCCCTTGACGAAGACGGGGTATCCGCCCCCTTCAATGGTATATTTCGACCACTCATCCCCGCTCATAGCATTATGCTCCGCGAACCTCTTGTAATCGCCCTCAAACTGACAGCTCATGAACCAAGTCGAATGCCCCCATCTCAAGACTGTATTGCGCTTCCTCTCCGTCCACTTCTCGTGATCGGGCATTATGCCAGGCAGGCTGGGCGAGTGGAACAGCGTCTGATTCGCAGACGAGATGTGGATAAGCGCGGGGCATTCGGCGGTTCTCAGCGCGTTTCGGAGGATATTGCCAATGACCCAGGCATGTTCGCAGGTGAAATGGTTGAAGGTGAAGCTCTTTTCCTCTTTGGCCAGTTCCGTCAGGTCGCGCGTGGGTGCTGGGAGCGTGCTGAGCATCTTGTTGGTTGCTTGCGTGTTCGAGTGGGACATGGCGGGCGGGTGGTGGGCGGTTGGCTATAGGTAGGGGATCTTCACATATAGCGCTTGTGTATTATGTATAGGCAGATTGAGATCTAGAAAATAGGGGATGACGCGTCAATGGCGCGACTGGCGGAAGTCGAAACAGAAACACCGCGGACACCGCGGATGGGGCAACCACGCCGTTAGTCGGGTCGTGCCGCTGTCTAGCTCCACCTCGAAACAAGGCTGGACTGCGCGCGTCGCGTATTCATTCCTTCCTGCACTCCACGCTCCACTTACAGTTCGTCACGACGCTTGGATATCATGCCATCTGGCTGTTTAGAACATTCAAATCGTTACGCGGACATGTCTCATTCTTTCATAAGTATGAAAAGCTGTCTCCACGTTCATGACGTCCTACGCGGTCACCCTGGGTAATCCTTTATCCCCTTGGCAAATTAGTAGGATTCAAGTCCTGACCCCCCTTACAGTAAAGTAAAGGAGGTGCACACGCATTCATCGGTAACATCTCCACGAAACCAGCGTTTCCATCCAGCGTCCATCAAACAATACCTACGTCTCCACTTTCTCCCCAATCCATCCCCTCATAATCTTCCAACCTACCCTTCGTAACCTCAAACAGCCACCTCCTCATTCTCTCCAAAGAAAACCAATCATCATCTTCCTCCACGGTATCAACCCAGACCTTCTTCTCCCGCGACCAGTACGGAGTACCGTGCTTCCCATCGATTACGCTACCAGTGGGTTGCGCACTGTCGAAATCGCCCACGACGTAGCGTGTTGGAGTCGCGTCATACTGAGCCTCAGGGTACCTTAGAAAAATGTTCTGGGGTTTAATATCCCCATGGACGATACCCAGACAGTGTAGGTGCCGTATCGCAGAAGCAATAGCTTCTAGGCAGTCTCGCACATGTATAGCGTAACCGCGCTGAACTGCTTCCCAGAGGTCGCAATTGTATTTGTCGAAGATCAGATTTAGGACGCGCTCTCCTTCCATGGGCACTTCGATGTGAGACCCACGGTACTCAAACCGAAGCACACGACTAGTCTGTACACCGTGATATCTGCAGATGTGCTTATGAGGGTTTACGCGAAGTTTCTCGCACATCTCAATCTCGCGTGCAGTCGTCTTAGCCACAAAGTCTGGGTAACGGGTGTTGCGAATGCGCCGGTGGCCCGCTTGCAGAACGGCATGATGCTTCTTGTAATGCTCCTTCGTTTCGCAGCCTTGGACTTCCCAAATGCGTGTGTACTCAGGTTTGTACTGCGGGTAGAAATTGGCTGGGTTGACTTGCTCAGGGGGCAAAGTGTTCTCACGGTCTATCCAGGTTGAAGGGTCGGCACGGTCAATGTCCCGGTCGGAAAGGATGCCTTTCTTGATTGCGTGGTATAGTTTTCCGTCTTTGTGGGCTAGCACCCAGGTTTCGGACAAAGAATCCTGGGATACAACGCGATAGTCTACGATCTGCATTGAGCGCGTTGGTAGGTCGTCTTTGCTGACGCCTGTGAATCTGGCAATGTACTTGAACATGATGATCTGGCCAGGGTATCTGATCTGGATAGTTCATCGAGGGATCTTTGGTTGAATGTGAGGACCAACAGATATCTTCCAGCAAAGTCGATGGGCTCTTATATTGTTGAAGAATAGAGTCGAAATAAGAGCTACAACACAGGCTTTCACTGTAAAGACATAGCCTAACCAAGTGAGCAAGAGGGGCATACTGGAAACTGTAACGGAGCGACTGCAATGTGCAACAGCGTCAACTCCTCACAGAGTGAATCAGTGCATCATAGTGCCGACTGGAACATGCCATCGTGGTCTCAAAGCCTTCACAGCGCATCCCTTCACTACATAGACAAACAAGTCAGACGCCTTTCCCTCCATAGCTTCCACTCAACATCTTCCATTCCAAGGATATTTCAGGTTCCCCCACGATGGCGCCTCAGGCCGCTGCCCGCAGCAACGACCTCATCCTCCAAAAATCACGCATCTCCGGCCCAACCCAACGGGCCCTCTTCCGCTCAAAAAAGTACCCAGGGCTCTGGTACGCCGAAACGCAAATCCCAGACGATAACAACAGCGCGACCGATCCCAACCCATATACCTGGAACGTCCCCCCACGCAAAATCAACCTCTCAAACGCGCGACCCACGTACAAAAAAGGCGCCATGACCTCTGCCAAGTACGCAACAAAAGGCCATCTCTACGCCAAGCAAATGGACTACCTGCGCTACTACCGCGAACTCTTCGGACAACCCTACTGGATCAAAGACATCATGACCCGGGAGATAGCAAACTGTGAAGTGCTACGCAAGAACCCGCATCCGAATATCTGCCGGTACGTAGGCGTGAACTACGGTATGGACCAAGGTATCACAGCGCTGCTATTCCGGCGCTACGATACCACGTTGTGGGATCTAATCGTCGATTCGAGGGTCTTCGATGCAGAAAACTGTATCCAAGGTATCCGGAAAGGGATCCAGCATATCCATTCACTGGGGTATGTGCACTGCGACATCAAGCCGCCGAACATCTTCGTTGACACGCGGACGCAGAGTTTCGTAGTCGGGGATTTCGATTCCATGCAGAAGCAGGGGGCGTCGCTGAAATATAAATGCGGTACGGATGGGTGGGCGCTGGATAGAGCGGGGACGAGTGGGTATATGGTGAATGTAGAGCAGGACTGGTTTGGGTTCGACATGGTGAGTGCGTGGGTGAGGGAGAAGGGGAACGGGAAGCCAGTACAAGGGAGCGTGTATGCGAAGACGGATGATATTCTGGCGAGGGCGAAGAGGGCGTATGGAGTCAAGCGGCAGGCGGAGAGGTTGAGGAAGCAGACGGAGGATTTGAAGAGGAAGGCGGAGAAAGTGAGGAGGCAGGAGGAGGTTAAGAGGTCGGTCAAGGAGAAGGCGGATGCGGTGCGTAAAGTGCAGGCTGCGAGGAAGGTTCTCGTTACGGAGAAGGCTAAGATTATACCCAAGGCGGATGCTTTGGAGAAGATTGAGGCGGCGAAGAAAGCGGTCGGGGCGAAGCCTACATATGCCAATGTAGTAGCGAAACGCGATCCCTCGCCAACGAAGAAGCTGCAAGTGCCGAAGAAACTCAGGGTACAGCCGCCGTCGTAAATTCCAACTTCACTGATCCACGTTGTTCATGAACAAAAAACCTGAACACCATAGCGCATAGGTTGACGTTAGATCCTCTACGTTGCATGCTTTCATCTCGATGTAGGCTGCAGACCTGTTCTGATTTGTCCTCGTATGAGGTAGATCGATCAGCAGAGCGAAATGTGACGAGTCGCAAAAGAACGGGTATCAATTAACCTATGCGTACGCCATGAGATGCTTAGTCCTTTTCCCCATCATGCAAACTATACGTACAATTCTTCCCTTCCATTCCCTTTCCTGCCCACGCAGTGAGAGTCTCCAGTCTGCTCTCCAATCCAAACCCAACTTAATCACTATCACTCCCATAATCCACCAACGGCCCCGCAACAGGCGCAGGCCGCTTATTCGACGGCGTAGCCTTAAAACCCTTGAGTGCCGCTAGTGTAGAGCCTGACAAGATACCATTGGCCTGCTGCTGCGCAGCGGAGCCCTCATCTTGCTGGTACTGTTGTGCAGCAGAGCCGTCATCTTGGTATGCCGACTCCCCACCCTCAATCATCATGCGCTCGCCCATGCCGCCGGATTCGAGCTGCTTGGCTGCTTCCCACTCGCTCTTCTCCTTCGCGTACCACACGTCATCTGGTGCTTCGTAGCCCTGTAGTCCAAAGCTACCTTCCACCTTTCTGCGCTTCTTGCTGTCGGGGTCTCTGCCTTCAAGTTCGGCGACGTAGGCTGCGGGGAGCGCTTTTCGAATCGCCTCGGCAGCTTGTTCTTCGATGCGGCGGGCTTCGCGCTTTGCGGCTTGTGGATTGGGGTCGACGGTTGCCCAGCGGACGTTTAGGATTTCGTTGTTGTCGAACGATTGGTGGGCCATTGCTTCTTTGGCGAATTGCGAGTTGGCTTCGTTGGTGTAGGTGACGAAGGCTACGCCGCGCGCTGTCAGGACACGCGTTCGCTCGATCTCGCCCCATTCTTGCATGTGTCGCGATACGATCTCTTCGATGTCGTCTGTCGGGTGTATGCGCCCGATGTATAGCGTTCGGTTCTGTCTTTGAAAGGTTCCTACACCGCCCATGTCGTCTCGGTAGTCGGCATGCTTGTCGCGCCCAAAGCAATCGACGTTGCTCGGGAAGAGGTCGGTGACGGTCGGCAGGCGATGGAGGTACTCGCAATCCACACCCTTTGGGCAGATGCCACGCGCAAAGAAGAGACAGAAGTAGGATCCGGGTGTCTTGTCGGCTTTGGTGTATCCGCTGTCCTTGGCGATGTTGCAGCGTCCTTGCGCCGCGGTCTTGGAGAGGTATTTGTCCTCCCTGTCACCGCCAGACCACTTGTTGTACCAGACGTTGTAGATGTTTCCAGTCTGCGCGACCTCTTGTGGCTTTATCGTAGCAGGATCGACCTGTGGACGCGCCGGTCTCCGCTTGCGACGGATGATCTTCTTGACTTTTTTGCCCTCGGCATTGGTCGTGATGATTGTCTGTTCGGTCGTCGGCACGAGCTCTGTCGATGTAGCAGTTTCGAGAGATGTATCGGTCGCGAGCGACGTTTGTGTGGGTTGTTGTACTTCAGTCATGGCTGTGGTGTTGGTGATGTGGTGAGAGTATCATGTCGCGACGGAACTTTCGACATGCGACAGGCGCTAGCGCAGCTGGCGACCTCGCACGTGACCAAGGATTCCCTCTGCCTCAGGTTCCCATTGGGCGACCACGATATCGGACTCTGACAGACCGAATTATATGCTGAGCCTCAACAATGGCCAGATAATTAATGTTCCTTCGTTCGCAAGCAAGTGACCCATCATTTGGTCATTTCATACAGATCCCTCTTATCATTCCACGCCCTCACTTACTCGTAGTACTACTCATCTTAATCCCCCCATCAATCTCCAAAACCGCCCCATTAACATACCTCGCGCCCTCGCCAAACAAAAACGCCACAACATCCGCCACCTCCTCCGGCTCACCCAGTCTCTCCAACGCATTCCCATTCCGCATCCTCTCCACCGCCTCCCCACCCTTCACAATCCCCGCATTCGACGGCGTATCAATATACCCGGGTGCAACGCAATTCACCCTAATGCCCCTCGGCCCAAACTCCAGCGCATGCGACTTCGTCATGCCGATAAGCCCAAACTTCGTTGTGCAGTACACGGACTGGAGCGCTGAGCCGCGAATCCCAGATATACTGCTTACATTAACGATCGCAGAGCCGCGTTCCAAATAAGGAAGGCACGCTTTTGTAACGAGGAACACGCCTTTGAGATTGGTGTTTACGAGTTTATCCCAGTATTCCTCGTCGGTGTCTTCGAGCTTCAGGCTCGTGGGGTTGACACCGGCGCAGTTGAAGACGTAGTCGAGGCGGCCTAGCCCTTTTATCGTGCTGTCGACGAATTCTTGGACTTGGGATGAGGAGGCTACGTCGACTTTGCGGAGGTGGGTTGGTGTTGTGCAGGAGGTGGCTACGGCGCTGAGGGCGGGGAAGTTGAGGTCGCAGAGGGCGAGGGAGGCGCCGAGGGAGGAGAGTTTGAGGGCTGTTGCGCGGCTGGGGGACGGTTAGCATGATGGGTTTACTGGGGTAGATGGGTTAAGGTGGGAAGATGTGAGATGGAGAAGTACCCGATACCGCTCGCTGCGCCTGTGATCAGGACGACCTTGTCTTGGAACTCTTTCGTCATGTTAGGTAGGAGGAGTGTGGAAGGTTAGTTAAGATTTCAAGGCGGACAGAGAGTAGGTAATACACCGCAGCTGCGCATGTAAACAAGTCTAGCATGCATGACGATGAGTTCGGTCGTGATGTTTGTTTGGTTAAAGGGTGGGGTAACATCTGGAAGTGGGATGTCATAGGCATGACTCGCGTACCTACGGGTTCTTGCATTATCGGAGACTCCACCTCATGCACGACTTCCAGGCTTCCCCTGGGTTTCGCGCTTGAATCTGAAGGTTCTTCTCGCGAGTAACCTTTGCTTCATACGCGGAGAAGGCCTTCATACTGGGCATAACTAGCAGTGCACCTCCCCCGACAATAGTGTAGCAATTCAAATTCGGAAGATACTGCAATAGAAAACTTGAACGCTCAGTCCCTTATAAATGCACGAGAATAAGCCCTCGTAGCCCTTAGCATGTCCTCGAAGAAAGCGGACAAGGGGCGAGGCAGCTACAGCAAAAGCATCCACCATCGACCCTCATCTTCCCTACCTGCCATCTTCTAGGACGCTCAATCCCATCTATAAATGCGATCCAACCTCGTATATTCGTTTCTCATCCAATCATTTCAACTTTCAGTCCAGATCGTCGAATCCAAAACACCGTGCAATGCAATCCTGAGCCCCGAATTTCACAGAGAACAATACCATGCAATCCAAATGCGAGTATACACGTACCCTAGGCACGCCGGGACGATATAGCACTCATTTTGACTGTTGTTGGTTCGTCGCGGACCCCTCGGTTACATTGGCGTGCGACTTGTGCTCGTTCTTCGGAGATCCTTCGGTTCTTTTGGAGCGCGATCTTGACCTTTCGCCACCTCGATCCAGGTTCTCTCTTTCGTTATTCGAATGCCCGTCCTTATCTCGTCGTTCGGCGGCTTGTGGATGAAGGCCACCCATCTCTTGCTGGCTGGCGCCCTCATCTTCCTGATTCCCACTCTTCTTCCTTTGGTTCTTGCTCTTGTCTTCCTGCCCAGTATCTGAGCTACCATTCGGCCGGTTGTCATGTTTTGAACCACCACCGCCGTTGAGCACTAACCCACGAACTTTCTTGACCAGATCGTCGACCTTGAATGGCTTGGAGATGACGTCGTCCATACCGGCTGCGCGCATGCTGTTAGTCTGCGCTTCCCGTACGTTTGCAGAGACACCGAGAATGTGGC
>Ga0265797_10003698_pt1 | contig 24266 bp, 19 predicted proteins | sample P2T30metagenome_FD_192433 | JGI IMG/M metagenome (GOLD analysis project Ga0265797, IMG submission 192433) | Plant litter microbial communities from East Loma Ridge, Irvine, California - P2 T30 | ecosystem: Environmental > Terrestrial > Plant litter > Unclassified | place: USA: California... | reverse complement strand
CCATTGCTACTCTGCATTCCGGGTGCAGATGGCCGTGGAGCTGTTTTCCACGACGCAGCTAGACACCTCTCCCGCAGCTTCACGGTAGTTTGCTACGACCGCCGAGGTTATTCTCAGAGCCAGCACATTGGTGCACAAGACTTCAAGAATCGGCTCTCGACAGATGCGGATGATGCCAGCGCCTTGATCGCCCACCTTTCCACCGAAGCGGTTGCCGTCTTCGGCACGTCCTCCGGTGCCATCGTTGCCACACAGCTCCTGATTCAACACCCGAACCGAGTGCACACTCTTATTGCCCATGAGCCTCCAGCATTTGCGCTACTACCTGAGCAATCGCGTGCTCAAGCCGCTGGCCTCATCGAGTACATCTACAGTATTTACCGTGAGCAGGGCATACAGGCAGCAATGGAGGTCTTCTCTGGCGGCTTGTCTGCAGGCGAAGAAGGCGCAAAGATGAGATTTTGCATGGATCCTACGCGGGGAGATGAGATCCGTGCAAACTCCATGTACTGGTTTGAGTTTGAGTTGCGCCAATACACGTCTGCTTTGCTGGATCTGGAGGACATGAAGGCCAAGAAGACGAAATTTGTGCCGGCGGCCGGGACAACGTCTGGAGATGGGCCTGGCGTTGGGCCGATCACGCTGCTTGCTCAAATGCTTGGCAAGGAGGTAGTGCGGCTTCCTGGAGGTCATATCTCATACATGCTTGAGCCTGAGGCCTTTGCTGATGCCTTAGTAGCTTTGTTAGAGAGTAAGATTCAGGAATAGGACATGTTCGCTACCTAAATATAGCCTCTCGATTGTATTTGTGACCCTATACAAGAGCCTGCCTGGCATCCGGGGCAGATTCGCACCTAGGCGTGTACGTACATAGTCAAATTTGTGATCACGTACGCATAGATACAGATGTGTGCTATATCTTATTGGTTAAGCTAATTACTACTATTAAACTTCATGCTACACTAGAGAGCTAATTTGATCGCGCATAGAGTGTGTTGCTATAATCTGTAGCCTCTACAACTTACAAAGGATATTCTCAAACTCTCTGGGGTCTACTACTCACTTACCTTCTAGCAGCTGCCTTAATATAAACCCTGAAGTCCTAGACAGTCTAGGCAAAGATCCAGATGTTATAAGTTTGCCGTGTCGCCTGCTGTTTCCGGATGACCAACCTTACAAAGTGCGATCTAACAAGCGTAGCGAGTGCATTGCTTCGGCGTGTTGCAATGATATGCCAGAGGGTCTACTCATTGGACTATCCTGAAATACTCTATAGCTAGGCTTCGCAATCTCTAGCCAGACAAATTCTCTACCCATGATCCTAGCCATGACCAAAGTCCACTCGGTTGAATGTTGGATTGATCAAGCGGCAATTCTGACAATGCAGATTCCACGAACTCCCCATAGATCTCGATGCGTACCGAGTGGACATAGCATTGCCAACCTTGGTATCTTGCTTTTGCGAATACCTGAATAGTGTCACCTGGTGACAGGCTCTTGAGCCAACGCTCTCGTGTAGGATCGTTCACATCCCATATGTTTCTATGCCAGCGCCATTGTCCGCTGGCGTGAACATTATACTGGAGTGCAGGTCTGTGTTGCCCATGAAATGGACCCGGTGTCTTTCCTTCAGGAAGTCCGCATTGGACTTCCAGCCAAGAGTGTGAGTTGTACGTGCCACCGATAGTTTCGCTATTGTCACTCCATCCTATTGACTATGAGCGCTGTTGATCAACAAAATATTTTCAAACGACGTACCTTGATCGTGCGAAATCGTATGGAAAACAACTCCTTTTATCGCTGCAAGGTTTTTGGGAATGGCAAGCTCGAAGTAGGGGAGATCGAGGCTGTTCTCATCGACACAAACTTCACCAAAACGACTGCCTGAAACAACACTGAACTGTGACACGAAGAGCGGTGTCACTGGCTCAGAGAGTACCTCTGAGAGCTGACTGAAGAACCTCTCGTGTCTCCAACGCTGTATCCATTGCGAACTGAGATCCCAATAGAGGCCCGGTCGGGCACCACGGCCCAAGAGAGTTGATATATGCCCACTTTGCATGCGCTCTAACGCAAAGTCCAAAGGTCGTTTTGCACAGCTTTGAGCGAGATTTACGTCTGCATCGTGTACGCGGTCAAGAATGTATTGAAGCGAGAAGTCAGAACCCATTTGCACGATGGAGAAAACTCCAGTTTGCAGCTCCATGGGACCCTCGTCCGGTACCTCTTCAAAGAACAGCCTGGTAAGACTGGGACTGATACTGGCCCAGCCGACTGGTGTGAATCCAGTGTTGCATGTCGCAAACCTATCTGCGCCCATCTTCAAGAGCAGAATCACGTTTTCCTGGAACACTGGATCGGTTGCTGTGGCCCAAGTAGCTACATGTAAAGGTGTTGCGCCTGCCTGTGATACCGCATGGATGTTGGCGCCACGTCTTATAAGAATCCGAGGGGTCTTTGTACTACATCTCAAGGCATTGAATAGCGGTGTCTCGAGAACGTCATCAACAAGTTCCGTATTGGCACCATAATTTAACAAGCAATTAGTCATTTGCTCTGAACGACTGTGGGCCGAAGCGTAGTGAAGAGCAGTTTTTCCAGTCCCCCAGTTCTCCCGGTAGATTTGGGTATCCGGATCCGCGTGTCTTTCCAGCAAGAGCGATAGAACCTCATCATGACCATAGTAAGCAGCCATGTGCAGAGCGTATGCTTGATCGCCGTTAATGATAGCTCCCTGATCTAGGAGATATCTGACGGTTTCCAGCTGGCCACAAGTCGATGCAACATGGAGTGCTGTATCTCCTGATTCGTTTACTGATGACCATCCCACCTCTTGGTGGCAGAATTCCTCCTTGAGGAGCCATACAAGCCCAAACCCGGAAGCGACAAAAGAGGGTAACGCGATGGGAGTTGATACAAGTGTGATCCTGAGCTTTTGGATCTCTGAAAGGCCTAAATGTTCCAGATTCTCATCCAAGATACTCATCCACAACTCAAAGGTTTGAGATGGTTTACCTTTACTATGGATAACTTCTTTGACCTTGCTTCTGAGTGGCTCGGGTGGACCATCAGATCCAATGGCTTCGCAATGCTGAAGCCAGTACGCCAAGGCATATTCTCCGAATGGTGTGATGTCCGATTGGTGGTCTCCGCTAAGCCTTTGCAAACGTTCTATACATGAATTCAAGACGAAGGCGTTAGCATCTCTTGTTTTGAAGCCTTCCTTTTCCTCAAAATATTCCCGGACGGACAAATGCGCGAACCTGAAGACATTGCTCTCTGTGTCTAACTCGACGAGATTTTGACACATCTCCATGAGCGTATTCGCAGAAACAGGTCTCTTCCACTCCGAGCCCATCTGCAGTGCTTCTAAGAAGTCTTTTGTTTCCAAGTTACGTTTTGCAGCTAATATCAATCTGATTGCATTTTCGGCAAGTACTAGTTCCTTTTCAAGGAGCGTACTCTTCATGAGGTCACATATCCGATGATAAGATTCTTTTAAATCTTCGGGTATCGTAGCCAACTGGTGATGTACGGACTCTGAGTCTCGTGCTTGACAGATCCACGGTATCTGGAGACTAACCCATCGGAACCTGGTAGTGTGAGCTTAGTGTCCCTTGCCACAGCTTGATGTTAAGCTTGATGATACATACATTCCTTGAGCTTTGGCAACAAGCGTTCTCTCTATCGACTCAAGGATTGCTTGTTGTTGGTCCTCGGGGGTGTCGACAAGCAATTGGTACCCCCTTATACTCTTCTTAAGCTCCCGCTTCACAAATTCTCTGATATCTTCGCGATTTTTTTCCACACCGATGCAAACATTCCGGTAGCTGCTCAGTTTTAGAACGATATCTCTATCGTTGCGGCTTGAAACTAAGAGGCGAAGTACGGCGTGGCGGTTGTCGGTAGAATTGCTATCTCGAAGCCGTTCGCTGATATTATCAAAAACCTCGTATAACGTTGGTCTTTCGTCTCTGACCATCTCATCGAGTGCGTCGATCATGATTGTTGTGTTCCGCATCTTGAAAAGCTTGACGAGCAGTGTAATCACTTCCTCGTCTGTGAACATCTGGACTTCGTGCTGGGCTAGCGCGGCGTCTTTCTTCTTCTTTTCGTACAAGGTTCTCACGGGTTCTTTCAAACCACCGTTTTTGTCGAAAGCAAGCTGCCTTAGGAGTGAACAAAGTAACTCCCGTTGCTTGGAACGCTGGGGCTCAGCACTTGACCGCTGGCAGTAGAAGAATGCCAGCTGAGCTTTTGTATCCGTGAGGCGCTTTCGTTCACGCTGAATAGCGAGAGCCACCAGCGAAGTTTTCCCTGACCCAGGGATGCCATGGAGCCATAACACTGTAGAGGTGAGGGGATCGGCACGGTCCCAGGAAATGAATTCATCACTGTCAAACAGCCACTGACCGGATCCAGCAAGGAGGTTCTGGCAAGCAAAATCATGATGAGACTCGTAAGGAATACTTGAGATCCAGTTCGCCATAGAATTATCCCCTTTCGGATGGACAGCAAATTCTACCAGATGGTCAGAGATAACATCCATTAGGATTTGTTCAGGTAGCGACAGATTTCATTCCAAACACAATCCTTGAGTTGGAGGGCTCACTGGAAAAAAGGTCACGTACGGAAACGAGTTGCAACCACACTTGGTGCATCCTGCTCAAACTTTCTAAGTTTGTCCCGCGCACTGGTGTAACCTTGATCGTCCGTGCTGTCAAATTTGACAATCATGGAATGGTCGGCAGTCAAGGGAATCTTCTCCTCAAGATGATCGGGGAGTTGAAGAATAGCTGAGTCCGTATCAACCACTGTGACAAACTCGCCCGTTCTGGCGTAACGTGAGCTTTCGCTATTCTATCGCAAATACATCAGCAATGTTCAAGTAACGTGCTTGAATATGAGTGTATTGGGGTATCATACCAGCTCGACCTGCCTGGTTTGCCCTGTCTCGTAGAAGCTTACTACCTTCCGATCTCGAACAACATTCTTGAAATCAGCTAGCGACTGAGCTAGGATATCAGAACCTTTCTTGATCTGCTCAAGCAGCCCGATCCTTGAGTGGTCTTCCTGTCCTCCAAGCATCTTCTGAATACCGTCGATTGCTATGCCTTTGTGCGGAATTGCAAAGAGAAGCATGCCGTAAGTGGCTCTGTGAACGGCTGATATCGTAAGGTCATCGTCTTCGTTCGTCTGACGCGCTTGATTGAGGCACTGTGTCTTTGTTCAGCTCCACATCTACATTTTCGGGTAGAGCACGTACGTGAGCGAGTATTATGCCACCAAAACTGTGAGCGATGAAGAAGAGTGGTCGCTGTCTTGACTAGGTCAGGGCGCGTATTAGTTTTGTGCTTATACTACACATGCACGTCGAGATACGACTTACTTCTTCTGTATCCCTGACTTTCTTGAGCTCTTCCCTTAAGCCCCTGCTATAGTCTATAATCTTATCGATTCCATGGCTTGACAATTTTGAATTGTAGCCATAGATCATAGTTCGGCAGCAAGGTAAGTCCCTAGAAAGGAAGTCACGAAGCCACATACGCCCGAGGTTCCCCTTTCCCCTCCATGAACCGTATGCATGGCCATCGAGGCCGGTGATAGCGACTATACTAGATGCAATATCTTAGCGGTATGATTCAAGGAAGAATAGCGGTGGTTCCGAGCTGCTACATACTCTGCGGTGACTGGCGTTTCGAGCTTTGGTGTATACAGTTGCGTCATCCCCCTGAAGTGACAGTCGAAGGTGATGTCCGTGTCGCCCATCTCGATTTGCCAGATTTCTGAAGGGTTCGTCACCAGCTCGAGCAGAAATACAGGAACCTTGTCATGAAAGTTCACCAGGGCAACCCTCTTGTTTTCATTGTCGTAGCAAGATGGTACGATAGTCGTGCTAAAGCCAAGCGTTGGCTTCTCATCAGGCAAGAGTTCTTGCTTGATAGTAGCCTCGAGTGTTGTTCTCAGTTCATCGTCGCACTGTGATACTGAGAGTCCTGTGACCCGAAATACAGGCCCCTTCTTTCTAGAGACCATCGAGGCGTACGTTGTGTGATGTATAGTGTTGATTATCGTCAGATGTTCTGAGATGTTCAGCTCGCTAGGAAAGACGTAAGTTCATCTTATGCTGGAAAGATATACACGAACCAGTTCAGCTTAGCTTAGCTCAATGCAAATTAAGCTCTTGCTTATTTTCAGCTCATGTTTAGCTCCATGCGGGGACACAAATTAGGTTACGCGGAGATCGAGCTTATGCAGGTTACAACCGAGTGGCTGTAGTTCATAGTCACGCTTAGTGCTAGATTGTTCTAGATCGTCGTGACTCAAGTCATGTTTTAGCAATGTGTGTGGCTTATCTATGAAGCACGACACTACTTCGAGATGTCATTCAAGCAGGCCTAGCGACTAATCTTTCATGCCGTACTGCTCTATCATTCCTCCGTGTCATCGACAAGTGATACACGAATAAAACAAGCCATACAAAGGTAACAGCAGCCAGTGCTACCGCTACAGCGACCAAGGATGTTACAGCGAACCCGTATGAGAAACGCTCGAAAGCTCTGTTGCCTTGCAGCTCTGTCGTACCAAGCCCGACCTGCAATGCTGATAAAATGACTGAAATAACAGCAAATACAGCTAGCATCCACTTGAAATGACGGTTAAAGAAAGCTTGATACCATGTCGATCGGCTTTGAAAACCTCGAGTGAAGTTTCGAAAAGAATATGTGGGCGGAAGAAGTCTATATATGGCGTTGAGACGGCTTAAACGTAGCTCACCATATTCGTATCGTTTGTTGACACCCCTTAGAGTTTCGCAATCGATCTTGGTCAGAAAAGCATCGATGAATTCGACCCAGTCGAGCCACTCTATCTCTTTTGCTAGCAGTCCCGCTTCTTTTGCAGCGTTGAGGTCGCTTTTATGCCGTACGAGCCATGCATATGACAGCAGAAGGCCGCATGCAGCTTCATACAATTCTCGGTCCGGACACAGGTGGTTGTTCCACGAGTCCCAGTCTAGAAGGAAACCGGGCAACGGCTTGATGAAGATACAGTCTTCGAACCACACGAGATGTTCGTCGGGGCTCTCTGTTACGAGGATACTACGTCCTAGCAGCTTTTGCCGGTGCAAAGGTCGTGCAGCCGTTGGGCGGCCTGCGAGCCATAAGTGATGGTGAACTTTGTTGAGTCTAGGTGTTTTCAGCTCAAGGGCCAGACGATCGAATGACTCTTTGTGATTCGATGATATTTCCTCTCGGAAAGCCGTTGCGAACTTCGATGCTCCATCGCTGCTCGAGTCGAGAGCTTTGATTGTTGAAAGGCCAGCAGTCGATATCGGTGGCTCAAGAGCTTTAGGCACCAAAGCACTAGAGCGGATGTTAGTTGAAAACAGTAATGACCGCACCATGCACCACATACTTTGTGTCTTGGCCGTTCATAGAGAAGGATCTCGTAAGGTTTCAAGCATGTGATACGTAGGTGGTCAATTCTTCGACAAGATGCTCCGCTGAAGGTCTGCCAAGAACGAACTGGTGTGCCATAGGTATATTTGGAAGATGGAGCAAGAAAAGAAGCCCAAAGGAAGAAGACAGTTCAGAGGAACTCGTTTTACTGGTGTGCTCGCTTCATCAATAGTGCAAGGGAGACGCGATCATCCCCAGGTCTTGTTTGTGATCCAGGCTGCGGGCGGCGTCTATCGCCAAGCGGGCGCGTCAACGCCCATTTTCCTCAGCTCCGCTAATTAATGCAGCCACGATGTTCAGCTCATGCACCCAACCTAACACATGTCTGCTAGTTGCGCACCTGCAGGCGGAGTCTGCAATCGATGGTGCGTGCGACGACGCACACCTGGAATCGCATGACCAGAGCTGGAATTTCCTCCTTGCTGTTGACGCAGATCTCCACAGGGTCCTCAGCTAGCTTCATTGCCGATGCGCGCTGGCGCCAGTTGCTGCTGCCCGCACGACTTACCACCTGCCTTACCTGCAATCATCCCAGCTCTTGCACAGAACATCAGCGTCGGTCAATGTCCGCAATGAAACGCGCATCGAGCGTGTCTCCAGTCGCAGGCTGCGTGGTTCAACACCAGACTCCCTGGTTGGATGAGAGAGATCGCGAACTCATCGATACCCATGTAGAGGAGTGGCTATCTCGTGGCGTACGGTGAGCATAACTACGCTACGTGAGAAGTCTATCACGTTCCAACCCAGGCCATCTAGGCAAAGTTCTCCACTTGCGGCTGACGCACTTTACAAACCGCGGGGTGTTGTACAGCGTGATGCAATCGCATGAAAGTAACGGCTCACCCGGCTGAACGAGTACCATGTACCTAGTATTACCTAACGACCAGGCAAACTTCACGCTCACGCGAGTAATACTACTGCCCCCAGGGCTATGCGACTGCTACTCGCGATGCAACTAGACTGCTCAACTTTTTGACTACAACACAAAATCGACCAGCCCTCCCTTTCCCACAGCTTAGTACCACCACTAGCACGCGATAGTCGCTATATACCCCGCGTCAGCACCCGATGGTTCGGTTCGTCTTACAGGGTCGGACCGCACCTTCACAAGGTACGATAGCAGCTTTTCAAGGCCTCATGATTTGCTGCAATCCTGTGGCCTGCTGAGAAATGTCGCTTTGCGACCTCGAGAGTTGTGCCATTGCAAAATGATGAAAGTGGGGCAGCTAGATCTTAATGTCCCGATCCCACCCAGTCTTCGCTACCTCATAATCCGCTTACATCCTGGAGCGTAATTTGTTCTTCCCAGTCGTTAGTTTCACTGACAAACTCGCTATGACTTTCGTTCTCTGGACCAACCAGACCTATGCATAATCGCCCGCCCACCCTAGGCACGCGTACTGTTGTCCGAACTCTCGCCAAATCAATCAAATGTTACTCCGTAATGAAAGGTGTTAAGTTTCCGCGTGCGTTCAAGAAACCTGAGCGTTAACAGGGTCGCGTAGCGCTTTTACGGCGTCTATCATACCGAGCATCTTAGCGTTTGGACTGCAAACTAACATATCTACATAGGCTGATGATCGCGTAGTTCAATATGCAGGAGGTAAGAATCATAACCTGCATCTTATCAAGAGGTACGTATCCGATATTCATTGTTACTTCCTGATCCAGAGCACTATATCGACATCCTACCGAAGGTGCCAAGAACAGCTTCCCTATCATTCCCCTGCTGTCAAGGGAAGCGTAGGTCTAGCCGATCCGTCGCATACCCATACGGAATTGCAGGACAGTTGTTTCCTCGATGTTTAGTGGTAAGTTTCACGGGAGGTTCACTCCAGAGAACTCAGCGCAGATCTCGAGTAGCCTATCCTGGTTCTTCTCATCTAAAGTTGCCTTGTGGGGGGTTCCCTCTCGCTTACTCGGATGGAAATAGCTTCCAGTCTTCTTAGCCTTCTCTTCCTCTCCTTCCGCAAGCATAACGTAGCTCTCGACAGCCGCATTGAGATCTCCGGATGCTGAGCTGCCGCCCATTTTGGTAGCCACCCAGCCTGGGTCTAGAGCATTGCTCTTCACATCGGGCCACCTGCGCGCGAAAGCTTTGGCGAACAGGACGTTGTGTAGCTTGCTCGCGCAGTAGGCCGCGTTTGCGGTGTACTCGCTCTCGCCGCGCTTCGTCCAAAGGATGTCGTCTAGACTAGGAGAGCCCATCTGATGCATCTCGGAAGACATGAATACCAAGCGCTTCGGGCGGTTGATCAACGCGGTGAGCACATACGGCGCAATCGTGTTGACAGCTGCAAGTGCAGGAATGCCCTCGCTCGTCTTGCGGTAATCGCCCTGATACAACCCAGCGTTGTGAATCACACAGTCAAATGCGCCGAGCTTGTTCACTTCCTCTGCCATGCTCTTGGTCTCGGAGAGGCTTGACAGGTCGCCCGTTACAACCTTCTCAGCGCCAGGGCATGCGGATTCGGCGTCTTCAGCGCGTTGAGCGTTGCGCGCATGGAGGACTTGGTCGCGTCAGCAAGCCAACAATGGGCAGGGTCAGGGTAGCACAAACCAACGGAATGTCCATTTGCAACAAGCTTTTTAGCAGCGGCCAAACCGAGACCGTCAGAAGAGCCTGTTATGAGAATTCGCGCCATTGTGGAGAGCGGATTGGAGTACGGTGGTGTGAAGAAGCTTGAGAGAAAGCCAGGTATTGCAAAAGGAACACGAAACGGCTATCGCGAAAGCCTTTATGACTTTATTGCATCATTGTCACAAACTCCGGACATTTCGGGAGCTACGGACGTCCGTACATGCCAACCTCGAAATACGTGGGGAAGAAACGAGCTGGCCCGGCGAAAAACCACCGATCCAACCACCCGCCACTTTCCAGGCGGCACTCCTTCTTCAACGCTATTGGGTCATCAATACTCTATCGCACGACATGGCGCTGCGCTGCGCTAACGATTGCTTAATCGCGATAGACTTCTCAGGCCAGGTAAGCCTCGTTGCAGTGCGCGTGTCATCGTGCTCGGGTTGAACGCATCTCGGGCCAGATTGAGCTCGGGTTAGGCGTCCTCTCCAGCCCACCAAGCCGTGATAGGGACGCCTTGAATGCGACAACGTCGCAACCTCAAGGTATATAACTGAGCACTGTCGCTTCCATCAATATGCTGCAACCACTTATCCACTTATCTCTAGACACTTCATACGAACAATGTCTCTTTCCAAAACTCCTCAGCTTAAAGTCCTCATCAACGGCGCTGGCATCGCAGGATCCAATCTTGCGTATTGGTTAGCTAGGACCCGCCTCAATGCATCCATCACGGTTGTAGAACGATCACCATCTCCTCGGCCCACTGGACAGTCTATCGAGATCCGCGGCGCAGCCATCTCTATCGTTGAGAAGATGGGCTTGTTGCCAAGTGTGCTCGCACGCAACACCACAGAGGACGGCACTCGCCTTGTCAACGCTTCCAATAAGATTATCGCCGAGTTCGGAAAAGGCGACAACCGCTTCACATCCGAGTATGAGATTCTGCGAGCCGACCTATGTAGTTTATTCGTGGATGCGTCCAAGAGCATGGAGAACGTTAATTATGTGTACGGAGACTACGTCACAGCCGTGCAACAAACGAATAAGAAAGTCGATGTTACCTTCAATAGTGGAGCAAAAGATAGCTTCGACTTCATTGTTGGTGCAGATGGCTCAACCTCACGGATACGGTCTCTTATCTTGGACGAAGAAACGCGGAAGGACAGCTACAACTTCATCGGCCAGTACATTGCGTACTTCAGCATTCCTCGTGAAGAATCAGACACGAAGCACTGGTACTGGTACAACGCACCGAAAGGCTTAGGCCTCATGACACGACCGCACCGCAATGGAAAGACCACTGGATGCTACATGTGCGTTACGACACCAGCACATGGACATCGTGATCCGCTTGCCGAAGCAGCGATGGATGGAGGGCCCCAAAAGCAGAAGGAATTCCTACACGCAACCTTCCACGATGCAGGATGGCAGGCAAAGAGAATCCTGGCTGGTATGGATGGATGCGACGATTTCTACATGAGCCGTGCAGCGTATGTCAAGCTCCCCACATGGACGAACAACCGTGCGGTACTCCTCGGTGATGCAGCCCACGCAACATTCGGAGTGGGAGTCACTCTCGCGGTCGAGGGTGCATACCACTTAGCAGGCGAGCTCAGCAAGATAGAGAATAGCGATGGCATCCCAGCAGCGCTCAAGCTCTGGGAAGAGAAATTCCGTAAGATCCAAGGAAAGCATGAAAGTCTGCCGCCTGGCTTTCCACAGCTTGCTTTCCCGCAGACTGCCTGGGGGATTAAAGTGCGCGACACGCTTGCCTGGACTATCGGGAAGACCAGGGCTTACAAATTGCTACCGGAAGACAAGCCTGATGATTCGAAGCTGCAGAACTACGAGTGGATTACCGTATGAGAAAACTGCTTGTCGTTATTGGTTGTCCTTTACATCATGTTAATAGCACGAAATCTGCTTCCTTGATACTTACCTACTATGCTATCGGTTTCCAAACTATAGAAGACTTGGTTCCTTGTTGAGCATATTGCTATTCTACACAATCGCTTTCTCCCCTGTGATGCCTAGTGAACTATTCACATAGAGACGGAGAACCACGAAGAGAAGGGTAGATCCAATTTCATAATGACAAGAATCAGATTTTTATCTCAATCATGATTATATACCCAACTATATGATATAGAAGTCTTCATCTGAATAATCATTAGGGTCGACATTCCTGATTCCGGATTGGAAATTCGTGAATTCGGTGAAGCCAATTCGCTCATACACACGTGCCTTTTCAAACTGTGTGTCAACTGCCTTTAGGACCAGACATAATGTACTTCTCGACTCTTTGATCAGCTCGGGCTCCTGTTTTCCAAAGGTTACGGCGAAGGACACCCCGATTTTTACCAATGGAAACACGTAAAGCATCGCTGCTGGATGTAGCTGATTTGGACCGGGCTTAGCGATTGCATAATCCGGAGAAAAGTTCACGCCCAGCCGGTCTGTCTCGCCAAGTATCTGAGTGCCAACAATGTCTTTAAGACGATAAACCGACATGTTTTGAGCATCACTTGTCAATTCCCAGGAACTCGTCGTGATCTTCCCTCTCAAATAGAGGTAACAGCCCTCATTTACGGGTCCATATATGTTTCCAGTGGCCAAGTTGATTCGCGCATCTAGGAGCATGAATTGCGGATCTGGATTATCCAGGTGGAGATATCGTATGGGATCCGATATCGAAGCCCACGACCAAGAAGGTGCAACGTAAGTTGTAGACTTGGACTTGCGCACCCTCTCTGTCCCTATTGCTTCAGCTCTGGAGTTGTTGTCTTTTCTAAAGATCATAGTCGATCCCACAAACCATGACATATCTCTGGTGAGGTCCATCCGCCATAGTCCAGCAAGATACAGCGGCAGGCTTCCATGTTCACCCTCTTCATTGGGGTTGTATCTCGTATCGTACAACGTAGATGCCAGACCAGATATAGCAATCAAGCGATCCGTGCTGTACGTAATTCTCAAAGCGCTGTATGTCGTAACGAAGTAGTCCCACCCGATAGCTGCAAGCTGTGCACGCTTGGCTATTAGTCCCTCATGTGATGTTGTTGTGTATCGTACATCCGTTGAGGGTTTTATCATATCCACGAAGGATTGTCTTGCTTGACCACACTCGCAAGTCGTTGACTGAGCACATTCAAACACGACTTCAGAACCGCAAAAGTGAAGTACTCGCGGGGATAGCCAACGCTCTTGTAAGACCCATGCACGGGTAAGGAGAGGAAAGCTTTCAAGGGCAGTTTCCAGACTATTCGAGTGGCCAAAATGAGGCTTTTCCTCCATCAAGTCGAAAGGGTAAGCAAGGAGACTGAAAGGCCCACTTTCGGGATCCGTGCTAGATGAGCTCACCACCGAAGGTCTTTCTGCAATCTCGAAACTCTTCTCCGAATTGGCAGAGCTTGTAGCTGCGATGCATACGGTGCAATTGCGATAGTATGGCCCCATCCTCTGCGACTCATAACGCCAGTCCTCTTTGCTGTCTTGCTGTATGCAGAGCGAATCAATCCAGAGTCTTCTCAAGCCAAGCTTCTTGCAGACCTTTATTGCGTCGAGGAACACTGGTGTGAGATCGCATTTGCGAATTTTCTTGGTATATTCTGCTCTGGTATCTTCTGTCAAAGTGCAGGGATGTGAACCACCCCAACAATGACTTAAGCACGCGTACTCTCCATGTTCCCCATTGGAAATGACTAGTCTCACGGGATCCGAATCGCTCACTCCGATGTCTAGATACCGTGATGGAAGCTGAGGCGAGGCCGGAGTTAAGCAATCTTGGTGTTCTGTTTGACAGAGTTTGATCCAGCTCCGAATCGTCGACCATCTTAGACCTGGATCCAGCCAACAAAGATCATGCGTATTCCGTGGGATAGTTCGATAACGTTTTGGAGCACGGGCTTTTGCCGCCCCTTTCTCATTTGCTTTTTCATGGTGTCCAACTTGAAGCATTATCGTGCAATTTATGTCGACGCATTTTGGCACGTTTTGCTTTCCATGTACTAGCCGATCGTACAACATTCTTCTCGTGCTAGTTCTCATTCCATAAGCTCGAATTACAAGCAGCACCTCCCTCTTTGCAATAGTTCTTAGAGTGCCGCGGTTTTCCCAGCGATCGCGAGCTAGTACCCACGTTTCGTGCCAATCACAAGCAGGTGCGTACTCCTTGATAGCTTTGTTGACCAATTTGCAAAACGTACAATGACGAGTCTTTGACACTGCTGGCCCGTTAAGTTGTATACTCGATCCCGAGGAAGGGGTATAGAGTGCGCCTGAATAGAACAAGTTGCTACACCGAGGGCATTCTGAGCCGAATCTGCGTCTGCAACACTAGGTCAGCTATGTTACCTAACAAGCTTGTGTGCCAAAACGGTGGATTCTGTTCAAACGAGAAGTTCACCTACTTAGCTAATGCGCCTCCTTCATTAGTCACCAATTCGGCCAAATCAAATGATCTCTGAATCCATTTGTCATCACCCGCATCGAAGCTAGCAATTAAGATTCCGTTCTCAAATCTTGTTTCGCGTGCATGTTCGGGTATTGGCTTCTCAGAGAAAAAGGTGAACATCTCATCATCGCCTGGTCCAATGATATCATGGAGTCTGATAGTCGATTCCTGATATGAACCACGTGAATTGAGGCAATTTGCAATGAGATACCATGCACGCTTTTGTTTATAGTTGATTAGTACAGGAGGACCCGAGTTCGGTAGCCATCTCCTATTTGACAAATCCGTCAGGACTTCATAGTCCAGATCCTCGTTCTTCGTTACTCTGAGGGGCGAGAATGACCCATTCTTCAACCGTAGCACCCTAGACAATGAGATCGAAATTGGGTAGCCGTCATTGTGAGTCGCGCACAGAGTGGTGCCAATCAAATGAGCGTTCTGGACACTGCTTGAGAAGCTTCGCTTATTCCTGTCGAAAGCACCATTTTTAACTCCGAGGTAATGCTTTAGGTCAATATATATGTCCTCGGCTTTTTCATTCGGTCCATGATACTGGGCTGCGAGGAGTTCTTGACCTATAAGTCTGATATTGTAGCATCCTTGCAGGCGATCGGGATCATATCGGCGGAATTCGACCGAGAAGCTCACTGGCGTACGATCCGTTGAAACATTAACGACCACCTCGAGCTGATCGTACCACCAGTCCCCTCCACTAGTCTTCAGCTCAGCGCAAAGAATGTTCTGCTCGAGAACGATGTTTCGAGCACTGAACGAAAAACCGTGTCCACCAGGTTGGAAGCTTCCTTCGTGGTTGCCGATCTTGGTGTCTAAAGGTAAGAGGTATGCGCTCAATCCTTCTAGCGGGGTCTGATATTCAACATATAGTTGACATCGATCGACAAGCGCTAGCTTGAGCACTGGAGTAGGATTCATCCTTGAGAATACTCGATACCAGAGACGGAGGCTTGATATGAGAGCCGATGCACTGTACCAGAGGTCGATGGCCAATATCGATACTGGAGAGTTGATGTTCTATATAACAGCCATTTTTGCTTGATTGCCGAATTTGATGCTTGATATCGGAGATTAATGCTTAATGAATACCTCAAACCAGAGATAAGCGCAGAAAGAAAGATACCCCGCTTTATCGGAGTGTAAGGCGGTAGCGAGTGGCAGTACTTTGAAGCTGGCAGCCTAATTCCGGCAGAAAGACTCTCGGCTTTAGTGGGCGTTGCCCGCCCATTGGAGATATCGTGGACTGTTGCTGGAGGGTACCTCCAGCAATTCGTTGTTCAAAACCTTTCGTGGCTCGCCTCGGCTCCCAGCCGATCGTTTCAAGCCATTCGTGGTAGTAGCAAGGTAGCGAGGTGCCGCTTTTTTCGTTGCCCATTCGTGGACGGCAGCGCAGCTGCCTCATCGTGTTCCTCATCTCTAGAAACTCTCGGCTTTATACAAAACCGCTTGTCGCATACGTTATACAGTCGTTACTCTGAAATTCCTGCCTAGCTCGCTACTTCGTCGTCTGGCAGCCTTGAGTCTCGAGCCACGGGCTGGACGGACCCAGCTTACAGCCCGTGCTTTATTGCGGGTGGGAGCCGCTCACGTGCACGACCACTACCACTACTACTATCTCTCATTCTAGGCCTATGCACCAAGCGATGGCTGCCACGATACTTGGCAGAACAGCCATGAGTTCAGCCTCGTTAGTAGGCTTCTACTACCTGAAGGCTGCGCATTAACTTTGCGTGAGCTGCGCCTTTCGCCTAATAAGCCATTGTCAGCCACAGCTGACTTACTTTCTCAGCGTGGATGTTCAGCCGCAGCCTGGTCGACTTCTGCCTTAGGCTGTCGTAACTTCTTCTTGAATGCCATGATCAGTCAATACTACCAGGACAGCTGCTACAGCGCTACGTAAAGGCGTGTAATCATGTGTTCACCTGGTCCAGAGGCGCAGCCTCTAAATTTCCAGTCTGTTATCACGGTACCGTACACACACATCACGGCCTTCAAGCGACAAGGCTCCGAAAGCATATCTCGGACGCGAGACTCGAGTGGTCTATTGGCCCCCAAAATCACTTTGGCTTTACGCCACCACTTGACGGTTGGGGAGCCACGGTATTTGAACCTGCCGCCCTCCTTTCACTTCTTTGCCCCTCGTTATTTCGTGGCCCTCTCTTCTTACTGTAAGCTGAGTGAGTAGCGCTAGTACGTGCGCGCTGCCCCAGCTTTGTGTGCTTAATTCCTGCACCCCAGTTTCTTGTTATTTCTAACATGGCTTCCACAATCTCCCAGCAAGGCGTTTGCATGGATCCACGATGTGACGATAGAAACGATCGGCAAAGACAATTGTTCTTTTGTTCGGACTGCAAGAGCTGCTTGTGCGACAGATGCTGGCCACTCCAACCTACACATGTATCCTCAGAGCACAGGCAGCTGAAGTACCAAGAGTACTTACAATGCGCACGCCTCGAGAAGATCTTAATGATGCCAACAACAGAGTTGGATCTCGAAGAACTCCATAGCCAAGACAGGAACACAACATGGTTTGGTGAGTATCGAAAATCACTGAAGATTGCGTAACATGATATTCATTTACCGATCTCAGCCACCGTGAACGGAAGACAAGATGAATAGGCTGACGACCTTCTAGGAATCGATAGATTCCAGGACGATGGGCCCTTTTTGCAGGACTTTGACACCTTCAAGCAACTGATAAAGAACTCGCCAAACCCAGACCAGATTAGGTATCCACAACTGGTGTCCTTTATTGGCGAGACTAGCGCGGGAAAGAGTACTCTGATCAAGATGTTGATCGAGTATGACCAGGCGAAATACGAAGCCAACAAGTCCATGTTTAAAGCACCAGTCCCAGGGAGCCCGCTCCACGATTCCACACCCACCTCTGCAGATGTTCATCTATACGTTGATCCTGCTACTTGGGAAGAAGAGAGACCAATATTCTACGCGGACTGCGAAGGCCTTAATGCAGGAGAGCGCATTCCAATCGGGGCTCATTCCCGGAGACAGACGAAGACAGATACTTCTCGGAAACTGGGTCTGCGAGCACGTTCACTAGAATGGGCAACGTCAGACCAGACACGAACTCGTCAATATGCTGTTACTCAGCTCTATCCTCGCCTTCTCTATACGTTTTCCGATGTCGTCGTTTTCGTGCTGAACAACCCGAAGTAAGTTTGCCCCAAGCCAGTGGATCAGAGGCTATGGCTGACGGCTTAGGACGTTCGAGCATAACGTGCTTCCAAAGCTGCTCGACTGGGCGTCGTCCTCGCTCGAAGCTAGTACTAATCAAGGTACACTTCCTCACGCCATCATCGCACTCAACTTCTCAAACACACGCATCCCATCCAACCTGTGGATGGGTCGAGATGCAACGAATAACCTGCTCGAGAATAATGACCACTTGATAAATCCAGCATACAGTAGCGCTCAAGTCACAAAGCTTGTAGAGAAATGGAGGAAAAGAAACAGGCCCATCAGAAGTCTTCGCGATCTTCTTCACTGCTACTACGCTTCGTTCCAAGTAGTGCGTCTCCCGGAAGCCAAGGATATGCCTCGTCTCTCGAAACAAGTATCACAACTGCACGACACTATTGTGGAAACATGTAAAGCATCGTATCTGAACAAGCAGAAAGTTGGCCTTCTATCATCAGCCGAGGACCTGAGCTTTTATATCCAGAAAGCGTTCACACATTTCTCGAAAGACCTAAACCATCCATTTGACTTCAAGAGTTATTCCTTGATTCGGAATCCGATACCTCAGAACCTGGGTGGCCACATTCTCCGCGTTGCTATCGTGATGCAGCGGCAGTATCCAAATAGAACAGGAGAATGGATATTCGAGAACTTGAGTTTCATGGTGGCTTCTTGCTTCCTCTATGACTGCGCAACTTACAGAAAGGGGAAACCACACGACCTGTTCGCAGACTATCAGCCAAACTTCGAAGATGCTCTGGTTGAGTTTTGCTCCTCACATTGGCCTTGCGAATTCTCTCACGCTAAGAGAGGACGATGTGTCAACGTAAGCAAGAGTCATGAAAAGGGTCACCAAACTGGTAATCGAGGCAAGGTAACACATGGTCACTACATGTCCAGCTTCACTGCGGAAGATTACAAGAACGTATGGCTAAACTCTCTCAAGACCAGATTGCATGATGTGCAAGAGGAGTTAGAGCGTAAGGAAGATAGCTCAGAGGAGACTGGTCCCTTGGGTCCTATTCGAAGACTGCATGCCCGCAACATATCGAGTTTCTACCGTGCCGTCGGTGGCGCGTCAAAGTTCAATAGTCACGCTACGTGTCTATGCTGTCTCATGCGGCCTCCTGAACATGTCCTTCGATGTGGTCATGTCCTCTGCACTGAATGTGTCAAAGCATTTGGCACAGTCCGAAATTGCACGATGGAGATGAAAGAATGTCCCTTGCATATCGACGATTGCAATTGGAGATACCCGTGGAGGATTCGGATGAAGCCTGATTTTGCAGGTGTTCGTATTCTGTCACTCGATGGGGGAGGTATCCGTGGAATCGCCGAGCTTGAGGTTCTCTGCCAGATCCAACAAAAGCTAGGCGTCAATATTCCAATCAGTGCTTTCTTCGATCTCATTGTTGGAACAAGTACCGGTGGAATCATCGCACTGGCTCTTGCTGTAAAGCAATGGCCTGTCAACAAATGCATTGAAGAATTCAAGCGTCTCGTCAAGAAAGCGTTCTCGCCACGGGAATTCCATGGCATCGCCCCTCTTCAATACATCGCTACGGCTAGTCACGGCAGCACCTGGAAGACTACCCCGTTCCACGAAGCTTTGCTTGAGTCACTTGGAGATGGGTATCTGTTTGGCGGGGCCGAGAGCTCAGACAACGTAGCTCGGGTAGCTGTGACAACGACAGACGAAGTGGCCACCAGAGGCATTGTAATCGCGAATTACTGCCGGAAAAGTCCTAAAGACGACAAGCAGAGTTACGAGTTCCTGAGACCTAGTGAGCCGGATGCTGAGATGAGAACATGGCATGCTGGAGCAGCGACTGCTGCCGCTACCCCATTCTTCAAGCCATTCGTTCATCCGTTCACCGGAGAGACCTATCTTGATGGAGCATTCTACAATAACAACCCAGTAAAGGTGGGAAATCGAGAACGGCAACTACTATGGCCAGATGTGCAAGATAATCACCCGGATCTATTGCTATCTATCGGCACATCGCAGCATCAACAGGCTATGGTAGAGGATTTCCGCTCTGAGAGATTCGACATGCAGCGCAATATCGTATCATCTCTCAGTCATGGCAAGGCCAAGATAAAGGCGACCAGTAAGGTTAAACACCTTGCGGGTATGTTCCAGTATGGAAAGGCAGCGATCAACAAGTTAGGAGACTCGATACACTGCGAGCGTCAGTGGGAACAGTTCTTGGACGGGATGGAGCGAAGCACTGCTCATAGTGAAGATTCTCGCCGTTACGTTCGCATAAATCCAGATATTGGTCGAACACCGCCACGGCTGGACGACGTAAACGAGGTTGATCGACTCCAATTAGATGTTTCCCGATATCTCAAAGGGCCTGAGGCCATGGCTGATCTCGAGGATGTTGTCTTCCGCTTGGTCGCTAGCAGCTTCTATTTTGAACGAACGCATGCGACAAGAGATATGTCTCAGAGAGCTGCCAAAGTGAAAGGTAGGCTACAATGTCGCTTCGAAGAATCATCAGACTGGGCAAAGGAGATGGGGTTGTTCTTCAAAAAGCATCAGAGAGCAGACTTCCAGCCGTACTTTGATACCTGGGATGGCAATCAACAGCATGGAAGAGACAAGATCAATTTGGACTCCTCGCGCATTGAGAGAATGGCCAGCCATGGTGCACTTGACGTTCAAGAGGTTGAGCTGACAGTAGCAACATCTGGGAGAGATGCGGACATCAGACTCCATCTCCACACTTCAACAGGTCGGACCAAAGGTTATTCGATCAGCGGCTTCCCTCGCGATTTCTTCAGGGAGATTGACCGCGTTGAAGTAGACAACGAGGTAGAAGGATCGCCCAAGGATAGCATATCGAAACCTGTGAGCCTTCCAGGCATCCCATTAATCAACGTGTTGAGTGGGAAGGGAACGGCGTTGCTAAGACCCGGAGCGCCAGGCAGCACCTCGGAGCAGAATCTCAGTACACAACCGCATGTCTTGAACGAAGAAGATCGGCGCAAATCAGATGACGTTCTGTCTCGAGCTACGCCCGAGAAGGTCTCCAGAGATTTGAGTTTGAAAGAGAAATTATCAAGCCTGAGTCTGCGCGGCGAGGAACGGCGATCTCATTGGATTGGTTCATCCAAGGGCATACGGCGTGATAAGTCTCCTCTCACCCAGGAACATGAACAACAAATATTGCCCAATTCGCCACAGCATCGTAGGAGCTTTGGCACAAAGTCCCCACCTGAACAGCCACAAGGACAACGCAACATGGCCAGTCCACCTTCCATGCCTCGAGAAACAGCTCAACACAACGGAGGCTATGCCATACCATACACAATTCCCGACACAGATCTGCTCTCTTCCTTACCCAGCTCGATCCCAAAGATGAGTATGCCACCAGCGAACCCAACGCCTTTGCCAATGAGTAATCCCCAGTGGCAACCAATAAATTCTCAGTGGCAACCGACAAATCCTTGGTCCCAATCAATACACCCTACACACACATCGCAGCCACCACTGGCACCTGCTACTATTCCACTAAGCCCCCAGTGGCAACCAACACATCCCACACACACATTGCAGTCACCTCTAGCACCTGCGGCCATTCCAGCAGACTTCACTAGTACCGCTGTTCCCTCGAGTACTTACGAGTTCTATTCAGCCGACAACGTCTACTTGTCGCCTCATACCGCAGCCGCCCAACCACGGACCACTCATACTACTTTTGCTTTCAACAACACCATCCCCACTCACGCTCAGCCAGATCATACAGCCACTCAACATCCCCCTATGAACGACCACTATCAATCACCGCTGTACAAAGCTGATCAAAAGGCGGATCTGGAACTAGAATTCGCGTTACAGATTAGTCTTGCGGATCAGGAAGAAGAAGAGCGAGAAGAGCAGAGGAGATTGACAAGAGCTTTAGAAGAGAGTCGAAGAGAAGCGTATTGGTGCTAAGCCATCTATTATTGAAGCAATACGAGCAGATGTAGAAGCCTCACCATGTGCGAAGGTCACGCTTGTCGCTTCCAAGGGCGCTATATATCACGTCCTTGATACCAAACATCATTGCTCCATGCTCGAACACTCCTGTCCCTTCACTTTGTAGCAGTCTATCCAGCAGACGCGCATGTCACGCGATTTTTCTCACGTTTTAGTTGTTCACAGGGACTATCTATTCCATGGTTTCTTGCAGTACATAAGCCCATCTTAATGCGAGCAAGGAACTGTATAACATCGTTCAATACATTGTCATTGCTTACTCGATCTGGACAAGTTCTTTCAGCACTATCTTGAAATGTCGTCCGTAACGTTCTTCCTAGCAGGAAAAGTTCTCATCACACTAACACCACAAATCATCCGTAATCTAGCTGCATCGCTGATACCCTCTAACGATCATTTCTTCTGGTGGCCAATCTATCGCCTCTTCCAACAAAACTTCTATCCACTGTCCTTCCTCTTCCTCTTCCTACTACGATACATCCGAGTTGTCACTAGTCTGTACGGCACATATAGATACCGGCCTGTACCCATACCTCTATCGCCCACCTACCACACCACCGATGTCACAGTCATCATCCCCACAACGGACCTCATGTCCCCGACACTCCACCACGTCATCCGCACGATCCTCTCCCAAATCATCCCCAAACTCATCATCTCCACTGCAGGAATAGAAGCCGCAGAACAATCCAATGCATTCAGAGCCTTGTTCTCAGAAGATGGCCAGCGCATCATCGTCTCTCATCGCATCAAAGCCTCGCGTCGCGAACAAACCGCCCAAGCCCTCAAACAAGTCTCGTCACGTCTCGTAATACTGCAAGACGACCACACATACTGGCCCGCATCACGCGCATTCGTCGCCTCCGTGCTCGCGCCCTTTGAAGATGCGCACGTCGGTGCCGTGAGCGCAGATTTAGAAGCCAGGCACCACGCGCACCCGGCGTGTTCTTTGCGCGGATTCTGGAATTTCATGGGCATGGCCTACCTGGTACGTCGCTCGTACGAGTACCGCGGTACCTACGGCATCGACCGTGGTCTATCCACTTTGCCCGGTCGCTTCGGCGTCTTCCGCACCGCCATCTATGCTTCTCCGCTGTTCCTCGAGGCCTATCTCAACGAGCGCTTACCGTTCATGCAAGAGCCGCTCAACGCAGACGACGACAAGTTCCACACGCGCTGGCTGGTTGAACATGGTTGGGATGTCGGACTGCAGGCTGGGCCGGATAGTCTGATGACGACGGAATTGGGTGAGTGGCCCAGGTTTTTGGGTCAGGTGTTGAGGTGGACACGCACGACTTGGCGGAATAATCCAGTGCAGTTGATGAATAAGTCGACGTGGGTACGACATCCGTTCATGTCGTATAGTCTGCTTATGTGGTTTTTTCGACAATCGCTTCCCCACGAGTTGAGCATGTATTTTTTGCTTCATCGCACGTTGCGGCAATGTGGAAGGCCGAGCTACTTTACTGCTTGCGCGGTTGCACTCACGCTCTGGATTGTCGCGTTCAAGTTTATCAAGGTATCGGCCCACTTTCGTAAGTATCCCACGGACATTGTGTACTTTCCGGCGTATCTTCTTTTTGGCTATTTTCATTCGATTATCAAGACTTATGCCTTGGTAACTTGCATGAACGCGTCTTGGGCTACTGCGGAGACGGTCAACGCGAAACTCGGGGAAGTGGTGCTGGAGAGAGCAGACACGGACTCGGAGGAAGACAGAGGGGCCACCGGAATGGCTACAAAGACCATCCTAGATGCGACTTTGAAGTCGGCGTCTGTGAGCAAGCCGCAAGCTGGGCGTATTGTTCGAAAAAGGCCAGCTTTAGTCGCACGCAGATCGTGCTTTCGCAGGAGCCAAAGACAGATACAGTTTAGTCAACGAGCGAACCTTTAGGGCCGAACCGCCACTACCTTGAAGAGAGAAACTGAACATCTCTTTAGAGCAAAGTACTTATACCTACTACAACAAAGCGTGTTAAGGCTTCCTAGGTATAGATAGAGAATCTAGAAGTCTACAATACTATTAATCTTTCTAGAATCTCTTCTTAGAAGCCAACGTAGGCGATAAACTAGGGCATGTTATTCCCGTTCTGTTTGAGTTTTCTATCGTATACGGTGCCGCTAATGTGTAAGTAGTAAGTGCTGTGCTAGAAAACAAGAAGAAAAAGACTTGTTTTGCTAATCTCGCGAACCCAATCCAAGAACAATTGATGCTTAGTCGACTTCTCTGAACCCTTGCCCTTCTTGTTCTTCTTCTTCTCATCTTGCGTCCAAATATATTTTGGACCAGCGAGTCTCGTCTGAATGTCCTGTTCAAGGTTCATAAGCGTCTCGCAGCGAGAAGTGAAGTAGTTGTGAGGGTACCCACGGTTCCAAGGTTCAGTAGATCTTTAGCCCGACTAGGCCTAGCCCCCTTCGTCATCTTGTATATAGACCGCGCGATCGCCGACTTTGCCTATCACTCAATATTGTTACTTTCCCAGCCCTAGAGGCAAATTTCAAAACATCAACTCCAGCAATTGCATTCTGCGTACGACAGGCACTACAATGGACGATAAAGCCAAGGAA
>Ga0265797_10003696_pt1 | contig 24281 bp, 19 predicted proteins | sample P2T30metagenome_FD_192433 | JGI IMG/M metagenome (GOLD analysis project Ga0265797, IMG submission 192433) | Plant litter microbial communities from East Loma Ridge, Irvine, California - P2 T30 | ecosystem: Environmental > Terrestrial > Plant litter > Unclassified | place: USA: California... | reverse complement strand
CGGGGCCGCCCTGGAGCAGCTCCATGCGCCAGCGCTCGGCGCGCGTCATCGACGCGAGCGCCGCGGCGCCGTCGGCGAGCGGGACGCCCCACAGGTGGGCGACGGTGAGCGCGGCGGACGCGTTCATGGCGTGGTGCTCACCCAGGATCGCGAGGCGCACGTCGACGTGATCCGGGCCTCCAGACAGGGTCGCGTCCGTCGGACGGTCGCCTTCGTGGCGGACGGGAGGCGCGGTGAGGGTGAAGCGGGTGCCGCTGCGGTCCGTCTCGATGCCGGTGATGCGGTAGTCGGCCTCGGCCGACGTGCCGAAGCCCACCACCCGCGCGGCCGTCAGGTCGCGCATCGACGCGACGCGGTCGTCGTCGAGGTTGAGCAGCGCCGTGGCGGTCTCGGGCAGGTCGGTGACCATCTCGGACTTCGCGCGCTGCGTCGCCTCGATGCCGCCGAACTCGCCGGCGTGCGCGAGGCCCACCTTGAGGACGACGCCGAGGTCGGGCTCTGCGATCGAGACGAGCTTGGCGATGTGACCGACGCCGCTCGCGCCCATCTCGACCACCAGGTACCGGGTGTCGTAGGTGACGCGGAGCATCGAGATCGGTGCGCCGACGTGGTTGTTGAACGAGCCCTCGGGCGCGACGGTCGCACCGTGCTGCTCGAGGATCGTGCGGAGCATGTTCTTCGTGCTCGTCTTGCCGTTCGAGCCGGTGATGCCGACGACCCGCAGGGGTGCCGGGCGACCGTCGGCGTCGACGCGGTCCGCGGTGCTCATCCGCACGCGCGTGACGACCTCGTGCGCGAGCGCGGCGAGGGCCTCGTACCCGTCGGCGACGACGATCTGCGGCGCGGTGGTCTCCACGCGGTCGGGCGTGATCACCAGGGCGGCACCGGCGTCGACCGCTGCGGGCACGAAGCGTCGGCCGTCGGTGACCTCACCGGGCAGGGCGAAGAAGACGCTGCCGGGGCGGACCAGGCGGGAGTCGGTCTCGACCGAGCCCTCGACGACCAGGTCGCCGGGCTCGGCGACGTCGGTCGCCTGCGCGCCGCCGATCAGCTCGCCGCCGACCGCGGTGGCGATCTCGGCGAGGGTCATGGCGATCATCGGACGTCCTCCGCCGGACCGGAGTTCGGCTCCCAGCCGGCCTCGCGCAGGGCCACGCGGGCCTCGTCGCGGGCGGAGTACGGCGTGCGGACGCCCTGGATGTCGCGGTAGTCCTGGTGACCCGGGCCGGCCCAGAGGATCGAGTCCCCCTCGCCGACCAGGCTCACGGCCGTGCGAATGGCGGCCTCGGGCGGGCTGACCTCGTGGATCTCGTGGTCGGGGTACGCCGCACGTGCGGCGTCGACCAGGGTCTTCCGGATCGACGCGGCGTCCTCGAAGCGGGGGTGGTGGTCGGTGACGACGAGGATGTCGCTGCCGGCCGCGGCCACGCGGGCCATGTCGCCGCGCTTCGTGGTGTCGCGGTCGCCGTCGGCGCCGAACAGCATGAGGACCTTGCCGGAGGTGAACTGCCGGACCGCGGCGAGGGTGTTCTCGAAGGCGTCGGCGCTGTGGCCGAAGTCGACGTAGACGCTCGGGCCGTGCTCGCCGGAGACACGCTCGGTGCGGCCGGGCAGGTAGCACTCGATGGCGGAGACGCGGTGGGTCTCGCCGTCACGCTCGCTCGCGTCGTCCTCGTCGGGGTAGCGGCGGTGGTTGCTCTCCAGCGCGTGCGCGATGGCACCCAGCTCGAAGCCGCCCTCGACGAGCATGACGATCGCGAGTGCCGCGTTCGCCGCCATGTGCCATCCGATCAGCGGCACACGGGTGGTCAGTTCGCGGCCCTCGGGGCCGGTCAGACGGAACTCGGTGTAGGCGGCGTGCGCCTCGACGATGTCGACGTGCCACTCAGCCTCGACGTCGGGGTGCACGGTGATCGTGGTGACCGGGATGCGGGAGTCCTGCACCACGCGGTGGCCCCAGTCGGTGTCCAGCGAGACGACGCCGCGACGGGCGTGCTCGGGCTGGAACAGCGGGAGCTTCGCCTGGTAGTACTCCTCCATGTCGGCGTAGTCGTCGAGGTGGTCGTGCGACAGGTTCGTGAAGGCCGCGACGTCGAAGACGATGCCGTCGACGCGGTGCCGGCTGAGGGCCTGGGCGCTGACCTCGACGGCGACCGCGCGGACTTCGCTCTCGCGCATGCGGGCGAGGAGCGCGTGCATCTCGCTGGCCTCGGGCGTGGTCAGGCGGCTCGTCACGCTGAGCGAACCGATGTGGCGCTCGGCGGTCGAGCTCAGGCCGGTGACCAGGCCGAGCTGCTTGAGGATGCCCTCGAGGATGTAGGACGTGCTCGTCTTGCCGTTCGTGCCGGTGACGGCGAACAGCTGCGGCAGGTCGGTGGCCTCGTCGGGGTGCGTGCGGTAGACCCACGCCGCGACGTCGCCGAGGGCGGCGCGGGGGTCGTCGACGACGAGCACCGGCAGCCCGGACGGCTCGACCAGTGCGACGCCGTCCTGGTCGGTCAGGACGGCGACGGCGCCGCGCTCGGCGGCCTCCGTCGCGAACTGTGCGCCGTGCCGGTTCGCACCGTGCACGCCGACGAACAGGTCACCCGGCTGCACCTCGGTGGCGCTCAGGGTGACACCGGTGGTCTCGATGCTGTCGACCGAGCCGACGACTCGCAGACCGAACGCGTTGGCGAGTTCGGAGACGGCCCTCGGGGTCGGGTGTTCGGGTCGGAGGACCGGGGGGATCCGTGCGGACAAGTGTTCCTTCTTCCTCACCACGTGGACGGGTAGAGCTTCGCCTCGGACGCGGAGGGGGCTACTCGGTACTTCTCGAGCACCTGGGACATGAGTGTGCGGAACGCCGGAGCCGCTCCGCTGGACCACTTGTTGGTCTGCGGCTTCGTGAACGTCACCGTGACAACATACTGGGGGTCTTCGGCGGGTGCCATTCCGGCCACCGACGTGATGCGCTGACCGCCGTAGCCCTGCGACCCCTCGGCCACCTCGGCGGTCCCCGTCTTCGCGGCGATGTTGTAGCCGGAGATCGGCTTCATGCCCACCAGCGTGCCACCCGTGACGACGCTCTGCAGCATGCCGGTGACCTGCGTGGCGGCGGCTGCGGAGACGACCCGCTGCTTCTGCACGTCGGGCGCGTCGATCGTCTTGCCGTCGGCCGTGGTGCAGCCCTTGACGAAGTGCAGCGGGATCCGGACACCGTCGTTCGCGATCGTCTGGAACACGCTCGCGACCTGCACGGCCGTCGTCGAGATGCCCTGACCGAACATCGAGTTGATGTTCGTCTGCTGGTCCCAGTTCGGGCTCGTGCCGTAGTCCATCGAGGGCTGGCCCGGGTAGTCGATGGCCGTCTCCGGCTCGAACAGCCCGAACTTCTTCATGTAGTCGAAGCGCTGCTGGGCGGTCAGCCGTGCGCCGAGCTCGGTGATGCCGACGTTCGACGAGTTCTGCAGGATGCCGGTCAGCGTGAGGTTCTCGGTGGGGTGGAACTCCGAGTCGTGGATCGTGCCGCCCCAGGGGAACGTGCGCGAGTACGGCACGACCGCCTGGTCGGTGGGGTTCGACTTGCCCTGGTCGAGCAGCGCGGCGGCGATGGCGGCCTTGATCGTGGAGCCCGGCTCGTACGACGCCGTCAGGGCACGGGAACCGAAGGCGCCCTTGTCGGTCGTGGCGTCGACGTCGTTCGGGTCCACCGTCGGGTAGTCGGCGACCGCGAGCAGCTCACCCGTCTTGACGTTCGTGACCGTCGCCGTCGCGGACTCCGCCTGCAGGGTCTTGGCGGCGGACGCGATGGTCTGCTGCGCCATGTACTGCAGGTCGCTGTCGATCGTGGTCTCGAGCGTGCCGCCGTCCTTGGCCTTCTTCGTGGTCACGGTGCTGCCCGGGAGCTGCACGCCGTCCTCGCCGCGCTCGTACGTCTCCGACCCGTTCGTGCCCGCCAGGCACTGGTTGTAGGAGTACTCCAGGCCGGCCTGGGCACCGTCGGTGCCCATGAAGCCGGTGAGGTTGCCCGTGGTCGCACCAGTCGGGTACACCCGCGCCGCCTGCGGCTCCGGGTACAGCCAGGGGATCCCGAGTGCCCGCACGGCCTCGTAGTGCTGCACGTCGAGGCCCTTGACCAGGTAGGCGAAGTCGGACTTCGGGTTCGCGGCGATGTTCTTCCGCATGGTCGCGACGTCGCCCCCGGAGGCCTTCGCCAGCGCGCTGAGGGCGGTGCCGACGCTGACGTCCTTGATGCGGGTGCCGCCGAGCTTGCCCTTGAACTGCTTGACCAGACGCGGCGAGGTCGTGATGTTGTACCGGGTGACGCTGTCGGCGAGTTCGGTGCCGTTGCGGTCCACGATCGACCCCCGGGTGCCGTAGATCGTCACGGGGATGCTGCGCTTCTGGGCCGACGCCTTGTTCAGCTCGGACGCCTGGACGACCTGGATGTCGACGAGCCGCACCACGAACACCCCGACGAGGGCGATCACGGCGAGCATCACGATGCTGTAGCGCAGGCGTCGGTTGCGGATCGTCTTCGTCACGCGGTGCGGTCCTTCCCGGGCGGTGCTGAGGGTGCGGCGGACCCGCCGGTCACCGGGTGGAGGGCGCCTGGAGCGGGTTCGCGTCGGACTCTACGGACGACTTCGCCGTCCCCTGGTCCGACGCGCTGGCGCCGCTCGTCTTCTCAGACGTGGCGGTGCTGTCGGTGGTTCCCGTGGTGCCCGTGGCGCCCGACGAGTCCTTCGTGCTCGACGTGCCCGACGTGTCCGTCGTGCTCGTCGTGCCCGTCTCCTTGCTGGTGGAGGTGTCCCCCGGCTTCGTGGCCAGCGGGACGTCGTTCAGCAGCGAGTTCGGCACCTGGTTCTCGGTGGACGCCGTGGCCTCGTCGGGCTTCGCCGGCGTCGGCGTGCCGTACACCCGACCGGTCTTCGGGTCGAGGTACACCGGCGTCGAGTTGGCGATCATGCCGAGCGACTGGGCGTTGCGGGCCAGGTTCTGCGGCGAGTCGAGGACCCGGAGCTGCTCGGACAGCGACTGCTGCGTGCGGGACAGGTTCGTCTGCTCGGCCGACAGCGAGTTGAGCGTGTAGGCGCCCTGGCTGAGCACCATGCTGATGCCGAGCTGGGCCAGCAGCAGGATCCCGAGCGCGGCGACGGCCACCACGGCGTACCCGATGCGGGGGCGTGCCCGGCGCTGGGCCGCGGTCGGGGTGACCTCGACCAGCTCGGGGCGGTGCTGACGGTCGGGGCGCGGGGCCCGCGACGGGACGACCGCAGGGTCGACGAGTGCGAGGTTCGTGCTCATGTCAGTTCCGGATCCGCTCGGCCGCGCGCAGGCGCACGGGGGTTGCTCGGGGGTTGGCGGCGCGTTCGGCCTCGTCGGCCAGCTCGGCGCCCTTGACGATCAGGGAGAAGGTCGGGGCGTGCTCGGGCAGCTCCACCGGCAGGCCGGCGGGGGCGCTCGACTTCGTGCGCTCCACCAGGGCCCGCTTGACGATGCGGTCCTCGAGGGACTGGTACGACTCGACGACGATCCGGCCGCCGACCGCGATGGCGTCGAGCGCCGCCGGGATCGCCCGCTCGAGCACGCTGAGTTCGGCGTTGACCTCGATGCGGAGTGCCTGGAAGACGCGCTTGGCCGGGTGCCCCTGACGCTGGATGGCGACCGGGGTCGCGTCGTGCAGCACCTGGACCAGGTCGCCGGACATCTCGAACGGCTTCGTCGCCCGCCGCTCGACGATCGCTCGGGCGTAGCGGCCGGCGAGCTTCTCCTCGCCGTAGCGCTGGAAGATGCGGCGGAGTTCGCCCTCGTCGTAGGTGGCCAGGACGTCGGCGGCGGTCTGCCCCTCGGTCCGGTCCATGCGCATGTCGAGCGGTGCGTCCTGGCTGTACGCGAACCCGCGCTCGGCCCGGTCGAGCTGCAGCGAGCTCACGCCGAGGTCGAACAGCACGCCGTCGACCTTCGTGAAGCCCTCGCCCTCGATCGCGTCGACGATGCCGTCGTACACGGTGTGCACGAGCCGGACACGGTCGCCGAAGCGGGCCAGGCGCTCCCCCGCGATGCCGAGTGCGTCGGTGTCGCGGTCGAGCCCGATGAGCGTCAGCTCCGGGAACCGCTCGAGCAGGCCCTCGGAGTGACCGCCCATGCCGAGCGTGGCGTCGACGACGACCTTGCCCGGGCCCTCGAGCGTCGGCGTGAAGAGGTCGACGATGCGCTGGAGCATCACCGGCGTGTGCGGGAAGCGTGGCGTCTCGTTGTCGTTGTCGGCCATGTGCAGCCCCTCGTCTCCTGGGCCGTGGGTCCGGATCCCCATCCATGCGACCTGACACCGGGGAAGTGGCGTCAGGGCTTCACGGCTGGGAGTCCCGATCCGCGGATCAGAAGATCCCCGGGATCACCTCCTCGTCGTTGTCGGCGAATGCCTCTTCGGCTTCGGCGTAGTAGGCCTCCCACGCGGGGGTGGACCAGATCTCGGCACGGTCACCGCTGCCGATGACCGTGAGGTCCCGCTCGAGCCCCGCGTACTCGCGGAGGTTCTGCGGGATCGTCACGCGGTTCTGCTTGTCGGGCTGTTCGGCGCTGGCCCCCGAGAGGAACAGACGCATGTAGTCCCTGGTGCGCTTCGACGTCATCGGGGCGGTCCGGATGCGCTCGTGGAGTTCATCGAACGTCCGGGCGCTGAAGACCACGACGCAGCGTTCCTGGCCGCGGGTCATCACGAGCCCGCCGGACAGTTCGTCCCGGAACTTGGCGGGGAGGATCACGCGACCCTTCTCGTCGAGCTTCGGGGCATGAGTACCGAGCAGCACGTCGGGCCTCCCCTCCGCTCCACCGGACCGTTGCGAGCCCCACTTTACTCCACTCCCCTCCCCTCGACCAGGAATCCGCTCCCTTTTCCGCCCGCGACACCCCTACTGGGGGCATCGAAGCCGGAATGCACCCCACAGGGATGACCGCGGATGCCCGGATCCATGCGGTTCGCGAGGGCCGGAGCAGGCGTGGAGGAAAGTGGAGGACTTTCGCAGCCGGTGGCGCGCCCCGGGGCGCGCCGCGGGCCCACGACGCCGAGTGGGCGCGAACCGTCGCTCGCGCAGCCCCCATCCGACAGTTCGTGCGACCTCGGCGGCCAGCACGCGGCATGTCGTGACCACTCGCGCACGCACCCGCGGCGGTCCACCCCGGCCTCCCCGGCCTCCCCGGCCTGGAGGCCCGTCCCACCTCGGCCGCGGCGCTCACGCGGGCGCACGGTCGGCTCCACCACGCCCGGCCGCCGGTCAGCGCGTGGTCACGACGTACCTCCGCCACGACGCCGAGTGGTCACGAACTGTCGCTCGCGCGGGTCCCAGCCGACAGTTCGTGCGACCTCGGCGGCCAGCACGCGGCATGTCGTGACCACTCGCACGCAGACCGGCGGCGGTCCGGCCCGGCCTCCCCCGCCTGGAGGCCCGTCCCACCACCGCCGCGGAGCCCACACGGGCGCACGGTCGGCTCCACCACGCCCGGCCCCCGGTCAGGGCGTGGTCACGACGCACCGCCACCGCGACGCCGAGTGGTCACGAGCTGTCGCTCGCGCGGGACCCAGCCGACGGTTCCTGCGACCTCGGCGGCCAGCACACGGCATGTCGCGACCACTCGCGCCGGCACGACCCCGACCGGACCCCGCAACAACAGCCCCCGGGAACACGAAACGGGGCCGACCCGAAGGCCGACCCCGTGGAGGAGTGTGGAGGGAGTCCTGCTGACCCCCGTCAGCTACTGACTCTGGTCGTTGCGCTTGTCCCAGCGCTCGTTCATCCGGTCCATGAAGGACCCGCCACCGCCGGCGGACGGACGCGCCGACCCACCGGACGCGGGCTTGCCCGGCCGAGCGGGCTTCGCCTTCGGGGCACGCATGCCCGGGCGCAGTGCGAACAGGACACCGGCGAGCATCACGACGAAGCCGAGGATGCCGAGCAGCGGTGCCTTGATCACGAGGCCGACGATGACGATGGCGACCCCGGCGAGTGCGCCGAGGACACCGAGCGTGATGGCTGTGTACGTCGGACGACCCTGTCGACGTGTGACACGCGCCACGAAATCGGAATCGTTCTGGTAGAGGCTGCGCTCCATCTCTTCGAGAAGGCGCTGCTCCTGTTCCGAGAGCGGCATCTTGGTTCCCTCTGTTCCTGGGATCGACGCGGGGTTGAAAAACGCGGGTTGAGTGGACCGATTCTATGCCTCGACCACTCCACTAGGGTAGGGATCGTGGCTGAGAGTACGCGATTAGTGGACCTCGTATCGGCGCGTATCGACCGGGCACTCGACGAGCAGCGTGAACGGCTCTTCGCGATCAGCCCCGACCTCGCGCCGTTCGACCGGTACGCCCGAGACCTGTTGTCCGGCGGCAAGCGCTTCCGGGCGCTGTTCTGCTACTGGGGATGGCAGTCGGTGGCGGGCCGTTCGGGCTCGTTCGACCCGCTGGCCGAAGGGTCCCGGCAGACCACCGCCGAGGCCGTCGTCACGGTCGCCGCAGCACTCGAGGTCTTCCACGCCGCAGCCCTGGTGCACGACGACATCATGGACCGCTCGGACACCCGTCGTGGGCGTCCCGCCGCACACCGCCGCTTCGAGTCCCTGCACGAGGAGTCCGGCTTCGTCGGCGACCGCGGGCAGTACGGCACGAACTCCGCGCTGCTCCTCGGCGACCTGCTGCTCTCGCTGAGCGACTCGGTGTTCGACGAGGGCCTCGCGCTCCTTGACCCGGTGCGGGCCCGCATCGTCCGCCAGGAGTTCCACGCGATGCGCCTCGACGTCACGGCGGGGCAGTACCTCGACGTGCACGAGGAGACCGCCTGGCCCGTCATCGACGAGTCCGAGCACCTGCTCCGCGCCCAGCGCGTCATCGTCTTCAAGTCGGCGAAGTACTCGATCGAGGCCCCGCTGGTCATCGGCGCCCTCGTCGCCGGCGCGAGCGACTCCCAGCTCGAGGGCCTCCGCGCCTTCGGACTCCCCCTCGGCGTGGCGTACCAGCTCCGCGACGACATGCTCGGGGTCTTCGGTGACCCCGAGGTCACCGGCAAGCCGGCCGGCGACGACCTGCGCGAGGGCAAGCGCACCGTCCTCATCGCCTCGGCGCGCAAGACTCTGGCGAGCGGCCCGCGGCAGCTCCTGGACGAGCTCCTCGGCGACCCCGACCTCGACGAGGAGCAGGTGCAGATGCTCCGCGCGACCCTCACCGAGTCCGGTGCCGTCGCCGCCGTGGAGCGGTCGATCGAGCGGCACGTCCAGCGCGCCAAGGCGGCACTGGACGCCTCGCCGCTGACACCGTCGGCACGCGAGCAGCTCGCGTCGCTGGCCGACACGGTCAGCCGCCGGTCGTCCTAGACGCACCCCAAGACAGACGGGAGGCCCGGTGCCAGCTGGCACCGGGCCTCCCGTCTGTCCGGAACGCGTCTAGAGCAGCGACTGGGCGATGCGACGCACCTCGGCCTTGCGACCGGCGCGCAGCGCCGCGATCGGCGTGGTGCCCATCGCGTCGTCGACGGTGAGCATCCAGCGCACCGCCTCGTCGTCGGTGAAGCCGTTGTCGCCGAGCACGATCAGCGTGCCGCGGAGTTCGGGCATGGGCTCGCCGTCCTCGAGGAACTCGACGGGCACGCGCAGCACACCGCCGACACGGGCTGCGAGCAGGGTCTTCTGCTCGAAGAGTCGGTGGATCCGTCCGGGGCTGGTGCTGAACATGTCCACCAGCTCGGGGACGGTCAGCCAGCGTTCGGAGAGGGACAGGTCGTCGACGGGTGCGGCACTCACACGCCCATGGTGCCAGAGTGACCGCCGGAGTGAATGCGCCTCGTTCGTCACATTCGTCACATCCACCCCATCTGACTCTCTGGTTGACTTGGGAATCAGGCCATGCCAGCGTTGTGGCACCTGTGAGTGCGCGCATGCGTGCGCACGGCTCAGTCGAGATCAGGAGAAACCCGTGGACCACGCTGCAGACGAAGTCGCCCGGCGCGCACGATCCGCCCGGTTCGCCACCATGCCCATCGTCCTCGCGGGCACCATCGCCGTGACCGCAGGCCTCACCGGCCCGGTCGCGCACGCCGAGCCGCGGCACGACGACGCCGACGCGAACCACAAGCGCCACGTCGACCAGGACCGCGCCGTGACCGACCGCCCGGTGTTCGGCACCGCCGTCGCCCGGCCGTCGCAGACCGTCGTGCGGACCGTCGCCGCGACCACGAAGGCCCCCACCACATACACCGTCCACCACGGCGACACGGTCTCGGGCATCGCCGCCCGCTTCGGCCTGTCGGCGCAGGAGATCCTCGTGCGCAACGGCCTCGGCTGGAACACGATCATCCACCCCGGGCAGACGCTCCACCTGGCGTCGACCCCCGCCGTCACCACCGCCGCGGTGCGTGCCTCCGGGTCGACCGGCGGCTCCGGCTCGGACACCTCGAGCTACCACGTGAAGCACGGCGACACCGTCTCCGGCATCGCGTCCCGCGTCGGCGTCTCGACCACGGCGCTCCTCAGCGCGAACCAGCTGTCGCAGCGCAGCGTCATCTACCCCGGCCAGACGCTGCGGGTGCCGCACGGCTCGTCGTCGACACCGTCGGTGTCGACCGCCTCGGCCCCGTCGACCAAGTCGAGCGTGCAGATCAGCGCGGGCGACACGGTGGCCTCGATCGCCGCCGCGCACCACGTCTCGGTCAAGTCGCTCCTGTCGGCGAACGGCCTGTCGTACACGAGCACGATTTACGCCGGCAAGACGCTCGTCATCCCGTCGTCGAACGCCACCGCCGCGCCCGCGGTCGCCGCGAGTGCTGCGGTCAGCGGTGCCGTCGGCCTGAGCGCCGAGCAGCGCCAGAACGCCGCGACCATCGTCGCCGTCGGTCGTTCGCTCGGCGTCCCGGACCGCGGCATCGTCGTGGCCCTCGCCGCCGCGATGCAGGAGTCGAGCCTCCGGAACCTGCCGCACGGCGACCGCGACTCGGTCGGCCTGTTCCAGCAGCGTCCGAGCCAGGGTTGGGGCAGCGCGCTGACGCTGCAGGACCCGGCGCACGCCACCGCGCTGTTCTTCGGCGGGCGGAACAACCCGAACGCCGGCAAGACCCGCGGGCTGCTCGACGTGCCCGGCTGGTCCTCGATGAGCATCACCGACGCGGCCCAGGCCGTGCAGCTCTCCGCCTACCCGAAGGCCTACGCCACCTGGGCGAGCGCCGCCGAGGGCTGGCTGGCGACCCTCTGAGCCTCATCCGGAAGATCGAGATTGGGTCACGGCCGGTGCGCCGGTGCGTCCGAGTGCGGTCTCGATTCGTAGAATGCCGCCGATGACCACCAACGCCGCCACGGACCCGATGATCGGTCGCATGATCGATCAGCGGTACCGCGTCCGCTCCCGCATCGCGCGCGGGGGCATGGCGACCGTCTACCTCGCGACCGACGTGCGCCTCGAGCGACGCGTCGCGATCAAGATCATGCACGGGCACCTGGCCGACGACCAGGCCTTCCGTGAGCGCTTCATCCAGGAGGCCCGTTCGGCCGCCCGGCTGTCGCACCCGAACCTGGTGGGCGTCTACGACCAGGGCGCCGAGGGCGAGATCGCCTACATCGTCATGGAGTACATCCCCGGCATCACGCTGCGGGACCTGCTGCAGGAGCACCACGCCCTGACGCCCGAGCAGGCGACGGACATCCTGCGCGCCGTGCTGGCCGGCCTCGCCTCGGCCCACCGCGCCGGGATCGTGCACCGCGACCTGAAGCCCGAGAACGTCCTGCTGGCCGACGACGGCCGCATCAAGCTCGGCGACTTCGGCCTGGCCCGCGCCACGACTGCGAACACGGCGACCGGCGCAGCACTCCTCGGCACGATCGCCTACCTGTCCCCCGAGCTCGTGACCCGCGGCGCCGCCGACTCGCGCAGCGACATCTACGCGCTCGGCATCATGCTCTACGAGATGCTCACCGGCGAGCAGCCCTACAAGGGCGAGCAGCCGATGCAGATCGCCTACCAGCACGCCAACGACTCCGTGCCGGCACCGAGTGCCGCCGTGTCCGGGGTGCCGCCGGAACTCGACGAGCTGGTCGCCTGGTCGACCGCACGCGACCCCGAGGACCGCCCCCGCGACGCCCGCGAGATGCTCGACCACATGTCGGGCAACCAGCAGCGCGCGACCGGGCAGTACCGCACGGCCGTGCTGCGCCCCGAGAACGGGACCGCGATCCTGCCCTCCGGTGGCGCCGGCACGCTCGGTGCCGCAGCGGCCGCCGCCTCGGTGGGGGCTGCAGGAGCCGCAGGAGCGGACGAGACCGCCATCATCGACCGGTCCGGCGACCGGGACACCGGCGACCGCGGTCGAGCGCCCGCCCGTGCGCGTGGCAACGCCCCCGGCCCCCGTCGCACCGGGGCACAGCCGGGCGTGCTCTCCCCCGCCGGACAGCGGCTCGCCGACCAGTCGGCGAAGCGTCGGAAGCGCGGCTGGATCCTGCTGTCCGTGGTCGTCGTGCTCGCGCTGATCGGAGCCGGCTTCGGCTGGTACTTCGGCCCGGGGCCGGGTGGCAACGTGCGGATCCCGGAAGTCACGGGCAAGTCGGTCTCGCAGGCCCGGCAGCTGCTCGAAGCACAGGGCCTGCAGGCGGCGTCGAAGACCGGGACACGGTTCGACGCCGTCGTCGCGAAGGGGCAGGTCTCCACGACGAAACCGGCCGCGGAGCGCGAGGTGCAGAAGGGCACGGCGGTGCAGATCGTCGTGTCGAACGGCCCCCGGATGATCCCGCTGCCGGCGATCGTCGGCCAGCCGCTCTCCACCGTGACGGCCGCGCTCGACGACGACTTCGAGCTGCAGGACGACCGGTACGAGTTCTCCGCCGACGCCCCGAAGGACACCGTGGTCGCTGCGACCGGTCGGGCGTCCGGCGGCAAGGCCCTCGACCTCACGACGGTGCAGGCCTACGGCGAGACCGGGCCGGTCACCCTGACCGTCTCGCTCGGGCCGGTTCCCGACGTGGTCGGCAAGACGGTCGACGAGGCCTCCGCCGCCCTCGACGACGTCGGACTGATCCTCGGCGCCCGCACCGAGGAGTACAGCGACACCGTGCCCGCCGGCCAGATCGTCTCCGCCGCCGTGCAGGACTCCCCCGCCGTGCGCGGGTCGGCGGTGGACGTCGTCGTGTCGAAGGGGCCGACGCCGATCACCGTGCCGGACCTCGGAGCGGAGCGGCCCACGATCAACGAGGCGACGAAGACCCTCGAGGACCTCGGCCTCAAGGTGTCCGTGCCCGACTGCACGAACATCCTCTGCGGCTTCTACGACTGGAAGTCGAAGCTGCCCGTCACCGGCACCGATCCGGGGGCTGGTGCCACGGTCTACCGCGGCGACACGATCACCCTGTCCTACGACCAGTAGGGGCCGACACCGCACCCTCGGCCGTGGACGCGACCCCAGGACGGACGGGAGGCCCGTGGCGGCGCCGTCACGGGCCTCCCGTCCGACACGCGAAAGCGACAGAACCCCGCGGACATGCCGCGGGGTTCTGTCGCTTCGGCGAAACGGTTCCTGCGTTACGAGCGGTCGGGCTGGTGCGCGCCGAGTTCCTCGGCCACCAGGAAGGCGAGCTCGAGGGACTGCATGTGGTTGAGGCGCGGGTCGCACAGCGACTCGTAGCGGGTGGCGAGGGTGGCCTCGTCGATGTGCTCCGAGCCGCCGAGGCACTCGGTGACGTCGTCACCGGTGAGCTCGACGTGCATGCCCCCCGGGTACGTCCCGACCTGGCGGTGCGCCTCGAAGAAGCCGAGGACCTCGTCCACGACGTCGTCGAACCGGCGGGTCTTGTAGCCCGTCGGCGTGGTCAGGCCGTTGCCGTGCATCGGGTCGGTGACCCACAGCGGGTTGGCGTCCATGCCCTTGATCGCCTCGAGCAGCTTGGGCAGCTCGTCGCGGATCTTGCCGGCGCCCATCCGCGTGATGAAGGTCAGGCGACCCGGCTCACGGTTGGGGTCGAGCTTGTCGACGAGCGCCTTCATGTCGTCGACGCTCGTCGTCGGGCCGAGCTTCACACCGATCGGGTTGCGCACCCGCGACAGGAAGTCCACGTGGGCGCCGTCGATGTCGCGCGTGCGCTCACCGATCCAGATGAAGTGCCCGGACGTGTCGTACGCCAGGCCGGAGCGCGAGTCGATGCGGGTCATCGGGCGCTCGTAGTCCATCAGCAGCCCCTCGTGCGAGGCGTAGAACTCGACGTGCTTGAGCGCCTCGAAGTCGGCACCGCAGGCGTCCATGAAGCGGATCGCGCGGTCGATCTCCTTGGCGAGGTGCTCGTAGCGGGCGTTCGCGGGGTTCGAGGCGAAGCCCTTGTTCCAGGAGTGCACCTGGCGCAGGTCGGCGAAGCCCCCCTGGGTGAAGGCCCGGACGAGGTTCAGCGTGGAAGCAGCGGTGTGGTACCCCTGCACCAGGCGTCGCGGGTCGGCCGTCCGGCTCTCCGGCGTGAAGTCGTAGCCGTTCACGATGTCGCCGCGGTACGCGGGCAGCGTGACGTCGCCACGGGTCTCGAAGTCGCTCGAGCGGGGCTTGGCGAACTGCCCGGCCATGCGCCCCATCTTGATGACGGGCATCGAGGCGCCGTAGGTCAGCACGACGGCCATCTGCAGGATCGTCTTGACCCGGTCGCGGATGGAGTCGGCGGTCGCACCGGCGAAGGTCTCGGCGCAGTCACCGCCCTGCAGCAGGAACGCCTTGCCCTGGGCGGCGGCCGCGAGCCGCTCACGCAGCTTGTCGACCTCGCCCGCGAACACGAGCGGCGGGAGCGTGGCGATCTCGGCCGAGGCGGCCTCGGCCGCGGCGGCGTCCGGCCAGGTCGGCTGCTGCTTGATCGGGAGCGTCCGCCAATAGTCGAGCCCCTCGATGACGTCCGGATCCTGCAGGGCGACGAAGTCGGTCGACTCGGGCAAGGGCGTTACCTCGGTGTTCTGTGCGGGCGGCCCGACGACGCTGACCGGCACCGGGCCGCGCGTCGTCGATGGGCGTCCTGGCGGGGTGCCGGGACCATCAGAGCCTAACGTGCAGGCGTCGACTTCCGTTCCCGCATGACGGCCTCGCGCGCGGAGCTCGCCCGCTCCTTCACGCTGGTCGCGTAGACGTCCACGTACTCCTGACGGCTCAGGCCGGCGAGCTCGTGCATGACCTCGTCCGTGACGCTGCGCAGGATGAAGCGGTCGGTCTCGAACCCCTGGAACCGCGAGAAGTCGAGCGGCTTGCCGAACACGACCCCGACGCGCTTGATCTTCGGGAAGCGCTGCCCGATCTGCTGCACCTCGCGCGTGCCGACCATGGCCACGGGGACGACGAGCACGCGCCCCTCGAGGATCATCCGAGCGATGCCGGTGCGGCCGCGGTAGAGCTTGCCGTCGGGGCTGCGGGTGCCCTCGGGGTAGATGCCGAGCTGCTCACCGCGCGCCAGGACCTGCAGGCCGGTGCGGAGCGATGCCTCGGACGCCTTGCCGCCGGAGCGGTCGATCGGCAGCTGGCCGATGGCGTTGAAGAACGTCTTCGTCGCCCAGCCCTTCAGGCCACGGCCGGTGAAGTAGTCGCTCTTCGCCAGGAACGAGAGTCGACGGTCGAGCACCGCCGGCAGGATCACCGAGTCGATGAACGAGATGTGGTTCGAGGCGAAGATGACCGGGCCCGAGGTCGGGACGTGCTCACGCCCGACGACCCACGGCCGGAACAGGGTGAGGATGAGCGGGCCGAGCACGAAGTTCTTCAGCAGCCAGTAGGTCATCGACGACTCCAGGTGGTGAGAAGGTCCGGGTGGTGCACGGCCCGGGGTGGGCGGTCGTTCGTGTGTGCGTGTGTGCGTGTGCGCGTGTGCGCGTGTGCGCGTGTGCGCGCCGACCCTACGCCGTGCGGGCGTGGATGCGGGCGAGGTCGGCGGCACCGACGACGCCGGCGTCGTTGACGAGTTCGGCGATCACGAAGTCCGGCTCGGGGTGGTACCCGCGGGCCGGCAGGTTGTTGAGGTACGCCTGCTTGATCGGGTCGAGCAGCCGGTCCCCCGCGCTGGCGACGCCGCCGCCGAACACGAAGAGCTGCGGGTCGAGCACCGCGGACAGCGACGCGCACGCCTCGCCGAGGTGTCGACCGAGCCGACGGAGGGCCGCGAGGGCACCCGGGTCGTCGGCCAGGATCAGGTCGCCGACGATCTTGCCGTCGAGCTGGCCACCGTTGTCGGCGCGGGCGTCGGCCAGGGCCGAACCGATGCCACCGGCGTCGGCGACGTCGTTCGCCATGCGCTGCAGGGCGCGGCCCGAGCCGTACTGCTCGATGCAGCCGCGGGCGCCGCAGCCGCAGGGCAGCCCGTTCGGGACGATGCGCAGGTGACCGATCTCGCCGCCGGTGCCGAAGCCCCCGCGGAACAGGCGGTCCTCCGTCACGATGGCCCCACCGACGCCCGTGCCGATGGTCAGCATGGTCATGTCGGACACGAGTCGACCGGCGCCGAACCGGAACTCGGCCCAGCCGGCGGCGTTCGCGTCGTTGTCCACCGTGATGTGCAGGTCGCCGAGGCGCTGCTGCAGCTTCTGCCGGAGCGGTTCGTTCCGCCACCGGATGTTCGGCGTGTAGTAGACGATCGACTGCGAGGCGTCGATGAACCCAGGGGCAGCGACCCCCACGGCGCCGACCTGGTGGAGCGAGCTGAGTCGCTCGACCATCGAGACGACGTCGTCGAGCATGGCGTTCGGGTCCGCAGCGTTGGTGGCCACGCGGTCCTCGGCGACGATCTCGCCCAGTTCCGTCACGACCGCACCCGCGATCTTGGTGCCCCCGATGTCGATTCCGATGGCGTGCACGAGCAACGAGCCTACCGGTTCGCCGCGAAGTCACGGAACGCCCGGTGACGCGTCCTATGCTGGCGGTGTCGCCTCGGTGTTGAGGCGCACTCGAGTCGAACCGGCAGACAAGGGAGTCACCGTGAACGATCAGCGTCCTGCACGCAGCAGCGCCTCCACCGACACGTCCACCGTTGGCAGCGCCGCCACCGGGACCACGTCGTCGGCCGGGAGGCACGCCACACCGCCCAGCGCCGGTCCCGTCGCCCCGGACCACGGCTCGGCAGCGCGGCTCCTCGGCGACCGCGTCCGGCTGACGCCCGACCGTCCGATCCTGGCCCAGCGCCACGGCGACACCTGGACCACCTTCACCGCGGCGGAGACGCTCGCCCGGGTGCGCGGCATCGCGAAGGGCTTCGTCGCCGCCGGGCTCGAACCGGGCGCGCACGTCGCGATCCTGTCCCGCACCCGTCTGGAGTGGACCCTGGTCGACTTCGCCGTGTGGACAGCCGGCCTGGTGTCCGTGCCCGTGTACGAGACGAGCTCCCCCGACCAGGTGCGCTGGATCCTGTCCGACTCCGAGTCGGTCGCGATCATCGTGGAGCAAGAGGAACACGCGCGCCGCGTCGCCTCCATCGCACCCGACCTGCCGTCCCTGGGCCAGCACTGGACGATCGACGGCGGCGGCCTCGACGACCTGACCCGGCTCGGCGAGGACGTCACCGACGACGAACTCGACGCCCGGACCGCGAACGTGCACGGCCACGACGACGCCACGATCATCTACACCTCGGGCAGCACCGGTCGACCGAAGGGCTGCGTCCTGCGGCACGACAACTTCACCGCCACGGTGGAGGGCGCGAGCGAAGCCATGCCCGAGGTCGTCGCCGACGGCGCCTCGACCCTGCTGTTCATCCCGCTCGCCCACGTCTTCGCCCGGTTCATCGCCGCGATGTCGGTGTCCGCCGGCGTCCTCGTCGGCCACGAGCCGGACACCAAGGACCTGATGCGGGCGGTGTCGACCTTCAAGCCGACGTTCCTGCTCGCAGTCCCCCGGGTGTTCGAGAAGATCTACAACTCCGCCGAGCAGAAGGCCGACCTCGGCGGCAAGGGCAGGATCTTCCGCGCGGCGGCCGACACCGCGGTCGCCCACTCCGAGGCCCTCGCAGCCGGCAGGGTGCCGTTCCTGCTCGGGCTGAAGTTCAAGCTGTTCGACCGGCTCGTGTACGCCAAGCTCCGCGACGCCCTCGGCGGCCGCGTCGAGTACGCCGTCAGCGGTTCGGCACCCCTCTCCCCGCGGCTGTCGCACTTCTTCCGATCGATCGGGGTGCTCATCCTCGAGGGCTACGGCCTGACCGAGACCACCGCTCCCGCCACCGTCAACCGTGCCCGGGAACTCCGCATCGGGACGGTCGGGCGGGCGCTGCCCGGCATCGAGGTCCGGATCGCCGACGACGGCGAGATCCTGATCCGCGGCGTCGACGTCTTCGACCGGTACTGGCGGAACGACGAGGCGACCGAGCACGCATTCGCCGACGGCTGGTTCCGCACCGGCGACCTCGGCCGGATCGACGCCGACGGGGTCCTCACGGTCACCGGACGCGCCAAGGAGCTCATCGTCACCGCGAGCGGCAAGAACGTCGCGCCGGCACCGCTCGAGGACGGCATCCGCGAGCACCCGCTCATCGGCCAGGTCGTGGTCGTCGGCGAGGGCAAGCCGTTCGTCGCAGCACTCGTGACGCTCGACCGCGAGATGCTCCCCGGCTGGTGCGAGTCCCGCGGCATCACCCCGGCGCTGAGCGGGCACGAGGCCGCCTACGACGAGCGCGTGCTCTCCGCCGTCCAGGAGGCCATCGACGCTGCCAACGGCCGGGTCTCCCGCGCCGAGTCGGTCCGGTCGTTCACGATCCTCGACACGGACCTGACCGAGGCCTCCGGGCACCTCACGCCGAAGCTCACGATCAAGCGGTCGGTGATCCTCAAGGACTTCGCCGCGGACATCGACCACATCTACTCCGGGTCGAAGGTGCAGACGACGGCGACCCCGGTGATCGAGGGTCGGCGCCGCAACCGCGCGTAGCGCCCGCCGGGCGTACCTGGTCGTTCCGGGCGTACCGGGTCGGTTCTTCCGACCAGGTACGCCCGATTCCGGTAGGTACGCGCAGGTGTGGGCGCCACCGCCAGGAGGCCCGGTGCCGGTCCGCCGGACTGGCACCGGGCCTCCAGGCGGTCGCCGCGCGTGCGGCTGGCAGCTTTCGGGCGTACCTGGTCGTTTCGGGCGTACCGGGTCGATTCTTCTGACCAGGTACACCCGATTCCGCCAGGTACACGCGCGGCCGCCCCGCTGAGCGACCAGCCCCGGGCGTACCGGGTCGATTCGGGCGTACCGGTCGATTCGGGCGTACCAGCTCGTTCCGGGCGTACCAGGTCGTTCCGGGCGTACCGGGTCGATTCTTCCGACCAGGTACGCCCGATTCCGCCAGGTACGCGCGCGGCCGCCCCGCTGAGCGACCAGCTCCGGGCGTACCTGGTCGTTCCGGGCGTCCCGGGACGGTTCTTTCGACCAGGTACGCCCGATTCCGCCAGGTACGCGCGCGGCCGCCCCGCTGAGTGACCAGGTTCGGGCGTACCTGGTCGATTCGGGCGTACCGCGTCGATTCTTCCGACCAGGTACGCCCGATTCCGCCAGGTACGCGCGCGGCCGCCCCGCTGAGTGACCAGCTTCGGGCGTACCTGGTCGATTCGGGCGTACCTGGTCGATTCGGGCGTACCGGGTCGATTCTTCTGATCAGGTACGCCCGATTCCGCCAGGGACGCGCCGGTGTGCACGCAACAGCCTGGAGGCCCGGATCGCGTCCGTCGGACGTGATCCGGGCCTCCAGGCCGTTCAGCGGGCGCCGGGGGCGCCTGCGGGGCTCAGGCCTCTTGCGACTGCTCCGTCGCGGGGGCGTCGAGGACGGCGGTCGAACCGGTCGTTACGGTGGTCTCGGCTGGTCGACGGTTGGTGCGGGTGCGGTGCGAGCTGAGCTCGTCGTTCTGACTGGTCATGCGGGAGTCCTGGGGGGATGGGATGGTCGTCGGTGGGAGGCCGACAGCAGCACGGTACCCCCTCGTCAGGACAAAGCGACAATCCCCCGTGGGGGTGTCACACCACTGTTCACAGCCGGCGAACGCGGGACTGTGCAAGCGCTCAGTGGAACCAGTCCTGCGCACGGATGTCGCGCAGTGCCTGACGGCGGACCTCGGGGTCGAGCGTCATCACGTAGACGGTGCCGTCGAGGTGGTCGCACTCGTGTTGGAGCGCCTCGGCCATCAGGCCGGTGCCCTCGAGGACGACCTCGTCGCCGTCGACGTCGACACCCCGCACCTTCGCGTACGGGGAGCGACGCGTCGGGTAGCCGAGCCCCGGGACGGAGAGGCAGCCTTCCTCCATGAGCTCGGGCTCGCCGGAGACCTCGACGATCTCGGGGTTGAGGACGTAGCCGACCTCACCGTCCACGTTGTACGAGAACGCACGGAGTCCGACGCCGATCTGGGGCGCGGCCACCCCGGCACGTCCGGGTTCCTTGACGGTGTCGATGAGGTCCTGCACGAGGTCACGGACCCCGGCGCTCCCGAGCAGTTCAGGGCGGATCGGGTCGGCCGGCGAGCGGAGGACGGGGTCGCCGAACAGGCGGATGGGACGAACGGTCAATTTACTGCAGCACCACCAGGAGGTCGCCGGCGTCCACCTGCTGGGTCACCGGGATCGCGAGTCGGCCGACGGTGCCCGACACGGGCGCCGTGATGGCCGCTTCCATCTTCATCGCCTCGATGCTCGCCACCGGCGTACCGGCCTCGACGACGTCACCGACGGCGACCTTGAGCGTCACCACGCCGGAGAACGGCGCGGCCACGTGCTTGGGGTCGGACGCGTCGGCCTTCTCGGCCGCCTTCGTCTCGACCTCGACCGAACGGTCGCGGACGGCGACCGGGCGGAGCTGCCCGTTCATCGTCGCCATGACCGTGCGGATGCCCTTCGCGTCCACCTCGCCGATCGCCTCGAGCCCGACGAACAGGTCGACGCCCTTGCCGAGCGGGACGCTGTGCTCCTGCCCGGGGCGCAGCCCGTACAGGTAGTCGACGGTCGGCACGACGGACAGGTCGCCGTACTGCTCCCGCACGCGCTGGAACTGCTGCGTCGGCTTCGGGAAGAGCAGGCGGTTGAGCGCCTGCTGGCGCGCCGGCCCGGGGGTCTCGAGGTGCGCGCGCTCGTCCGCGGGCACGGGGGTGATCTCGAGTCGGACGTCGCGCCCGGCCAGGACCTTCGAGCGGAACGGCTCGGGCCAGCCGCCGGGCAGGTCGCCCAGTTCGCCGGCCATGAACCCGACCACGGAGTCCGGGATGTCGTACTTGTCGGGGTTCTGCTCGAAGTCGACCGGGTCGGCACCGACCGCTGCGAGCTGCAGCGCGAGGTCACCGACGACCTTCGACGACGGCGTGACCTTGGTGGGGCGTCCGAGGATCCGGTTCGCCTCGGCGTACCAGTCCTCGACCTGCTCGAACCGGTCACCGAGGCCGAGGGCGATCGCCTGCTGCCGGAGGTTCGACAGCTGACCGCCGGGGATCTCGTGCTTGTAGACACGCCCGGTCGGACCGGCGAGCCCGGACTCGAACGGGGCGTACACGCGACGAACCGACTCCCAGTACGGCTCGAGGTCACCGACGGCGTCGAGGGACAGACCGGTGTCGCGCTCGGTGTGGGCCAGCGCGGCGACCAGGGCGGACATGCTCGGCTGGCTGGTCGTGCCCGCCATGGGTGCTGCGGCCACGTCGACGGCGTCGGCCCCGGCGCGCGAGGCTGCGAGCAGGGTCGCGAGCTGGCCGCCGGCGGTGTCGTGGGTGTGCACGTGCACGGGCTGGTCGAAGCGCTCGCGCAGCGCGGTGACGAGCTTCTCGGCCGCACCGGCACGGAGGAGCCCGGCCATGTCCTTGATGCCGATGACGTGCGCGCCGGCGTCGACCATCTGCTCCGCCAGGCGGAGGTAGTAGTCGAGCGTGTAGAGGTCCTCGGCGGGGTCGAGGAGGTCGGCGGTGTAGCAGAGCGCCGCCTCGGCGACCGCCGTGCCGGTCGCGAGCACGGCCTCCAGGGCTGGACGCAGCTGGCTGACGTCGTTCAGCGCGTCGAACACGCGGAAGACGTCGACGCCGGACCGGGCCGCCTCGTCGACGAAGGCGTCGGTGACCTCGGTCGGGTACGGCGTGTACCCGACCGTGTTGCGGCCGCGCAGCAGCATCTGAATCGGGATGTTCGGCATCGCTTCGCGCAGCGAGGACAGGCGCTCCCAGGGGTCCTCACCAAGGAACCGGAGTGCCACGTCGTACGTGGCACCTCCCCAGGCCTCGACGCTGAGCAGCTGCGGGGTGAGCCGCGCGACGTGCGGCGCGACGGCGACGAGGTCCTTCGTGCGGACCCGGGTGGCGAGGAGCGACTGGTGGGCGTCGCGCATCGTCGTCTCGGTCACCGCGAGGGCCGTCTGGGCGCGCAGGGCCTTCGACCACTCGGCCGGCCCCATGGCCAGCAGGCGGTCGCGCTGTCCCTTGGGCACCGGCGCCGTCAGGTCCGTGGCCGGGAGCTTGTCGGCCGGGTCGGTGACCAGCGGCGACCGCTCCCCGTTCGGCTTGTTCACCGTGACGTCGGCGAGCCAGGTGAGCACCTTCGTGCCGCGGTCCTTCGAGACGTGGCTGCCGAAGAGCTGCGGGCGTTCCTCGATGAACTTCGTCGAGACGTCACCGCGGGCGAAGTCCGGGTCCTCGAGTACGGCCTGCAGGAACGGGATGTTCGTGCTGACGCCGCGGATGCGGAACTCGGCGAGGGCGCGCCTGGCCCGGGACACCGCCGCCGGGAAGTCCCGGCCGCGGCACGTCATCTTCGCGAGCATCGAGTCGAAGTGCGGGCTGATCTGTGCGCCGGTGGCGACCGTGCCGCCGTCGAGCCGGACGCCGGCACCGCCGGGGCTGCGGTAGGTGCTGATCCGGCCGGTGTCCGGACGGAAGCCCTGCGTCGGGTCCTCGGTCGTGATGCGGGTCTGCAGCGCGGCGCCGTGCACGGCGACGGTGTCCTGGGACAGGCCGAGGTCGGCGAGGGTCTCCCCCGCCGCGATGCGCATCTGCGACTGCACCAGGTCGACGTCGGTGACCTCTTCGGTGACCGTGTGCTCGACCTGGATGCGCGGGTTCATCTCGATGAAGACGTGCTGCCCCTCGCGCTCGCCCTCGGTGTCGAGCAGGAACTCCACGGTGCCGGCGTTGACGTACCCGATCGACCGGGCGAAGGCCACGGCGTCACGGTGCAGTGCCTGTGCGATCGCGGGGTCGAGGTTCGGCGCCGGCGCGATCTCGACGACCTTCTGGTTGCGCCGCTGCACCGAGCAGTCCCGTTCGAACAGGTGGATCGTGCCCGCGTCGGTGCCGGTCGCGTCGGCGAGGATCTGCACCTCGATGTGGCGCGGACGGATGACGGCCTGCTCGAGGAACATCGTCGGGTCGCCGAACGCACTGTCGGCCTCGCGCATCGCGGCTTCGAGAGCGTCGCGCAGCTCGGGCTTCGTCTCCACCCGGCGCATGCCACGTCCACCACCACCGGCGACGGCCTTGGCGAAGACCGGGAACCCGATCGCGTCCGCGCCGGCGATCAGTTCGTCGATGTCGCGGCTCGCCGGGGTGCTCGCGAGGACCGGGACGCCGGCCGCGATCGCGTGCTCCTTCGCGGTGACCTTGTTGCCGGCCATCTCGAGCACGTGCTCGCCCGGACCGATGAAGGTGATGCCGTTCGCGGCTGCTGCCGCGGCGAGCTCGGGGTTCTCGGACAGGAACCCGTACCCCGGGTAGATCGCGTCGGCCCCCGACTCGCGGGCGACGCGGATGATCTCGGAGACGTCCAGGTACGCCCGGACCGGGTGGCCCCGCTCCCCGATCAGGTAGGCCTCGTCGGCCTTGAGCCGGTGCAGGGAGTTCCGGTCTTCGTACGGGTAGACGGCCACCGTACGGGCCCCCAACTCGTAGGCGGCACGGAACGCGCGGATGGCGATCTCGCCACGGTTCGCAACGAGGATCTTCGTGAACACGACGTCCCTTTCAGCCCGGGTTGAGGTGAGACAACCCTAGTGGCGGTAACGTTGCTCAACGTGCATGTACTCAGCGTGAGCTCCCTCAAGGGTGGTGTCGGCAAGACGACGGTGACGCTCGGCCTGACCTCGGCCGCGTTCGCCAAGGGACTGCGCACGCTGGTGGTGGATCTGGACCCGCAGTCCGACGTCTCGACGGGCCTCGACATCAACCTCGCCGGCCACCTCAACGTGGCCGACGTCCTCGAGAACCCGAAGGAGAAGATCGTCCGTCAGGCGATCGCCCCCTCGGGCTGGACGAAGGGGTCGCAGGGCAAGATCGACGTCATGGTCGGGTCGCCCTCCGCCATCAACTTCGACGGGCCGCACCCGTCGATCCG
>Ga0265797_10003695_pt1 | contig 24282 bp, 21 predicted proteins | sample P2T30metagenome_FD_192433 | JGI IMG/M metagenome (GOLD analysis project Ga0265797, IMG submission 192433) | Plant litter microbial communities from East Loma Ridge, Irvine, California - P2 T30 | ecosystem: Environmental > Terrestrial > Plant litter > Unclassified | place: USA: California... | reverse complement strand
GTCGGCGCAGCTACGGGGGCCCTGCTCCGGTCGCGCCGGCTGCTCGTCGGAACCGCCTTTGCCGCGGGCATCGGCTTGGGCTGGGCGGGGGCGTTCTGGTGGAACAACAGCCGCTTGCGGCACCGGCCGCTGATCATGGCCGATCTCAGCAGCGCGGACATGCCGTTTTCGGCCGGCATACGGCATATCCGCGCCCACGCGCTTCCCCCGGTCAACGACGACATGGCCGCAATGTGGCTTTTGGTGGCCGAGGCGGGGCGGGGACGGCTGACCTTGTGGCACCGGGCGTCGGCCAACACGCTTAGGCGCATGTCCCGGCGCAGCATTCGCGCCGCGGCGGTGCAGCTAGCGGTTGCCGATGGCAACGGGCACCCGAAGACGGCTCCGGCCGATTCGTGGAACGCCGATCCCTGGATGACGCTGACGCTGTTGAGCACGGAAATGGAGCGTTTATGGCCAAGCCGGCCGGGTTCTCGACGCGAAGAACACCCGCTGACGCGGCCTGATCTGTTCAACCACGAGGGCGGCAGGCACCCGAACCGGCTGCCGGTACGAAGTTAACTTTTGCAGCGCATATTATGTTGCAAACAGGTGACATAACGTAATAAACGTTGTTGCATCAGGGTTGGTTCGTCTTCGGGGTTTGATATTGTTGGAACCTCGTTCAATAACCCTACGTTAGCTCACGAGCAGGTTTAAGGGAGTATCAATCGGTGAAGCATCTCAAGTCTCTTTCTGGGCGCTCCGCCGCGCTTCTCGCCTGCGGGTCGCTGGTCGCAGGCCCTGCGTTCGCGCAGGCCGGAACCGACCGCAACCAGGCAGCGCTCAACATGGCCGGCCGCGGCTCCGCCGTGATTGCGCAGTGTGTGAAGCCGACCAACACGCCACTGGCGGTGCGCAATCAGTGCGCGATGGGCGATGAGGCCAACGAGCTTCGCGGCCGTGGCGGTGGTATCGTGGTCGGCGTGTTCGCACTGGCTGCGGTGGTTGCCGGCGTGGTGATTGTGGCGAGTGAGGACGATAACGCATCGGGTCCGGATATGACACCGACGCCGACGCCGACGCCGACGCCGACGCCGACGCCGACACCGACACCGACGCCGACACCGACACCGACACCGACGCCGACGCCGGTCAGCTCGTAAGATCGGTTTGCCGCTCGGCTGACCGAACCGGTCGCATTGAAGGGCCGTCGCTAACGCGATGGCCCTTTTTTGTGGTTGAAAGGTTCGCCCATTCCCTTGCAAGGTCACTGAATGGGCATGGTCGCCATCCCGGATAGCTTTGTTGCACGCTTCACCGCGCCGGCCTGGCTGTTGGCCTGCCTTGTGCTCGGCGGATCGAGCGGTGGCGGGGTGCTGGTCAACGGTTTGCTCCAGATCGCGGGGGGCGCGATCGTGTGCTGGGCGATCACGCGCGGCTTCTGGTTGACGCTGGAACGCCCTGCCCGCCAGCTGCTGATGATCGTGGCGGCCGCGGCGCTGCTGGCGCTGATCTCGCTGATCCCGCTGCCACCCGCCTTGTGGACGCTGCTGCCCAGTCGCGACGAGGTATTTCGCGCTTATGCCCTGATCGGCATGCCCGCCCCATGGCTGCCGGTGTCGCTGACGCCCGATGCCACCATTGCCGCCCTTTTCTCCCTGTTGCCGCCCTTGGCGATGTTTCTGCTGCTGGGAGCGTCATCCGCGGAAGGGCGACGAGCAACGCTGTTCACGCTGGTGACCGTGGCCTTTGCATCGGTGCTATTCGGCGTGGTGCAGCAGGTGGCGGGTTTCCGGTCGAACACGTACATCTACCAGTTCACCAGCCGCGGCGGGGCCGTCGGCTTTTTTGCCAACCGCAATCACCTGGCGACGCTGTGCTTGATGACCATCCCGTTTCTGGCGGCGATGGCGGCGTTCAGCCGGCGAAAGCGGGATGCCACGCAGCTGTTCGGCTGGGCGCCCGCGATCGGCGCCCTGCTGCTGCTCGTGGTGGGGGCGATCGTGGTGCAGTCGCTAGCCGGGTGGATCCTGCTGCCGCCTACCCTAATGGCGTGTGCCCTGCTGTTCCGGCGTCCCCGCGAGGGGAAGCCGTCGCGTGCCCTGGTCGCGGGGCTGGTTGCGCTGGTCGCCGCCGCGGTCTTGTTCGCGCTGTTCGCGCCTTGGTCGCCGGCCGACCTCGCCCGGGTGGGTGGGGAAGTGCAGCCGCAGCAGCGCCGCGGGATCATGGGTCTGTCATGGCAGGCGGCGCGCCATTTCGCCCCGGTGGGTTCGGGCTGGGGCAGTTTCGTCGATGTCTATCACCGGTTCGAGAACCCGGCGACGGTGACCAGCACGTTCGTAAACCACGCCCACAACGATTATCTGGAACTGCTGCTGGAAACCGGCATCGGTGGAATAGCGCTCGTGCTGGCGCTTGCCGTCTGGTGGCTGGGACGTATTCGGGAAGCGTGGCGGTCGGGCGGCGACCCGGTCGCGCGCGCTGCCACGATCTCGATCGGCGCGCTGATGGCCCACAGCTTCGTCGATTATCCGATCCGCACCGCGGCGATTGCGTGCGTCGCCGCGCTATGCTGCGGCCTGGCGGGCGTGCGCACCGCGGCCGCCGAGGCACCGCGCCGGACCCGCGAGCGCAGCACCGGCACGATCATGCTGGGCGCCGGCGCACGCCCGCGTGGCAAAAGCGCCGCCCCCGCGACATCGTGACGTGCGGCTCCTAACCCGCTATACTCCCCGTCTTTCTTTCGCTCGTCCGACTGTGTCGTTCGCGTGTTATTTCAAATGGTCCAGGCATGAACAACGAGAACAACGCGCTTCTTCCGGCCGGCCGCAGCGCGGCACTGGACACCCAAAAGGGTGCGCTTGCGCTCAACACCCTGACAGGCGAGCGCATGTACCAGGGCGGCGACCATGAAAGCGGCGGGTTCAATGCCAACGAGCTGCTGCGCGTCCTGTTTAAGTGGAAATGGCTGATCCTGGGGCTGACCCTGGCATCGGTGCTGGCTGCGGTGCTGGTCACGCTGGCGATGACGCCCCTGTACCGGGCAAGCGTGACAATGGAGATCAGCACCAGCCCCGGCAACGTCACCGGCAAGTCGGCGGAGGTGCAGCCTGGACAGGGCGACAACGACCAGTTCCTGCGCACCCAATATGGCCTGTTGCGAAGCCGTGCGCTGGCCGAACGGGTGGCGCGCTCGCTCAACCTCGCCAACCAGCCCAGCGCCACCGGCGATCCGGCCGCGCGCCAACGTGCTGCAGTGTCCAGGATCCTCGGCAATCTGGAGGTGGTGCCCCAACCCGGCAGCAGCCTGGTCGAGATCGGCTACACCGATCCTAACCCGGAACGTGCCGCGCAGGTAGCGAACGCGGTGGCCAACGGCTTCATCACCAGCAACCTGGAACGCCGCTACAGCGCCACCGCCTATGCGCGCCGGTTTCTGCAGACCCGCCTGCAGGCGATCCGCGCGCGGCTGGAGGAGGCTGAGCGCGAGCTTGTTCGTTATGCGCAAAACCAGGGGATCGTCGAACTGGGCGGCGCCAGCGCAGGTGGCAATTCGCCCGGGGACTCGCTGTCCGCCCAGTCTCTGACCGCCCTCAATTCCTCTCTCGCCCAAGCCACCGCCGACCGGATCGCCACGGAACAGCGTTATCGCGAAGCGGCGACCAACGGCACCACGACGCAGGTGCTCAACAGCCCAACCGTACAGGGGCTGCGTGCCCAACGGGCGCAGCTTCAGTCGGAATACGACCAGAAGCTGGCGACGTTCAAACCCGGCCTGCCGGAGATGATCGCGCTGCGCACCCGGATCGAGTCGGTTAATCGCGCGATCGCTGGTGAATCCCGCAGCGTTACCGGCTCGCTCCGCTCCGCGCTCGACGAGGCTCGCGGGCGCGAAGCGCAGTTGCGGGGCCAGGTGGCGTCGCTGCGCGGCACGGTGCTCGACCTGCGCAACCGCGGCATCCAGTACAACATCCTGCAGCGCGAGGCGGATACCAACCGCACCCTGTATGACGCGCTGCTTCAGCGCTACAAGGAGATCGGCGTCGCCGGCGGTGTTGGTGAAAGCCAGGCGGCCGTGGTCGATCCCGCGCAGCGTCCGGGTTCGCCGTCCAGCCCGCGTCCGCTGCTGAACGTTGCGATCGGCCTGGTCGCCGGCCTGGTGCTCGGGCTCGCGGCTGCCTTTGCCATCGAGTTCATCGACGACACGGTGAAGACGCCGGAAGATGTGCTGGGCAAGTTAAAGATGCCGCTGCTGGGCTTGGTGCCCAAGCTCGACAAGAATGCCAGCTTCGCCGACGAACTGGCGGACCCGCGCTCGGAGGTAACCGAAAGCTACCATTCGGTCGGCACGGCGCTGCAATTCTCCTCGCCCGCGGGGATGCCGCGCCTGATCCTAGTAAGCAGTTCGCGCGCCGCGGAAGGCAAAACGTCCACTTCGCTCGCGCTGGCACAGAACCTTGCCCGCTCCGCAAACTCGGTGCTGTTGATCGACGCGGATCTGCGCAAGCCGTCGTTCAAGGCGGACGGACCCGAGGGCCGCGGCTTGACGGCGTTGCTGACCAGCACCGATTCGGTCATGGACCACATCGTGGGCACCTATGTCGAGAACCTGTCGCTGCTGCCGGGCGGCGCGATCCCGCCCAACCCAGCGGAACTGTTGTCCACCGGACGCATGACCGCAATCCTGCACGAAGCGCGCGAGTCTTTTGACTTCGTGGTGGTCGACGCGCCGCCCGTGCTCGGCCTAGCCGATGCGCCCATGCTGGCATCATTGTGCGAGGTGACGGTGATGGTGGTGCAGGCCGGGGTACCGCGGCGGCCCGTGGTCAATTCGCTCCGTCGCCTGCTCGAGGCCAGGGCCAACATCGCCGGCGTGGTGCTGACCAAGTTCAACGTCAAGCATACCGGCTATGGCTATGGCTATGGCTATGGCTATGGCGAGCGATACGGTTCCGATGCCAGCTCGCGGCCGCAGATCGACATGGCCGCGTGATCGGGGGCCGCATGATTGGGGGCCAATCGTGACGGAGGACCGAAACGCCGCAGGCAGGCGTACCGCAATCCTTCCCCCCTGGGTCGGCACCGCCGCGCTGGCACTAGTGGCGCTGGTGGCGCTATGGTTCTGCGTGCGCGCCACCCTGTTCCGGTCGCTGGAACAAGAATATCCGTTGTTTGGTCAGGCGATCAGCCCACCTTCCCCCGTGTCGCAGGCCTTGATCGCGCTCAACCGCGCGTCCGCACGCGACGGGACGGCCGACCCGCTCGCCCGCGACCTGCTGCAAAGCGCACTGCGCCGAGCGCCGCTGCTTGCCGATCCGTTCACCGTCGCCGGGCTGGACGCCAGCGCCCATGACGATTTCGCTCAGGCCGCGCGATTGATTGAGGAATCCAAGCGACGCGATCCACGCGCCGTTATTCCGCGCTACTGGTTGTTCGACAATTACCTGCGGAGCGGCAACTACGCCCGCGGCATTGCCGAAGCAGGGCCGCTGATCCGCATCCAGCCCGCGGCCGAACCCGCGGCCGTCGCCGTTCTCACCGCGTTGCTGCAGGTGCCCGCAGCGCGTCCGGCGCTGGCCTCCGCGCTGCGCGCGCGCCCGGTATGGAGCCGCGCGTTCTTCAGCCAGGCTACCGCGTCACCCAGCCTGCGCGACCCAGCAGCCGCGCTGTTGCGCAGCATCACGCCCGACGACCGGGCATCAACCGGCCGGGAGCAGATAACGGTGATGCGCGCGATGATCGGCGCGGGCCGTTACAGCCATGCTTACACGCTGTGGCTGCGAACTTTGACGCCGGACAAGCGGCCGCAAACTCCCGGCCTGTTCGATGGCGGCTTCACCGGCCACACGGAAGCGCCACCCTTTGGCTGGCGTTTTCCGGGTGCCAACGACGGTGGGATGCAGGTGATCGCGGCGTCGGACTCGCCCTCCGGCTCGGGCCTCGCCATTCGCTCAACGGGCGAACGCGCCCGTGTGCTGGCGGAACAGTTGGTACTGGCGACGCCCGGTCCGCTGCACCTGCGGTTCGCCACGCGCGCGCTGGACGAAGGGGTGGAAAGCAGCGCGGGGTTAAAGGTAGAGCTGCGCTGCGGCCCCAAGGGCAAGGCCCTGGCCAGCCAGGTTGTTGAAACCTTTACCTCTAGGCTGGAAGCGCACAATCTCGCTACGACGATGCAGGAGGGATGTGGGGCGGTTCTGGTGCGCATCTCGGTCGCTCCTAGCAGCGAGCCGGGGCCGGTTTACGCCTTGCTGACGGATATGGCGCTGCAACGCCAATAGCCCTAGCCCCGGCACAAAATCCCAGCCGCAATCGGAACCGCACGCGGCTGCGCTGAAACGGAACAACGCCGCTCCTTTCCCCGTTTGCGCGCCTTTCCCATTCGTGCCGCAATCCTGTATGCGACCGGGACCGTGTGGAGAGACGGCTGCCCGGGAACGCGCCCTTCAGGCGAACCGGGAGTAATAGCCCGGCTTTTGCCCGGGGTCACTTTGCTGTCGTGAACGGGGGAAACAACACAATGCCGGGTGCTTTTCGCATGCTTTCCTGCCTGTTGATCGCAGTTCCCTTGATGGGCTGTGGCGGCGACACGGCATCTGGTCCCACAACGGGTGCGCCCGTGGTAGTCGTCTCCGCACCCACGCCCGAACCGGTCCCGGCGCCGACGCTGACGCCGACGCCGACACCGACGCCGGAACCAACTCCGATGCCGGCTCCCGCACCGACGCCGATACGCGTGTCCTTTGTTGCGGCTCAAAGCTTCACCGTGGTTGGTAACCGCCTTTGGACCTTTGACAAGTCGGACAACAACCATGCCCTTAAGGGCGGTTACATCCGCAACCTGTCCGACTTCAGCTATGTTGGCTTTTTCGGGCACAATATCAGCCATGCCGCAGCAGCCGATTATGCTGCGAAAGCGGACACCATGATGATCGGCAACGGGGGCGATGCCGGCAGCGCCGCGCCGCGGATCGACCTGTTTCCCGGTTTCAGCCGTTACGGGGCGGGCTCGTTCCTGGACTGGTACAATCCCGAAACCACGCCCCGCATCTCCATTTCGCTGATCCGCTTTGCGGCAGACGGAAAAAGTGTCACCCGCTCGGTATATTCCGACACCACGCGCCGGACCGCGAACGCCGTCTGGATTGACGATTTTCGCACCATCCTAGTGTTCGGCGTCGGATCAACGGGACTGACGGCCACCACTCTGCAATTGGGTCGGGGCGCCGAGGATTTCTCCGCAGCCGGCTATGGCGAGTTCATCCCTGGCAAGGCGGAAAACGAGTTCAACGGAACCGCCAAGGTTCTCGGTACCTATGTCAGCTCGATCAAGGGCACGACCCAGGACGGCGACTGGCATGCGGGCAAGCTGTATGTCGGCCTCACCGCCCAGGCGGTCAGCCGGCGCACGATCGAGGTGCTGGAGCTCGCCTTGGTGCCTGGCGGCACGCTTCAGCTAGTGAACGATTATCGCTACGACGTGCGCAAGGAAAACGGAACGACCGTTCGATACGAAACGCAAGGCGTCACCTTTCGCAACAACGAGCTGCTGACGGCCGCCATCCGCGACGACGAATATCACAGCATCTACCGGTTCGACACCACCACCAGCGCGACCGACCTGAAACCCTGACGTCACCCAGCCGGTGTCGATGCCAATGGACAACCGGCGGGACGATATCATAGGGCCGTCCGCCAGGAGCAAATCTTTGACCGCCCAAGCAGACCAGCCCGTTTCCCCGCCGACCGACATGCGCGGCTTCGTACCCGTCTTGTCGATCATCGCGCCCGCTTTCAACGAACGGCTCAACATGGCCCCCCTGGTCCGAGCGGTCGCGGCGGCAATGGGTGAGATCTGCTGGGAACTGATCGTCGTCGATGACGACAGCCCCGATCGCACGGCCGAGGCGGTCGATGAACTGGCCCGGCAGGGATTTCCGGTGCGCTGCATTAGGCGGGTGGGACGGCGGGGGCTCGCCTCCGCAGTAGTGGAAGGGGCGCTGGCGTCCAACGCGTCCTATCTGGCGGTCATCGATGCCGACATGCAGCATGACGAGCGCGTGCTGCCGCGCATGCTGTCCCTGCTGGAGGACACCGATACCGACTTGGTTATCGGCAGCCGTCATATCGAGGGCGGCAGCGTCGGCGATTGGGCCGAAGACCGCCAAGCGATGAGCCGTCTCGCCACCCACTGCGCCCGTATGCTGATCGGCAGCAGGATCACCGATCCGATGAGCGGCTTTTTCGCCGTTCGCCGCGACGTGTTCCACGCCTGCATCTACGACCTGTCGCAACAGGGCTACAAGATCCTGCTCGACATCCTCACCTCCTCGCCGCGCCCACTCAAGGTGGAGGAAGTGCCCTATGTCTTCCGCAACCGGCATGAGGGGGAAAGCAAGCTGGACATCATGGTCTTGGCTGAGTTTCTGTTCCTGCTAATCGAGAAGCTCACTAAGGGGCTGATCCCGCCACGGTTCGTGATGTTCTCTCTAGTGGGGGGGATCGGTCTGGCCTTTCACTTAGTGATATTGGAGATCGCGATCACCCTGGAAAGCCCTTTCAGAACCGCGCAAATCATCGCGACCATTGGCGCCATGTCACTCAATTTCCTGATGAACAACGCAATCACCTACCGCCCACAACGCCTGCGTGGTGTACGGATGCTGTGGGGCTATCTGGTGTTCTGTATCGTCTGTTCGGTCGGCGCGTTCGCGAATATCGGGGTGGCCAGCCTGGTGCTCAACGGCTTGGGCAGCTGGCCCGTTGCCGGAGCGGCAGGCGCAGTCATGAGCCTGGTATTCAACTTCGGCGCGGCATCGCAGCTAGTGTGGAGCCAGCGTCGCCGTCGTCGGCCCGTGTCGACAAGCACGGCGGGCCAAGGAGGCTCTCCGCCCCGATAGAGGCGGCAGTATCTCATGCATTGATCTGTCGACACCTAAACATTCTGCTGGGCGGGCTTAACGGGAGGTTCCTTGGGCGTCGGCCGTAGGTCTCCCCATCCAGGCATTCGCATCAGGCGTGAACAGCAGCCCCAGCCCCACTACTTGAACGAGGGAGATTAACGCCGACTGCACCTCGATCGTCGAAGCGGCCACGAACGACCAAACCGAAACGACGATGCCCGTTCCGAGCAGCAGCAGCAAAAGCCAACGGAACACCCTTACCTTTCTCGCAATGCCCCCCAAGGCGACTGCCACGACCAAGGTGGTCCAGAACCGCGTTCGAGATTCAATCGGAGCGTTAGTGAGATCGAGCAGCCAGATCGGCAGCAGCGAGACGGCAAGGATCAATATCCCAAGGGAGACCTGCCAGGGCGTTCGCATGTGGGTCTTCATTTCTATGCCGTCCCATCCTTGTTGCTGAACTACCCGCTGGGCGAGCGGACGCCACTTACTGATCAGGGAGATCTTGGGCTGCCATGCTCTTTGGTCACGTGTCGCACCATCAAACAAAGGCGTCCAGCCTCGTAATCGCTCAGCGAGGACTGCGCGCACCTCCTCGCGGCTATCAGTGGGTCCGCGAGAACAACCACACCGGAGATTATCTCCTTGTCGCCGCAGCGACAGACTTGATCGCGAGCATCCCTCACCCAGTAGCTGCTACCCGCAAGGGGCGGGTGAAATCGCGATTTTGTGAAACCAGCTCGGCGCTCGCGCTCGCGATCCGGACCGCGTTCTTGCCGCTTGACCGCGTACATCAGCATATCGACCATATGGATCATGGCTGGCACGTCACGGGAAGCCTCGGCCCCGATGATGAGCGCGCCCAGCCACCCATAGGCATATCGCTTCATCATCGCTCTCCGACATGGATCATCCGCCAACGTCAGCGCGAGAAGAGCCGTGCCCGATGCTTCTCCAACCGGATCACTGACACGCTCAGCCTTTCGACGGCAGCTTGTGCCAGTACGGCAACGGCCCTCCGCACGCCCCTCAATCAGGAAGGCATTGTGGCTTAGCAGAATCTCGTAATCGGTAATCTGCTGCTCCAGCACCGCTATACGCACATCCTTCCAATCGGAAGGCAATCGCGGGCCGCTTAACTGATAGATAGCTTTTGCCTGCTGCCGGCCTTGGCACTTTCGCCCGCGGGCTTCCGCTCGGCCGCGCCCTCGGGCGCTGTGACGGCGGTCCTCATCGCGAGCGCAAGGAGCTTGCTTGTGCTTCATATTCGATCGCGAGGAGCCGGTGCGTGGACGCCGCTTCCGCCGATGTGGCCGAAGCCGCAGCCTTGGCCTCCTCACGGGCGCGCCGCTCATAATAGCCGAGATTTCTTCGCTCATGGTCCTTCCTCCGTCAGAGCGGCCAGTCAGGCGACAAGTCCCGCCGCTCGCCATCGGTCGGATGAATATGCAGGTAGGCAGGGTTGAACTTTCCGGCATCGCGGAGCCGCGCCACGTCGGAAATGGTGATAGCGCGGCTTTCCCTCACGATCAGGCCCTCAGTGCGGAGCTGCTGCATGGTCCGGTTGACGTGGACGGACGTGAGCCCGAGCGCGTCGGCAAGCTGCTCCCTGAGTGACGGGCAACTCGAAGCAGCTCTCGTTTCCGTTTTCGCCATCGAGACGTGCGCTCAATTCGCATAGCAGGTGCGCGAGCCGTTGGCGGGCCGAATGGCGGCCGATGCAGAGCGCCCACTGACTGAGAATAGCGTTGTCGGTGAGCGCCAGGAACAGGAACGTCTTCGCGATCCCCTCGTGCTGGGTAGCAAGGGCCAAGGCCCGGTCGTGGGAATCGCCAGCACCTTGATTTCGGTGATGGCCCCATCGCTCGCTACATCACGCACATGTTCGACATGCGTTGCGAAGAAATGGTATCGAGCACCGCCTCACTAAGGTCAGGCATCCCTGGACCAATGGACAGAGCCTGCCCCCGGCGTAGGCCGGGTCGAACGGATGAACCGGACCATCAAGGAAGCCACCGTCAAGCGCTTCCACTACGAGAGCCATGACCAGCTGCGGACGCACCTCGCCGACTTCATGGCTACCTATAACTTCGCTCGCCGGCTCAAACGCTCAGCGGCCTCACACCCTAAGAATACATCGCCAAAATATGGACGTCAGAGCCCGATCGGTTCATTATCGATCCGATCCACCAGATGCCGGGACTAAACACCTAGTTGAGGGCTTGGACATCCGCGTCCGCCACCCGGTCGATCGAACCGGCTCTTTCGGAGTTTCAGGTTTCGGCCATTCCCGTAGCGTGATTATCTTAACGTCGATGTGACAGGCGCAAAGCGGTGTGTAGTAAAGTTGATGCCTTCTGGCGGCAAAATAACTGATAGAAGCATGGCGGGAACGAGATGCCGTTCCCGCCATGTGATGCGCCTAGTTCATCATCGCGCTACCTTGTCGCTTTCACGTTGACGGTGCATCGCACCGCATCATGCGCTTTGTTCGCACGCTTCCAGCAGGATTCCAGCGCTTCGCGGTTGGCGGTGACGATCCGATCGCCCGCTGCGATGTTGGCGAAGGCATCAGGTGCCGCGCTTTGCATCATCCGCTGCCCTGCTTCCCAACGGGGGAGGTCGAGCGTGCGCGCCGCCATGCGCTCGGGCCATTGCCAGCTCGCCGGCGCGACCTCGCGCGCGACGAGACCAGGCAAGATCGCCCATGCGAGGATGCCGATCGCCGCCCCGCCCAGCCCGAACCATAGCTGCCGGTTCTTCTGGTCGGCCCGCGTCCATGCCGATCCGGCGATGGCGCGAAGCTCGGCTATGACGCGGGCCTTGTCCTCGCCCGCCTTGGCAAGTGCCGCCTGATCCTCACGCCGGGCGGCGTTGCCCGCTGCGGCGATCCGCTGCGCCATCTGCTCGGGCGTCATCACCAGCGCCGAACTCCGTGCGATCACGTCATTGATGACCGCGATCCGCTCGGCCGTGGCGTCCACGCCTTGCTGCATCCGCGCCAGCGTCTCGGTATAGTCGGCCACGTCGATATGTGCCCGCTCGGCCGCCAAGCCCTTCACGGCACGGCGTAGCAACGCCAGCTCGCGATCCTGGCCTTCGATCACGGCACGCAACCGGTCGAACGCCTCTGCGGGATCACCGCCGTCCTGAATATCGTCGTCCATCGTCACCTACCGGCTCATGCCACGGTCACGATCACGCCCGATACTGACCGACTGCGCCAGCTCCTGCCCGATCGACCGGCCCCGCTCCATGCTCAACGCCAGCTCGGGGGCGCGACGCCGCAACACGGATTCGAGTTGCGGGTCGCGGTGCAACCCGCCCGCGATGCTCTCCATGCGCTTGCCGAGCTGCTCCGCGCCCGCGCGGTCGCCGGCACGCTCCATGCCGGCCCGCGCCTCCTTCATGCCCTGCCACTGTTCCACGAAGCGACCCGCGCGCTTCTCCGGGTCGATGCGGACCTGGCGCTCCGTCTCCATCGCCGTCGCCGCGCCGCCCGTGTTCCCCTCGGCCGCGTCGCGGGCAAGCCGGGGGTCGCGCTCGATCGCGCTGGCAAGGTCGCGCGCGCCATGCGGCCGCACCTGGTCGAGCGCGTCGCCGGCCTTCGCCAGCGCCTGCTCCTGGTGCGCCAACACCGGCAACCCCTTGTCCTTCATCCGGCCTATATCGGCTGCGGCACGTCCGTAGCGTTCGATCGCACGGGCCTGCGAGGGTGCCAGCGGCCAATCGGTCGCGACACGCTCCGGCTCCGGCGACGTCGCCTTCTCGGTCGCCGGCTTCGGCCGGAACCCGTCGAACATGCCCCTGGCCTTGTCGCGGACCTTCTCCACAACCTGGCGCGCGAGTTCCGGGAACCGAATCTCCCGCCGATCGGCGAACGCGCGCGCCTGATCCTGTTCCGGACGCGCATAATCGCCGGCCATGTCCTTGCCCCGGTCGCGTGACAGGGCGCAGACGAGCTGGCGCTGATCAGCGAAGTCGTCGCAGCCATAATGGAGCTGCGCGCCGTCGCGATGCCGCGACAGGCCGACATAGGCACTGTGCCGATCCATGCCGGGAGTGGCGAGGACATGGGCGCTTGTCACCGTCACGCCCTGCGATTTGTGGAACGTCGCCGCATAGCCATGATCGACATGGGCATAATCCTTGATGCCGAACGCAACCCCGCGCCCGTCATCGAGGCGCACCGCCATGCCCTCGGTCGATACCCGCTCGATCGTGGCGAGCGTACCGTTCTTGACCCCCATGCCGCGCTCGTTGCGTAGGAACATGATGCGATCGCCGGTCGCGAACTGGCGCTCGCCGCGCTCGACTTTCACCGTCACGTCGTCGCCTAGATCGCCGCTGGCGCGCAACCGGTCGCGCGCCTCGCCATTGAGGCTCTGCACCTCGGCGTTGGTATGGGTGAGAATGATCCGGCTCTTGCCTGGCTCGGCCTGACGCGCGCGATCCCAACCGTCCACCAGCTCGCCACGCGCCTGCTCGCGCGTGTCAGCCGCATGGACCATGCCATTGCTGTCATAGGCGTGGATCGCCTCGCCGGTGCGCTCCGTCGCCAGCTTGCGCGTGGCGTCGCGCTGCCAGTCCTCGCGCTGCCGGCGTATCTCGGTGATCTCGGCTGCGCCGTGCCGCTCGGTGACGCTGCGGAACGCCGCGCCCGCCTCGATCGCCTGCAACTGCTCGGGGTCGCCCACCATCACGACCTTGGCCCCGACGTCGCGCGCCTGGCTCAACACGCGCTCCATCTGCCGCGAGCCGATCATGCCGGCCTCGTCCACGACCAGCACGTCCTTGGGGCCTAACTGCTCGCGCCCCTGCCCCCATGCCTGTTCAAGGCTGGCGATGGTGCGGGACTGGATGCCGGACCCGCCTTCAAGGTTCTCGGCCGCGATGCCCGACAAAGCCGCACCGCGAACCGTGTAGCCCTGCCCCTCCCAAGCATCGCGCGCCACGCCAAGCATCGCCGATTTGCCCGAACCGGCATAGCCGACGACGGACGCCAGCCCGGCGTCGCCGGTGACATGATCGAAAGCGTCGCGCTGTTCGCCCGACAGGACAAGGCCACGCCCCTTGGCCTTGGCCGTAGCGGCGTCACGATGCCGATCCGCGATGCCATGCTCGGCGCGGCCCGCCAGCTCGTCGCTCGCGCGCTCAAGCCGGTTCTCCACCGCGATCATGTCGCGGCTGGTGAACCGCTCCTGGTCGCGGCCGTCTTTCCCTAATGCGACCAGCTCGGGCGATGCTCGTACCGCCCCCATCACCTGGTCGAACTGCTCCTTGCCGTCGCTGTGCCGGAACGCGAACGTCGCAAGTTCGCGGGTGGTGAACGTCGCCTGCTGCCGCGTGATCGCGTCCAGCGCGACATTGGGATTGGCGATGATCCTCTCGCCATTCTCCCGCGCAATGCGCGTGTGATCCTCGATCCGCTCGGCCTCAAGCCCCTGCTCCGGCCTGCGCGACGCTGCGGGTCCGATCTTGTGCTGCGGCTCAAGCGCGATCCCCTGCGCCTCATAGGGGCGGTGGTCGATCCGACCCTCAAGCCCCAGCTCGGCCATGCGTTCGTTGACGTGCGCACTCCATGCCTCGCGCCAGTCCTTCAACAGCTCGGTCGAGTTCCAGTCGCGGTTCTTCTTCCCGAACCCCTCCGGCCCTACGTCGCGCATCGTCATCATCACATGCGCGTGCGGCTTCGGCGTGCCGTCCTTGGCCTTGTCCCAATGCACGTTCAGGTCCGCGACCATCCCGCGATCGACAAACTGCTTCTTCACGAAATCTCTCGCGAGCTGGACGCCCTGCTTCTCGTCCATTTCGCGTGGAATCGAGAACTCCACCTCGCGGGCAAGCTGCGCGTCCTTGCGCTTCTCGCCTGCCTCCACCTCGTTCCACAGCGTCGCGCGGTCGTTTAAACGCTTTGGCCCGCCCTCCGGCAATATCACTTCGGAGTGGATCACGCCCGCCTTGTTGCTGAAGTCGTGGTTACGCCCAAGGCGGTCATCGTGCAGCTCGGATGCGGAACGATAGGCGGCGCTCGCGATGGCGCTCGACCCGTTCGCACGGCTCACAACCTTGGCGGAGAAATGGTAGATCGCCATGACGCTACGCATCCTGCCTTACTTAGCGCACGTCGGCAACGACGTATAAGCGCACTCACGATCTGCTTCGCATCTCCTGACTGACTTGTTGCCACTTTTGGTCGTTCTGGCTTCACCCATATGCTCGGCGCGCTAAGATGCTGCTGACCATACGCGGAAGGGTAAAGGCGATGCGGAAGGTTCGCGATTACGATGCCGAGCTAAAGGCGCTGAACGACAAAGCCCGCTCCCTCAAGGCGAAGCGGGTCGAACAGCTCGGCCAACTCGTCGTCGCGACGGGGGCCGACGCGCTCGATGCGGAAACCCTTGCCGGCGTCCTGCTCGATGCGATCGGATCAAAGGATGCGAGCGCGAAGGAGGCATGGCGCGCGAAGGGCGCTGCCTTCTTTCAACAGCGCGGGCGCAAAGGTGGCGGCGCTGCTGCAATCGACGGATCGGGCGCTGCGGCTGAACCGAGCGGCGACGCTGCGGGCGGAAGCGGCGGCACGGCGAACGGATAGCAGGGGCTGGGTCGTGCAGCGTCGACACGAACAAGCCACCTAATTGAGCTGGGCGGGCTGGTCCAGAAAGCCGGCTTGGTAGAGCTGATAGATGACGATCGAGCCACCCTCTACGGTGCGCTGCTCGATCTCGCTGGGCGTTGTCGGGGCGACGATGCCGGTGACGTGCTAGCGCTGTGGAAGCGGCGCGGCAAGCGGGCGTTCGACGCGGAGAGCGAAGCGGGAGAGAACACCCCATGAGCAAGATCGATGTCGAGGCGATCCGCCAGCAGGTCCGCGCGATGGATTACGTGCGCGGCACGCCAGCGGAGGCCGACATGTGGCGCGAGGACGACGCGGACTCTCGCGCCAACCTCGCTATCGAAGACATGGCATTGGAAACCGACGAACACGCACTGTTCGACATGCTGCGCGACGAGGCCGTGCCTCCTTCTCTCGCCACGCAAATCCTGCTCCGGCTGCTCGATCATCCTGACGCCGATCGGTCCCTGCCGATTACGCTGCTGGCGGCGCGCTGATGCCAGGCGGCGGATCGGCCCGCTGTTTGCGGTCTTCGTCGCCTTCGTGGTGCTGATGGCAAGCAACGTCTGGCTCAAGGGCATCTTCGGCTATGGTGAGATCGCGACCGACATTCCGTTCTGCTGGCGGGCGCGATCCTGTTCCTGGCCTGGCGGTTCAACCGGCGTAATGACCGCTCGGCTCCGCCCGCTTCGACGACCGCGCCGATGTGCGGAAGCTGGAAGCGAACGGGGATCTGCTAATCGGACGCTCGGCAAAATCCGGGAAGCTGCTGCATTACGACGGCGCGGCGCACCTGCTGACAATGACACCCACCCGCTCGGGCCCTCGCCGACAGCCCGCGCATCGTCGCCAGCACGGCCGCGTCCGATTTTACCTTTGCGGAATTGTCCATGTAGATCGTGACGCGCAAGCCTTCGAACGGCAACTCGGGCTCGGGCTTGGCGGCAAAGGCGTTGAACAGGAAGCGCAGCGCGGACTCGGCGTCTTTGCCATAGACGCTGCGATACTCCTGATAGACCACGCCCGAGCAGTCATCGACGACCGAGAACAGCATCAGCGTTGGTTTGCCCCGCCCTTGACGACCAGAGGTTGCTACGTTTGCAAGCGCCTACACTAGGCAGCCTTGGCACGCGATTCCGTCGCTACCCTCCCCTACTTCTTTCCCGCCTAGCCAGCGGCGCTTGCGCCGCCTTTGTGACGCCGAAAGCAGCACGCAGTGAGGCGTATCGGCCATAAGCCGATTCCACTGCTCCTTCTTCTCGTCGACCGGTGAATGTAGCGCTTGCGGTTTTGGTTAAGTAATTCTGTTAAATAGTCCTTGTTAAGTAAGTTAAGCTGCTCAAAAAGCGGAAACCTCGCTTTGTTATCAAAGCGTTACCAGACCATCTGGTGGGTGAAACCCCGTGATTCGGTGTGCGATCCCCCGATAGTGGGGTGTGTGATCCCCCGAGGCAAAGGTGGGTGAAACCCCGACTCTCGCGATGCTTCGAACGGTCTTTCCGCATAGGTTATCCACAGCCCGGACGGCTCTGCGGCGTCGATCGTGGCCGTCCGAAGTCTCTTCGACCGGTCGGCTGGTATGTGAAACACCGATAGTTGGGCCTGTAGTGGGTGAAACCCCGATGGTCAGCTACGCCCGGCAAGCCGGTCCATGCGGGCGTCCACCTCGTCGGCGTGGCGGCGGTCGGCGTCGAAGCGGACGCGCCGCTCTTCCTGGGCCCGCACCCGCTCGGCGAACGCTAGCGCCTCCGCTTCGCCGCGCTGCTTGAACAGCACGGCCGGGGACTTGTCGGTCGTCTTGGTCAGCTCCATCGCATAGTCGGGGAGATGGTCTGCCTCAATCACCCGCCGGAGCATTCGATTGAACTCCTTGGGCTGGGAATCGCTGCCTGCCTTGTCGCGCAGCACCTCCACCCGGCACAACCACCCACCGCGCTGCGTGCCAGCGTGCTTGCGCGCAATGCGATACAGCGCTCGTTCCAGCCCCCCGGATAGAAGGAAATAGTCGGGGTGCATGGTGAGCAAAGATTTCTCGTTGACGATCCCCTCATAAACCCAATCCGAAAGGGTCAGCGTCATGCCGCGGGGTTGCTCGGTTTCGGCGTCTGTGTCGAAGGTCCAGCTATCGAGCCAGTTAAAGCCCGCTTTCTGTCGGCGCTTGGTCGCTCGAATCGAGGTCGTGATGGACGTCGTCTGGAGCCGTAGCAACGCCGTCTGCAGCTCCTGATAGTCCCGGCCTCCGGTGCTGCGCTTGATCGCGCGCAACAGCTCGTAGGGGGTCGTGGTCAGCGTGCGCGGCAGGTCGTTTAAGCCCTGCTGCTTCATGCGATTGAGCGTGGACGCCGCCCATATCAAGATATCGGCGTCCCATATCGTTGCCATGCCGTAGTCAGGAATAGCCTGCACACGCACCCATGCCTCGCCGTCCGGGCTGCGATACTCGATCGGCTTCAATCGCTTGCGTTTCTGAAGCGAAAAGAACGGCCGCTCCATGACCTCGCGTTGGTCCTTGAGGGGAAGGTCGCCTAGCGCCGGGATGAACAGGTCGAACTCGGGGTTGGGATCGCGCCGCTTGCTCACGGGGCGAACCTCGTGTGCCCTCGCGTGACGAGATACTGGCGGAGCAAGCGTTCGGTGATGACGGTGAGCGGCTCCCCACCCTCCTCCACGCTGAGCTGGCGAAGCGCGCGATGCATATCCTGTGGAATGTGGATTAATACCGGCTTCTTGCCGGGATGGCTGCTGCGCCGCTCCGGCGCTGCCGGTGCCGGTGCCGGTGCCGGTGCCGGCATGTCGGCCGAACGCCGCGATCGGCGCGGCGCTGCCGCCCGTTGCCGCTCGGGAGCCGGCGCGGGAGCGGGAGCCGGTGCTGGCTCCTCGACCTCTTCATCGAAAATGCTGGCGAGCGCGGAAGGCTTCTTTGCCATTATGCCGCCTCGCTTATTGGCTTAGTCGTAAAGCCGCTTAATCGCTTAGCTTCTTTATAGGCAGCGCGCAGTTCGTCCGCTGCCTTGCTGTCCGGCTCCGTTTCGGTGGCGGTACGTCCAAGGGGCGTCGCCTTGTAGAAGCCCTTGCGAAAGTGAAGCCGGTTATCGAACACCGTCACGCCCTTAGCCACGAACCCCGCATGGGCTTCATGCACCTCCCCACCCTGGTGCGGAACCTGGGTCAGAATGACAGCGAACGGAGTGTCGGCCTGCTGCACCTGCTTGACGGTCTGCAACACCGAATGAACGTCCAGCCCTCGTGGCGCTACGGGAATGATGACGAAATCCGCCTGCTCGGCCGCGAGCATGGCAATGTCCTTGGAGTTCGCCGGCGTGTCGATGATGATAAGGTCGATCTTGCCGCTACGGCGCCCGCGCGAGACATGAAGCGGCAGGCCTGCAACGCTGCTGTCCTTTACCGTCACGTCGTCGTTGTCGCGGCGCTCCGACCAGTAGAGCGCCGATCCCTGCCGATCGTCGGCATCAAGGATGACGACGGAAGCCCCTTCTCGCGCCGCCTCGACGGCAAACCCGGTTGAAAGAGTGGTCTTGGATTGCCCGCCCTTTTGCGCGATCACTGCCCATACCTGCATAGCTGTTGCTCCTACTAAGCGGCTAAGAGGCTTATGATGCTTAGCCGCTTGGTAGTAAAGAGTCTTAGTCGCTTAGTTGCCCTTCACTTTCTCGTCGATGTCGAGCGGATCGTGCTGCATCGGCCTATGCCTCGCGATCGGGCATAGGGGCGCGCCTACCGTCTCTAGCCATTTGCGCGCGGTCCTCACCGTAAGTGGGAAGCCGACACGAAGAAGCCAAGTGGCTTAGCGCTTAAGCTGCTCACAGTCGTCCAAAAGCACGGACTGGAAGTGCTTGTCTAATATCCAACCGGCTATGAAAAAGTGGCGCGGTTTTAGTAACTTAGTAGCTTAGTAGCTTAACGGTAATGACAAATCTGAATCCACAGCCGTTTTTTGTTCGTTCTACCTTCGGCTGACTCATAGGATCGTCATGCCGATCGCGCGCGAACATCGCTGGCTTTACCGGATTGACTAGCACGAGCTGTCGGCCTTCATCCGCTTCGGCCGCGCAAAAGGTCGCTGCGAGCATTGCAATCGCCCGCACGGCCGCGACGTGCGCATTTCGGGTGGAATGAGGACGTGGCCGGATGACACGATGGGCGGGGCAGGGGGGCGTCGCCTGCGCACCAATGGACCTAGGGACGCGCAACCCGGGTTCGCTGGCATCGGCCCGCCCGCCTCGATGCGCGTCACGCGCGTCATTCTCGCCAGCGCGCACTTGAACCATGATCCCGGCGACAACCGGGGGGGGGCTCCACCTCGCGAGATCTTGGGCCAGCGGTATGGTCTTGGATGATCTCGATTGCCGCTAGCCGCTTGATCCGCTCGGCCCCCGCGATGTTCACGACTCAATTCGATGCTGGCTAGCCATCAAAATCGAGCTTCGGAATGCTTGCAGCACGGGATTCGAGGACCTCTAATGGAAGCATGATCTGAGCGCGATCATATGCTCGCCAGCCTGATCGGCCACCGAGAGAGCATCGCGCAGCAATACCAGCAGGTTGGTCGTGGCTTTATCCATTGGAGACTCCCATTGCGGCGGGAGCATTTAGCATGCTCTCCATCATCGCGGTGCCGTCGATTGTCGCTATGATTACCATTTTAACATGCATTGATACGGCCGACCCTATATATGATTATGTATGATAGCTCACCATGCGAGCGATGTCCGCGTGCAGCCGCTACGCGGCGTACAACTGGATACAGTAGTTTCGCGTTCACAAGGTAAAGGGATTGGGCCTAGGTTTGGCTTTGCCGATAGCTTTGTATGGCGTGGCAAGGCGACAATATCGATGATGACTGCTTTTAATGTTGCCTATGAGGTCAAGGATCAGCGCGGCTCTATTATCTGGACACTTACGTCATTTGCGGTCGCGCTAGGCAGGATCCTACTAGTATTTGTCGTGATTGGATCAGGGGCGCTTGCAGCATTTGCCGGCACGCTCGTGCTGTGGTTCCCGGGCGCGTTGTTAGTCCTCATCAGACTTGTGACCTATGCACTGTTGGCTATCATCGTCATACCCGGGGTATCGCTGCTCTTTCGCTTTGGGCCGTACCGCCCGCGTGCGAGATTCCACTGGGCGACACCGGGAACGGTTAATGCTACCGTTGTCTGGCTACTCACCAGTTCAGCATTCAGTATCTATGTGGCAAACATCGTAGATTACGGAGCAACCTACGGGTCTCTTAGCGCAATTATCGTGGCGCTGACTTTGGTTGTGGCTGAGCGTCTACTCATTACTTTTGGGAGCAGCGCTCTACGTACAGGCCTATCGCGCAAAAAACATGCTCGTTCAACCTTATGACAGATAGTAGAGATACTGATTTTGCAGTCTTACTTGCAACGCAAAATCGAGCTCTGATTAAATATGCAAGGAATCTGTCCTCAAATAGCGCCGATGCTGATGATTTACTTCAAGATACGTTACTGCGGTGTTGGTCGGCACAGCATACATTTCAACGCGGGACGAGCATAGGCGCGTGGACACGGACAGTCATGAAAAACAGTTTTATCTCCGGTACACGAAAACAGCGATCGTCAGTCGATGTTGCCGACGAAATACTGGACGGGCTATTGAGCGTCCCACCATCTCAGGAAACGGCAGTTATGTTAAAAGACGCTCATTGGGCGTTGAATGAACTGATACCCGAACATCGCCATGCCGTTTTGTTAGCTGCCGAAGGATTTTCTATGGAGGAGGCTGCCGGCAAGCTTGGAATCTCGGCAGGTGCATTCAAGAGCCGGCTTATGCGAGGACGCATGAGGCTCCGGATCTTGGACGATGACAACCCATCGATTTAGAAATCAGGCATTAATTGCTTTGCCCGTTAGGCAAGCGGCCAAGCTCGCTGAACATGTCGCAAGAATTCTAAGTTACGGACGCTTCGAATATTGTCACTGTTCAACAACGCCATTTCCAGAAAAATCCAGACTACGCGGAAACTCGCCTATGACCGGTGACCGGAAGGCTTTCTGCGGAGGGAGATCAGTAGGCTTTGCAAGTTGGTAAGCAGATAGATACGCCAGAGGCTCCGATGACCACCTCGGCATCAACCGCCTGCAACACCGCCCACTCGCTCGCGATATCTCGGACGTCGCGCTTACCCGTCGCAAGGCTTTGCACAATCGGGCGCCACCAGGTTCTCAATGACGTCGTCGAGCAGCGATTGTAGCTTGTCCATGTCATCTTGGGGTATTCCGACGACAGCACATTGATCCTCGCTGTCCTCAAGCAAACCCAGCCGTTTTAAGATCGGCTGCGCCGCCTCTGTGAGATATAGCCGGTTAACACGCCGATCCTTTGGATCGAGACGGCGCTCAACCCACTTCAACTCTTCCAAGCGATCAATCGTTTGGCCGGCAGCCACCGGTCCAATCTCCAGCCTTTCGGCAACCTCCCGCTGCGTACCGCCCCCCAGAACGTGGACGGCACCCAACATCCTCCACTGGGCCCGAGTGAGGGCTCCGCCGTCGGACGGCGCCATGGACCGGGCTCGTTCATCGAACCTCTTACGCAGCAGACGAGTGATCAGCGAAACCTGCGAGGCGAAGGTACGCCTCTCCGTGAGGCCCCCTGATACGACCGGATCATGCTGTTCATTGTTCGCCATTGCTGTCCGCTTCATAGTCTCATTACCATCACCCACGCAAGAGAAGCTGCGCTACCTTATTATCCGGTTGCATTTGATCAGGCTACGGCGCAGTTGGCGGCGTCATCAGAGTCGCCTTGAGCATGCAAAGACATGCCACCGCCGGTTCACGCCTTTCGATCGATCGAGGAAATATGAGCTTGGAAGACAGGCCGGGTCACCCGTCCGATTATCCCCACCTGGAAGACTCGGTTCCGGTCGTCGACCCTGCACCCGTCGTGCAGTCGGTCGACGATCAGCCGAAGAACCGTGGCCGGCTGCGCAAGCCGCTGTTGCTGGCGGCGCCGCTGATCGTGATCGCGCTTGGCCTGTTCTTTTATCTAAGTGGTGGGCGCTACCAGGAGACCGACAACGGCTATCTGCAATCGGGACTAGCCGCAGTCAGCGCTAATGTCAGCGGCCCCGTCATCTCCATCGCCGTTAGCAACAACCAGCATGTGCAGGCGGGGGACATTCTGTTTCGCATCGATCCAGCGCCCTTTCAGGCTGCCGTGGATGAGGCGGAGGCAGAGCTTGCTAGTGCACGTACCCAGGTCTCGTCGCTGCGCGCCAACTATCGTGAAGGTGAAGCCGGGCTGCAAGCGGCTCAGGACAAGCTGACGTATGCCGTGCGCGAGGCAGCGCGGCAGAAGAGCTTGCTCGCCGAAGGCATCTCGTCGCAGAACCAGTACGATCAGGCCGTGCTGGCAGCGCAGAATGCCCGCCAGCAGATCCAGACGTCGGTCCAGCAGAATGCCGGGGTCGCCGCGACCCTGACCGGCAGCGTTGACGCGCCGATGGCGCGTCAGCCGGCCGTGCAGCGCGCTCAGGCGGCACTCGAGCGCGCACGATTGAACCTCGGCTACACCGTCGTACGCGCCAAGCAGGAGGGCATCGTAACCAAGGTCAACCAGCTTCAGGTGGGCAGCTACGTCTCGGCAGCCAAGCCCGTGTTCACGCTGGCCAGCACCCGCCTCTGGGTCGAAGGCAATTTCAAGGAAGATCAGCTCAACCACATGCGGATCGGCCAGCGCGCAGAGTTCAAGGTCGACGCCTTTCCTGATCTGAAGCTGACCGGCCGCGTCGCTAGCTTCAGCCCGGGCACGGGCAACAGCTTCTCGCTGCTGCCGGCCGAGAACGCGACCGGCAACTGGGTGAAAGTCGTGCAGCGCCTGCCAATCGAGTTTAGTATTGACGCGCTGCCCAAGGACGTGCCGCTGCACGCTGGGCTCAGCGTCGAGGTGAGCGTCGATACCGGCTATGAGCGTCACCTGTTCGGCGGTGCGACCCAGGCGAAATGACCGACGGTTATCCCGAGCCAACGGCGCGGAAGTTCATCACCGCGTCGGTGATGGCGGCGACCGTAATGAACTCGCTCGACAGCACCATCGCCAACGTTGCCTTGCCCCATATCCAGGGCAGCGTGTCCGCGTCGAGTGAGGAGATCACCTGGGTCCTGACCTCCTATATCGTCGCAGCGGCGATCATGACGCCGCTGACCGGCTGGCTGGCCGGCCGCTTCGGCCGCAAGCGGCTGATGCTGTGGTCGATCGTCGGTTTCACGGTGGCATCAGGACTATGCGGTCTCGCCAACAGCCTTGGCGAACTCGTCGGATTCCGACTGCTTCAGGGCATTTTCGGTGCGGCGCTGGTGCCGATGAGCCAGGCGATCTTGCTCGATATCAACCCGCCCGAACGTCACGGGCCCGCGATGGCGGTGTGGGGCATGGGAGCGATCCTAGGTCCGATCATCGGGCCGGCCCTGGGCGGCTGGCTTACCGACAATCTGTCGTGGCGCTGGGTGTTCTACATCAACCTGCCAATCGGTGCCCTGGCCTTCGCCGGCCTGTCGGGCTTCCTTACCGAAACCAAGGACGCGGCGAAGCCGCGGCTCGACCTGTTCGGTTTTGCCATGCTCGCGCTTGCGATCGGATCGATCCAGTTGATGCTCGACCGCGGCCAGACCAAGGACTGGTTCAGTTCGTTGGAAATCTGCGTCGAAGCTGCGCTAGGCCTGTTCTTCGGCTATCTGTTCGTTGTTCACACGCTTACCGCCCGCAAGCCATTCATCGATGTCGGCATGTTCAAGGATC
>Ga0265797_10003694_pt1 | contig 24285 bp, 23 predicted proteins | sample P2T30metagenome_FD_192433 | JGI IMG/M metagenome (GOLD analysis project Ga0265797, IMG submission 192433) | Plant litter microbial communities from East Loma Ridge, Irvine, California - P2 T30 | ecosystem: Environmental > Terrestrial > Plant litter > Unclassified | place: USA: California... | reverse complement strand
ACCATTACCACCATTACCACCATTACCACCATTACCACCATTACCACCATTACCACCATTACCACCATTACCACCATTACCACCATTACCACCATTACCACCATTACCACCATTACCACCATTACCACCATTACCATCATTACCATCGCTATCGTTCTATCACCACAAATCGTTCTCATCATTCAAGATGGCTCCCCAAAAATATATCCCACCGCAACGCCGTTCCCCCTCTTTCAGCAGCAACTCCTCTTCACCCACCTCTTCTCGATCCAGGGGATCCTCGATCTCAAGTTTTGCTTCATCGAGAACTCCGTCGCCAAAGGCAGCTCCTATCAGAGCATGGCGCGTTAATGCCATGCCGCTCGCCAATGGGCTGCCTTCTTTTCCCGAGCTCAAAGAGGGTTACGTCTGCTTTCTGCCCTCGGTACCACCACCCATGGTTTCCAGGATCCACCAAGGGCTAGCTTCCCGACCGACCAGTTCTCCTTGGAACCACGCCGCTGTTGTCACCCGAAAATTTACCGGCAACGGCGAGGAGTGTATCAAATTCCGTTTGTGCACGACCTTCGGCAACAAGACCTTGCAGGAGCACAAGAACAAGTGGCACTGGCAGTACTTCCTGGCTGCAGAAGGCACAGAATGTCCTCAATTCTCGAGGAATACCTATGTCAACATGAGCCCTAACTCGGAGTATACCATCGAGTACAAGCACATCCAGCTTTGGTGCGGCAACAACGCTCAGATGTACTTCAAGGGCGAGAAGCTGCGGGATATCGTCGGAGGTCGCCTGCAATACTGGCCCTAAAGGAGTTCTGACATACCCCCTCACCTTCTCTTGACGAAGAAACCCTTCGATCAGGATCTCAGCTCCTGACAACGCCACGCCGCCGATGACGCTTGCGTCTGAAGGTCGCTGGCCACCACCATTCAGTAACTGTAAAGTCCTACAGGACATGAGCCTACGGTTACTTAAGCAGGCTTCCCACCTCCAGTGCCGTGTGCCTGGTGAAAATCCTTCGGGTAGGGTGTGGGCCCTCATTGAGTCATGCACTTTGCGGTGTTGGGTGAGGAGGGATCTTTGAACTTATCTTGTTTCCGGTACGAAAATGCTCGGATCTATTGTGCCAACCTCCAGGATGCACTGAGCGTCAAGGTTGGAGACTCAAAAGTACGATCGTTCTTGTAAGATAAAGTCGTAGTCGTGTTCGGGAATCGCATGCGGTTCGGAGAGTAAATCTTGGTGTCGTGCTGAGCACCATGGAAGAGCTACATGCTTGCCCACTCAAAACTATCTCTTGAAGAACATGTTGACGCCTGCATGTCATCCGCCGTATCCCAGCCGTTTAGTCTTTCTCTGCCTCCCTATGCTCTTCTAATTAGCGAGCCACTTGCCTTCAGATCTTCCTCTCCCGCTCATATGGCCAACTGCTACATCGCGCGCATGATTCGCAGATTGTATCGTGAAATTGTGTTGGCGACGTTCGCCACCTTTGCGACGGTTCATGTCCTTCGAAACTCGGGAATTTTGATAACGCTTTGAAGAAATCCGGGTCGTATTTGGAGGATAATTGAAATTATGACAAAGTGCTGGAGATATTTTGGGTCTTCTAGGACGAAAGTCGACATCGTGAAAATGCGTTGGAGACACCCAGGGTCTGCTAGGACAGGAATAGGAGATCGCCGAACAACTTGGGCTGCTGTGTACATACCAAGATCGCCGTGAAAGAAAAACGTTAGAGAGAACACTGATAATAGAAGAAAATATTGAGACAAAAAGGTGTGGTGACCAAGTCCGGTACGTGTGCAATTAGCGCGAGATATTACCACGTTTGCTCCAGCTGTGATTCAGACAGTACGGAGCGGGGCATACCCCTAGCAACAGCACCATTGACACGATCAGAATAACCACTGAATGAGGCGTTACTGCTATGAAGGCCAGATTTCGCGTTGTGATGAGGTGCAGTCTTTCTCCTGTGCACAAGTACGACGAGTTCCATCGGCTTACCGGTAATTAGCGCCAAACACGTGACGTCAGCGACCTTTTCGCAACACCACACGGTCTTAGCATCGTTCATATTGATGTCGAAGTGCGACGACCCATCCTCATGCAGTACACTTGTAATGTCTGCACAATGATCACTGGCTTTATCGTATTCCTTATAATAGCTGGTAGTCCGCCAATCAGCTATCTGGTCTACCTCCCCGAACAATGCTAGAAAACCTCTAGAGCCGAGGTCATGGCGGGGATCAGAAGTTGCAATGGCTTTACGGAGTTAAGGAGAATGTGAAGATCAGATAGCCAAGCGCGTACTCCACTACTCCACTACTTAACAGCACCCCTCGCCACAGTAACTGCCTACTTCGACCAAAAGCCTCTTTCCCAGTGATCATTCAATCACTTGCTAGAGTTGTCCAACTTTATATTCTCTTTGCAATCATGTCTCTCCCAAAAGCCCCTCTCGGTCAGAATGGTCCACAAGTCACACGCCTTGGATTCGGCGCCATGGGACTGTCCGCCTTCTATGGCGCGCCCAAACCCGACAACGAGCGCCTGGCTCTCTTCGACCAGGCTTACAACCTCGGCGAGCACTTCTGGGACTCAAGCGATATCTATGGTGACAATGAAGATCTCATTGGCAAGTGGTTTGCAGCCAACCCCAACAAGCGCAAAGACATCTTTCTCGCCACGAAGTTCGCTATTAGTTCGGGTGGCATCGACAGCAGCCCCGAGTACTGCTTGAAGGCGTGCGACAAGAGCTTGAAAAGGCTTGGCATCAAGCAGATTGACTTGTACTACGTCCACCGCTTGGACCAGAAGACGCCAATTGAGAAGACAGTCGAGGCGATGAAGCAGCTCAAAGAGCAGGGCAAGATCAAGTACCTAGGTCTCTCTGAGATCTCCTCGGACACACTCCGCCGAGCACACAAGGTTCACCCAATTTCTGCCGTGCAGGTTGAGTATTCGCCTTTTGCCCTAGAGATTGAGAAGAAGCAAATCGACCTCCTGAAGACGTGCCGCGAGCTCGGCATTGCGGTCGTTGCGTACTCGCCGCTGAGTCGAGGAATGCTTAGCGGCTCTCTGAAGGGCCCCGAGGACTTTGAGGAAGGTGACTTCAGGGCTGCCGCGCCGAGGTTCAGTAAGGAGAACTTCCCGAAGAACCTCAAGCTAGTTGAGCAAATGTCGGCCATTGCAAAGAAGAAAGGTGTTACGCCTTCTCAGCTTACGCTGGCATGGCTGATGGCGCAGGGACAAGACATCTTCCCTATTCCTGGCACTACGAAAGTGGAGCGTTTGAAGGAGAATCTGGGCGCTTTTGATGTATCGCTCAGCGCGCAGGAAGAAAAGGATATCAGGGAGAAGGTGGAGGCAGCTGATGTTCAAGGCACGAGGTATGGAGAGGCTATGATGCTGGCGTGCTATGCAGACACACCGTCTTTGTAGATTTGCGGAGCATCAGTCAAGTATTTGCAGGCATAGCATGTATACACACATTATTACGACTATACCCTAATACTCTTTTCTTTGCTTAGCTACCTCTTCTACAGCGATTGCAACCATCGCCGATTCGTCATCACATGGTGCATGCCCAGCCCATGGTTCTTCTATGACTTGATCAGCTTTATTCGCACCTTCGAGCTCAATTGCAGCAAAACATCCGCGCACGACGCTCTGAACGTGTGCGAGGTATCTGAATTTGTATAGTTATCGCAGCCTAGTTTTTCCTCATTCTTCTGGTGAGGGTTTGCGCACACCTCTGATACCTAGTTTCAGAAAGGCATACCTATCAGGTCTTTGACGCTGCTCCTCGAGAGTCTTGCTTTCGTGTGCATCTCTTGTTCATTGATGACTTCTGACTACCCAGAGCGCAAGATGGCGCTTTTGATGGCCGGTCGTAATGATCTTGGTGTTGCTGAGTGTCTCCGATGCAAGTTGCATCCTGATCTCGGAAGGTCCTTTCTGTTCTCGCGGGAGCAACCGTAGAGCCCCACTTTCCTCCGGTCTTGCGGCGGTGGGTATCTTGTGATAGAAATCGGACCCTCATCCTGCATTGACTTGGACTAGATGATTCATTGACACGTGGATCGGAGCCTTGACCTGGAATGTACATGGGACGTTTGTCGACGTGCCACGCCCGAACCGCCACAGGTGCTATCAGCCAAAGCTGATAAGGCATTTCCGCTTTTCAACGTCAAGCTAAAGCTCGCGAAAGTTGTCGAAGAAAGCCAGGCGAACGCCACGAACAGAAAACCGGGAGACCCTCGTGTGCGGCTTCCGATGTCAAGCCACACACGTTCGAGAACCATTCCACGATAACCGCCTCTTCTGCATGCCGATACCCCTCCGTTTACCGGAAACGCGGGCTGACAGCCTGACCACAGGTCTGCGATGGATAAAATCAATTGCAAGGGCTCCAACGCACTGATTGTCTGTCTCCAGCTCTGGCCGTGTCACAGTGATGTCGAGAACACTTTGTCACCGAAACGAAGCAAACGGACTCATCCACATACCCACGTCTCAACTGATGACCGTCTTACTGCGAGACAATATGGGTGGGCGGAAAGGGGAGGTTGTGTAGGTAGTTCATATTGGAGGCGCGCACACTATCGACATGATGCAAGTACGCGGCAGCATGTAGCCTGCGTCGAAACACTTCCACATAGGCTGCATGCACCAAAGCGCTTGCGTTTCACAGCCATGTTGATTGTCGGCATCATGTGTATTGGACAACCACGGTCCGCGACCGGGCATTCCGCCAATATGACTCCTGGAAGTCTCACCCCTGCGAAAGACTGCATGCAGTAGTGCTGAGGCCATATTGACATTTCGACGAAAGGTTTTCGTCGTTGGGGTGAGCTAGGCGGCAAGCCATGTCGCACAAATGCGTCAAGAGGCAGCGCAGCGTTCACGCCAAAGCGGGCCGCCTACGCAAAAATGTTCGGCTGCCACGTGTCTGCCCCCTGCAGGGCACGGCATCAAATTCTCAACGATGCAGACATGACTCAGGGGCTGCTCTTATTCCGCGGAGCATTTTATACAGGCGACGGGTGATCTTCGCCTTGCACTGACAATAAAGTCTTTGCTCTTTTTCGCCTGACCGCGGCCCACACAATGTTTGCTCTTGGTACATACATGCTGCCTACTGTACATGTGGATCGTGGCCTGATATGTGCAGAGTCGGCATTTGCCAGGAAAGGGCTGCCGGTGTTCGAGGCTCGTAAGGCGCCGAGATTTGCTGGTCTCTGACAGAGGAGTGGACGCTGCAAGGTTTCACACCACCCTTTCCCACGTGGCTTGGCGGGCTGGCGAACATTTTGTCGGCGGTCGCAGAGCACTGCTGTGGAGATTGAAGTGGTCGGAGACAATGCATGTCTTTGTAACTCACTGAGTTGAATGCAGATTACGTCTCAGCTCGATGATTTGAGTGCAGGTCCGTTCTAGTTCGAAATGTGTACCCTCACCGTTCACACAAATCACACTCGAATGACAGTGCGAAGTCTGTCCGAGCAGGCAAAAACGTGCGACCCTGGCTCTGAAACACAGTGCGCTTTTGCCAGCTACCGCTCTAGCCGCTTGTGCGGAGAATGCGGGTAGGGCAGGGAAAGCTGCGATACGATCTCGTATGTTCGAGAAGCACAGTCTGCAAATTCTACTGGGCTTGAAACTCTCCTGACGAGAGATGGTCACCTTTGGAGGCAATTTGAGAAGCGCCCGCTGCAACGAATGCAGGTTCAAGGTAACCAATTCTTCGCCCCTGACGCGACTATCTGGGAATAACTCGGAGAGTCATTGAGAATGGCGAGATTTGCTTTTCGAAACCATTGCATCGGAATTCCATGACCACAGCCAAGCGTGGCTGAATGATGCGCATGATTTATCTGTCGGAAGACACACGTGGAAGGTGCGGCACGTCGCCCCTCAATTTCACACACGACATTCCCCACGTCGACACCTACCAAGACGAGCGTAGAGGTGCAGATCTGCCAGGGATTGATTCAAGATGTGCGATCATGGAGTGAGCAGGACATCAAATATCGGTTTCGGAACGATGCAGCTGCACACAAGACAAGGGCGTGTCTCGCTGACCACCATGTTTGAGAAGCAAGGTCACAACGTGGCATTCCACGTTCCTAATGCACCGCGTACGATTGTTCCACAGAATCGGCCAGCTTTGCGATTGGCCTATGGCCGTTGGATCGTCGTACTACAGCTGCAGTAGCAACCAATTTGAACGTGAAATGTTGTCGCCGCCAAGAGCGTTACGCGAGAACGGGTTTGTCCATCGTTGGGCAAACCGTAGACGGCCACCGAGGTAGCCTGAAGCCGAAGTGTTCGTACGACGACGCTTTGCTGCTCTCGTGCCCTCGATGTGGGTGGAATGGAATGGCAGCCATGTACCCAGATTCTACGTCCGAAGTCAAAGACCTCTTTTTGCGGTTTGCAGGAACAAAGTTGTCTCTAGACAGTAGTGCGAGACCGACTGGATGTACTTCTTGTTACACGAGGCTGGGACAAAGAACGTGAGCAGAGACCCCTCTTTTGATCGCCTTTGTCTCGCGTAGTGGCTGATGGACACACGATGCTGCTGCTGTTGCTGCAGTGCGCAGGCATGGATGGTGCCGCATATGGCCGCTCCACTGGAAGCCCTGCCCTCCTGCTCGCCATGAGTCCGTCGAGCCCATAGGACGCACGAAGAGCCTTCGCTGTGGCGTAGTCAGCTTCGTCCACATCCACATGGACGTACAAGGATGGCCTCGTGGGTCTCATATCCGTGCGTTGCTCTAGGCGATATGCGGCATAGTGATGGTCCACAATGTGTTCGATCCCGGAAACTTGCAGAGTGCGGTGTGAGCGTCTGAGAAGCGGCTCCTGCGCGACAATCTTCTGCCTTTCCTGTCGGCAATGTTCTTGACCACGCCGGCTCCCTCTCTTTCTGTGCCTGCTTCCACATCCACGTCCATCTCCGACTTGTTCTCATCCTTCGACGTCTTTGTTGCCGTACCCGTGGGTGACAAGACTCAGTCTGCGAAGAAGGATCCCTTGCTCGCACCTGCTCCCGCTCCTGCCCTAACCTTTGGCGATCCTGCCCGGCCGCTCTCCACGCACAGCAGGCGGTACACCCTATCGCGCTTTCCTTTGCTGCGTAAAACGAGCCGTGAGCTTTCTCGTGCGTCCTCCACGCATCACCCCGCCGCACCACGATCTTCGTCGACGACACTGCGGGGAGAAGACGCGATTCCCGAGCACACGCATATCTTTGGATTAGACGACTCACGTAGTCTTGGAGCTGAGCGTCTGCCACGACAAGCAAAAGCAGTCGACCACCGCCATTCACAAATACCCTCCACTGGAACAAACAAACGACTTCCGCTGTCTCAAAAACGGTCCACAGACCGTCCCTCAGGAGCAATGCATCAAGTCCGTCGAATACATAAATGCATGTGAGAGACGAACTAATATCTACGCAGACGTCGTCGAGGTTATTGCGCATGACGGACGGTGAGCGTCCGTTCACAAGAGTACGTATTCTTCTCATAATCTTCTCTATGACGGTATCTGGCAAGGGGAACGCGATACGCTGCACCGCCCCACACCCATCCACCGCCGAGTTTGCTGGATCTTAGACGGCCAAAGCAGGAGTCTGCAAGAGTAACTACTGCAACTGGGCTTCTGTGCTTGGGTGTTCTTCAGGCTGCGGAGATTCTGCTCTGCATTCATGGACACTTTGTTGTTGGACTTCTCTGAGAACTCTTTGCTGACATGGACCCCGCAGGATTTCAAAGATCTTTTCAGCACACTCATGGTGTCCCTGCCGCTCACCCAACATCGTGTTCGCTTCCGCATGATCGACTACACCTTCACGAGCGATGAAGCGGTCACGAATCTTGGCTCCCTCAAGTTCTCGCAATCGAATCGCATGCCAGATCCCAAAGATTCATCACGCGTCGTGACCACGACCACAACTACAACATTCTCCATGGCAAAAGAGATGGCTCGGTCCGTATGTCAAAAGTTCCTGGACGCCAAGTTCGTGGAGTCATTAGAGGGCAAGACAGATTTCACAAACAAGAGCTCCGTGTGGCAACTCACGCCAAAGGGCATTCACATTCTCGGGCGCTTCTGCACACGCAACGGTATCCAGTCAGCACACGTTAAGGCCGTCATTGACTCGAATCGTAATCCACATCAGCTTGTCATCCTCGAGCGCAATTCTGAGACGGACGTGCTACACCATGATGAACAAACCATTGGAATCATCTTCCGCCGTTTCCTCGGCACCACAGCGAACGAGACGCAATCCGATTCTGACTCCATCCACGAATTTTCCACCTGCAATGTCGGCGTCAAGCTTGTCAAGAACCGTAAATCAGCAAGTCGTCCGTGGGAATACTCCTTCAATGGCCGCAATGCTGCGCAGTGGCTCATGGACTGTTCGACAATGGTGGATCCACGAGAAGTCATTGAAATAGGATCCCTCTTCCTCAAGCTTGGATTTATTGCTCCTGTCGATGCGCGCAATTCTGAGAACACCTTTGTCGCTCAAAAGCAGGTCAGCTATTACATCACGGCTCGTGGTGAACAGGCGGTAGGCTGGGCTGCGGAACCTGTTTTGACAGGAGGAGATGCACTTCCGGCCAAACTCAGAGAGGGCGTGACTCGCGATTCAAACAGCAACCGCACCAATGTCATCATTCGCAACCCGTCATGGCGCCTCCTGTACCGCGAGTTCCTCAAGGAGACGATGTGCGAGGAGAATTTGTCTTTCTATCTCGAGGTGATCGACTTTACCCGCCAGTATCAGACTGCTATCAGCGACAAAGGCGAGAACAAGGTCGAGACGATCCGCGAAACACTTGCTGCGGCTTATGGTCTGTACAACGCGTTTCTGGCACCAGGTTCACCGAACGAGCTCAACATCGATCACGCCCTGCGAACGCAACTGGCGACACGTATGACTCGTGCCGTTGGCGATGATGCGGCGATGCTCCAGAGTCTGAACGAGGTGGCTTCGCTGTTTGACAAGGCCCAGACATCAATCTTCAAGCTTATGTCTAGCGTAAGTACCTCCATCCAATTTGCTTGAAGTCCCTCACTAATGGCTCATCAGGATTCTGTTCCCAAGTTCATCAAGCATCCTAAGTATGCTCCGCAACTGAAAGGTCTCGACGCTGCTGCTGCATCAGCATACGCGGCAGCTACACCTTCTGTTGCTGCTTCGCGATCATAAAAAGTGCTCGTTTCGCATTCGAACCAACTTTCTGCGATTCCAGCGTCATGCGTCGCCGCTTCACAGCTATCTATGAAGCCTCCAGATAAAGCAAGCGCGCTCTTCCAACTTGACATTACGATACTGCCACTTGACGATCCCACAACGACACAACAATCACGCCGTCTTTCTCTCGATCTTTCCCGCTTGACGAACGACCTGTCTCACGGTTCCGGAATCTCCCTGGAATGACGCATCATACCCTTTATCATCTACTCTTTGCTGCATTATCAAGACTCGAGGCGTTCACAGGGTTAAAACATCAGCATTGGCGTGGAGGTCTGCTTGGACCATATTCTTTCTCTTTCTATTTCTTTTCGGGGTAGTAATTGGTTAGGCCCTTGATGTGCAGTCGCGTCAGCTCTCTGGATGGCTATTGGATATGCCGCTGAGAGCACACTGGCACTCTGGTCTGCATGTGTTGTTTTACATAATCTGCGTGACGAGACCCGTCATGCGCAATATTCAACTCAGTACAGAAACTCATGGCTTCCAAGTGGGTGAATACTCATGCATCATTGTGATACATGCCTGGCCAACACAATTGCCCCAACATCAGTCCCCCCTATCCCGATGGCTTCTCCTTCTCCAGCACAAGCCTTTTCGCACATCGCGTATGTCCAGCCTCATGCTCCTATCTCCGAAACCCAAATTCGCAAGAAGATCCCAAAGTTTAAATCCTCGGTCCGACTCCAAGCTGTCAAAATCTGTTAGTAGGAACCCTGTTGTCGAACGGGCGTTTCCAGCAGCGAAGAGATCAGGTGCTCGGATAAAAGATACCGAGGACCGTGATGTCGTCGGAGTATACTCCAGACGCAAATGATTGGGAGCGGAGGTCCTGCTCTCAACTGTGGGTTTTGCATCACGTTACATGGGGGATGTTGGCATGTGGGTACACAGGTGGGTTGTGGGATGTCATCGCCGTGGCGGTGCAGGGTGTTGGGGTTGCGAGGGCGGAGATGGTGAGGGTTTGGGGAAAGGATGTTCGGTTTGTGGGTGGGTTTTGCTGGAGCCTGGGAAGGATGGTTTTGGTGGTTTTGGTGGATTACTGATCATACGGCTGTACAACCAGCCAATGGATGAGACATTTCTCTGATATACTTTGTTCATGGACTACGGTTTTGTTTCGCTCATGTGCTGGCACTCACTATGATTTTGATGTATGCATGTACAAGATATGCTTTCAACAAGGAGTTGCCAACAGCGAATAACACCTTCTCGCAGCTCTGATCCGGCGCTGCCGAGGCTCGCGTGGTTCGTGAGATATGCTTTGTCGATGAGACTAAAGAAAATTTATAAACTCACCGATGGAGCGGTGAACGACTATCGGGTACATGGTCAAAGTCAAACGTCGGAGTGGCAGCCGCTCAAAACTTGATGCCCAAGATCCTGAAGCACGCCGTTTTTCCCGGTATTGCGGTCAGTCCAGCGGAGGATGTGTCCGATCAGAAAGTTTAGCCGCCGTGGACTTTGAGATGATCTTGATGTGAGTTTGCTGGCGTCCGGTGTTGAAGCGTGGGTCGTTGTCAAACTCTTTTAGCGCGTAAGAAGAAATACATCTAGACACGCAGCAAAGGTTCAGGATATTGTCGCAGAATTTCGTTGCGGAGTTGTTGGAACAAAAGCTGATGTAGGGATCAATTGATCATGGGCAGGCATCGGTGGTTGATGTCCAAAAGACACTGAGACTAGAGAGGAGTACCCATCGCATGCTGCAGCAGAAAGAGTACCTTGTGTGCTCGGTGCGACCTGAAAGCGGCTGTACGATAGTGCCACCGAACGTGATGTTGTGGAAACATGCTCATGAATTGGCCAGTATCGAACGTGCCGGACAAATGATGCGAAAACATATTATCTGCTTCCAAAGTACCTGTCCCATGAAGACATCGAGACAACCAAAGAAGTGATGATGTCATTTTGGTCAGCAAGCGTTACCGACAACTGTAGGTGATACCACATGCTACACAGTCATGATCCTGAATTCAGCTGACAACCAGTGAACGTTGTGATTGTCAAGTCAAGGATGCAGGAGGTGCGTGCCTGTGCGAATCAGATTCGAGATCGGACGCCCCCACGTGGCATTTACGGCTGTCTTCCACGTGAGCTGGCGAACGGAAGTCGCGTCGAAGGTGGCCCGTGCGGGTGTTTTTGACATCCATGCGCTTGAACTATCTCGGATGACAGCTAGGCAGCAAGCCCATCGTAAACAAATCCTTGCTGGAGTGATGCATTTGGTTGCGTGAGGCATCTTCCTTGAGCTCAACGTCGCGAGAAAGATCGTGACGGCCCTTTTGCACAATCCATGGCGCCAGCGCCGCCTGGGGTAAGTCATCGCAAGCGCACACCGAGCACCGGCATGATGGTCACATATTATGCTGGCAATGGCACGTGAAGAACCTGAAGCTGACAGCTGCATAGAGTCAAATCGCGCCTCTACCAACGAACCTCCCCTTCCGCCTCGTAAGCAAAACCATCGGCCAGGGCGCATATGCCTCCATCCGCAAAGCCGCACCCATAAATGCGCCCAAGCCCATCATCGCTATCAAGTTCATCAACAAGGAGCACGCTTTCAAGCATGGCCGCCTTACGCCCAAGCAAATTCAGATGGAGATCATCCTGCACGGCCACCTCAAGAAGCACCCAAACATAATACACTGCCTCGGCAACGGCGAAGACCCCCTGTGGACATGGATCGCAATGGAGCTTGCTGAAGGCGGAGATCTTTTTGACAAAATTGAAGCGGACGAGGGAGTTGGTGAGGACATTGCGCACTTCTACTTCTCGCAGCTGGTCAGCGCTGTTGCGTATATGCACTCAAGGGGAGTGGCGCATCGTGACATCAAGCCCGAGAATGTACTGCTGAGTGCTGAGGGCGACCTCAAGCTGAGCGACTTTGGGTTGGCTGCTATGTTCAAGAAAGACGGACAAGTACGGACATGCAACACAGTATGCGGATCACCGCCATACATTGCACCGGAGATTGTCAGTGGTCGAAGAAGCAAGAGGGCCGACATACTGGACGAGGGCTATGCGCCGAACATTTGCGACATCTGGAGCTGCGGCGTTGTGCTCTTTGTGCTTCTGGTCGGTAACACGCCTTGGGACGAGCCAACAATGCGCAGTGAGGAGTTCAAGGAGTATGTCGAAACGGGTGGCCACACAACAGATGAGCTATGGGAGCAACTATCACCAGAGATCACATCGCTGCTCAGGGGAATGTTGACGCTTAATCCGACAGAACGCTTCACTCTCGACGACATTCGGACGCATTCATGGTTCGCGAAGAAGAATCCATATCTATCATCTTCCGGTCGAAGCGCGAATCCAGTCGGAATGGCTACGCAGATGCTTTCACAGCTCCGCATTGACTTCACGAGAGGGCATACACAGTCTCAGCGCGGCCTCTCACAAGACGAGGACGCTATGGACGTCGACTCGGATCCCCGTCGCTCGAGTGGCGGCAATCTCGTACCTTCTACGCAGCCTGCGACACCCATAGCCGAGACACCTTTCGACTGGGAGCGTCCGCCACGACTCGCGTCGTATGACGGCGTAGCAGCCTCGCAACCTGTGAACAACCGCCAACAACAGACGCACCCAACAGCATCACAGAACACGTACGCGCCAGTCATGTCTCAGCTGCCTTCTTCGACACAAGACATGCTCTCACAGGACCCTAGCATGACGCAATTTTCTCAGACAAACGGCATTCCGATGACACTCACACAGGCTGCCCGCAAGTTTGCGGACGTCATGCCGTCACACTCTTTCGCACGTTTCATCTCACCTCGATCAATGCTCCTCCTTTTACCCTTACTTCTCGAGGCTTTGAACCGTCTCGGTGTGCCAGCGCCGCCAGTCACAGAGGAATCAATCGCAGAATTCGAACGTGCTGGCAAGGCGAGCATACGAGTGAAGATGGCAGATGGGAGGCGGCAAGGACTTAATGGGTACATTTTGGTTGAGAAGGCGGTGTATGATGGGATTGAGTATAGCGAAGTGAGGTTTGCAAAAGCTAGTGGTGATCCGCTGGAGTGGAGGAGATTCTTCAAGAATGTGGTAGTGTGTATTGGAGATGTGGTGCTTAGGCCTGATTGATGAAATTATCAAAGGTCTTTAGGACAAAACAGGAAATCTCACGCACGATGAATGCACTCACAAATACAACTTCCTGGTACATTATCCCTGTGACATTCCATGATATGTAGCGAAAGATCGCCGTCATTCACCGTGCAAGGATTTCTCCATTCACGCTCTTACAAATCTTTACCACCGATTAAGCAGGTCTAGTACGAGCATGACTACCAACATAATACATTGCTCATAGGGTGGTGTTGGTGTTGTTTCCATCGAGTGACGTACCGATATGGTTAGCGTCTTGGCTACACAGCTTCCAACTGTGCACGAACACTGACGACTCTTCCTCATCTTGTATGATCTTTTACGGCGCTTTCATCGCAAGACCTGGATGTGGACCATCGTTAGGGCCGTATTTTGCTTGCAAACCATCCACTGCCAATGCTCCCAGCCGCTCGATCGAGCCAGCGCCCATGATCTCCAGCACGCTGATGTCCAGACCCAGGCCCATCCTCCACCAGTTCCGTATCTCAATGCTGACCAACGAATCGACTCCCATGTCGGTTAGTGTCATCTTAACATCAACGACATCGTCAAATTGCACCATGAAGGATCTGATGCGCTTTCCGATTTCCTGCGTCAGGAAGTCAACGTGTTTCGCCTCATTCAACATTACTGGACTGGTTGCCACGGAAGTGAGAAAGTCCTTTAGACCCTCGCTGGCGGTACTCGGCGTAGACTGCTTCTCTGGCTCACGGTTCCGGTAGAGGGCCATGCGGACATCGCGTTTCCAGACTGCTCTGTTGCCGGGATCCATGATCGACTTCGTGGAAGCCAAACCGATGGTCAGCTGCCCAGTGTTATAGAGCCTTCCTGCCGTAGGGTTTCCAGGCATCGATTTCCCAATGGCGATTTCTATCGCGCGCAGGAGGTCGGTTTCCCTGAGACCATGCATGCTGTATGCACGGAACATGTCCAGTACAGAAGAGTTTTGGCTCACGTAACCGACATCCTCCATCACGCCGACGTCAATAACGGATGCCGGTAACCCGAGGCCGTGTCGGTAGCTGACGAAGGAGTCAAGGAACGTGTTGGCTGCTGCGTAATTCGATTGACCCCATTGACCGACGATTCCGGAGAGCGAGCTGAAGAGGAGGAAGAAATCTAATTTGACATTTCGAAATGCCTGATGCAGGTTCCAAGTGCCGTGTACCTTTGATTGTAACGGTGTCTTCCAATCATCGTACGTCATATCCAGGAAACTTTGGTCCTGTAGAAAGTCAGCTTCCCCATTTTTGTTCATTGGCGTCTCGTGCTTACTCTCAAGATCATAGACAGTTGTATAACCCCAGAAACAGGCTTTTGCGACAGAGCCATTGCCCTTTGCACATCTACCAAATCATTTACACTTCCGGCGAGTGCGTGCGTTTCGCAACCTTGAGCTTCGAGTTCCTTGAAGAAAGCTTGGTCTTCATCCGTAGTTCCTGCAGATCTCGAAAGGTAGACTAGGCTACGAGCTCCCCTTTCGACCATCCACGTCGATACAGCGCGGCCAAGACCACCGAGGCCGCCGACCAGGAGATACGATGCCTGTGCCGAGAATTCCGTCGACTGAGACTTTGGCAGCGCTCCAAGCTCATTTACCGAGTCCGCCATGTTGATGACTATCTTGCCCATGTGTTGGCCAGATTGCATGTGTCGGAAAGCATCAACGACCTTCGTCGACGCAAACACTTTGATAGGGCAAATGGGGTTGATATGGCCTTGGCCATAGAAAGAGAGACATTGCTGCAAAAGTCTCTGACATGCTTGGGGCTTCTCCGATGTCATTTGAGCGAGATCGATCCCTACGAACGACCGGTTCGCCTCGAAGATGTCCATGGCCAATTGGGCATGTCCGATGAAGTCGCGTTTCCCAATCTCGAGCATCTTGCCGAATGGCGCCACACACTTCCACGAAGCATGGAGAAGCTCGCCGGATAGGGAGTTCAAGACCAAGTCGGCGCCTCTGTTGTTTGTCTCGCACATGAGGTCCGGGAGAAAAGATGCGCTCCTTGAATTGAAGATTCTCTCTCGCGGAATCTGGAAGGTGTCTATGAGGTATTGAACCTTCTCTTCGCTTCCAACGGTCGCAAAAATCTACTTGGGTTAGCTTTGGTAATTTCGCTTGGCTGGATGTTTACCTCTGCGCCCAACATCCGGCAAATCTGGATGGCTGCTATGCCGACACCACCACACCCAGAGTGTATCAGCACTGACTGGCCGCTCTCAAGCCCTCCAATGTTGACGATGGAGTGAATGACGGTGCTGTAAACACACGGCATAGTAGCAGCGTCCTCAAAGCTAAGCTTGTCGGGGATCTTTGCACACAACTTTGCTGTAGTCACTATGGTGGTGGCCAAGCATCCACCGTCGCAAACCAACACTCTGTCCCCGATATTCAAGTTCTCAACGCCCGGGGCTATCCTAGTTATGACACCGGAGCCTTCGAGGCCCAGTCCACCATCAACGCCCTCCACGATGCCCATGCTGACCAGTACGTCCTACCACCAAGTTAGTATCGACTTCAAATTGAGCGGTTGGTCATGTCACATACCCTAAAGTTAAGGCCGACGCTGCGCATCTGGACTTCCACTTCGTCTCCTTTTAGGATCTCTCTCGCATCGAAACTCTTCCACGCGAGTGAGCTCAGAAGTCCATGTTTCCGGACCTCCAGCCGAGCTTCGGTGGTCACCGTCGCGCAAGATTCCTCTTTGGTAGAGATCCAATGGCATCTGCTTGTGTGGACCTTACCGTTGAGAAATGCGTACTCGTAGTCCGGGTCGAGTAATTCCGTCTTCCGCCGTACCCGTAGTCGTTCCGAAAGCTTCACGAGCGCTCTCCAGCCTTCTGCCCCGAATGTGTCAATCTCAAAAGTTGAAAGGTCGAGCGACAGTTCGGATCGCAAGGTGCGCGCAAAGCCAGAGTTAAGACCGTAGGAAGGATCCAAGCACTGGATTTGGCTTGTCTTTGTGACCCAAATGACGTGACTGGAGTGAGCGCTGCAGTGGGAGAAGAAGGATTTTAGAGTGTTCCACTGCTCAGGGGACATGTTGAACAGATATGGGCCGTCGAGGTCCAGCAGAACAATGACTGTCGCGTCATTCATGGGCTCTTGGTCAAGTGTGGTCCAAGACACTGCATGACCTTCTGCGGCGAACTGGTGCGCTACCTCTTGGGCGATGGCGGACACCTCACCGTGATACAAGAGGCTTATCGCCTGTCCTGGCTTGGAGTCTATCTTTCCGATGGCAGTCGCGACCATGTTGGCGTTGATCTGGAGCGGCTCCTCGTTGTCGTACACCAGACTGTCGACACCATTGAATCCGGCAGCGCGAAGCTCTTGATCCCACCGGATTGGCGACACGAAAGGTTCATTCCGACGACAGTCTGCTTCGCCAAGCCACCACCCTGGAAGAATGCCCATGATGTAATTTGTCCAACGCACATTGGGGTTGAGCTCTTGCATGAAGAGGCGACCGCCCGGCACGAGCAGCTTCCTTACATTCGACAGAGTGTCGTGGAGACTCGGCGTGGCATGAAGAACATTCGATGCGATGACGATATCGTACGATTCAAGATCATAGTCCTGCTCGGCTACGTCCTTACTGATGTCCAGCACTGAGTATGCGAGGCCGGTGTGTGAGGTGAACTTCTCCTTTGCGGCGGGGAAGAAGCCGGCAGAGATGTCGGTGTAGTCGTATCTCGAGAATAAGCGAACCCCTTCGGTCGATTGGAGCGCCTTCAGCACCCAGGACGTTGTACCTCCCGTACCAGCACCGAGTTCGAGCACTCTCATCGTAGGTTGCGAGTGGCCGAGCAGCTCGAAGAACTCTCCAAAGTCTATCATGTCTTGGTAGAAGGTATATATACTCGCCAAGCCGTTGTTTGGGAGCAGAAGCTCGATACCACTGATTCGGTCGCGGAAAACGTCGTCGCAACTGTCCATCACCAGTCGAAGGACTTGTACTACCGACTCGGTGTCTGCTCCCATGACAGCAGCATCAGTGCGTGCTTGATGTATGAGCTCATGTCGTTCCTCAGAAGACAGAGCTATCCATCCCTTCGCCTCAGGGATCCAATGGTACTCTCCATTGGTGATGCGTGTTATCTCCGTATCCAACCACGAGCGAAACTTTCGGAGATGCTCCGATGCGATATCGAGAGACGCAATGCGTAAAGAGGTTTCCATCATACACAGCACCGCAACTTTTTCGACAAGCAGAATAGCATCGCTTTTAATACCTCGCGAACGGATGAAGTCCGTTGCTGGCAGGAAGTCGATGTCTGCTTTCCACTCTGTTCGCACCGCTGCCAGGTTGTCTGTCAACTCAGAATTGGAGTTGTCTGTCTCCAGAGGATTGAAAGTCGATTCACTAAGAGACAGTACGAGCTTTCCATCCGATGTTGCAACTGCAGAGCCATTGATTGCTCCCTTGGAGGTTACGTGTGCTTCCACCTCCATGGCTATTATGGGACCTGCTTCGCCAATGTACAACTCGCCGATAACGGCTGGAATTGCAAGCTTGTCTAGCCGTCTCGCCGAGCCGTTCGACACTGCCACAGTGAAGAGCTGCAACGTCTGGTCGATTACCGTGGGATGCAACGCGTAGACGCTTTCGTGGAGGTCTGTATTGGCTCGTACGTTTGCACTGGCAACAGGACGAACTGGGTGCGCCGTGATGTCTTGCAGGCACTGGAAGCGCGGCCCATAATTCAAGCCTATCCTTTTCATGGCCTGGTACCATGTATTGGACTGGACTGTACGCGGGTGCATATCGACACTTTTGGATGTGACAAAGTCACCGGAATCTCCTCGAGCCTGCCCAGTGCAGTGCTTCGTCCATTTCGAACCGTCATACGACGCAATCGTGAAATTGAACCACTCAGACTCAATATTTTCCGTCAACGCCACTGTCTTCAAAGAGGTGACCAGCTCTGAAGTTTGCCCTTCCTGAAGCAAACACGCACTCTTCACGGTCAATCTTTTCAAGCGATACTCCTTGCATCCAGTCGTTTGACGGATTGCTTCGCCAACAGCAGCGATGTAGCCCGCAGCCGGAAATACGACGTCTTCAACGATCTTGTGGTCTCGTAGCCATGGCACGCTGTCCAATTGTAACACATTCCTCCATGATGGCTCGAGATCGCTCGACTCCAGGATGCGCGATCCCAAAAGCTCGTGGTGGGGAAAGGTACGTGATCTCCAATTGCGAGTCACTCGAGACTCTTTCCAGTAGCTGGTGTCGTGCTGCCAGGGGTAAGATGGCAGGTCAGCCAGTACGTGACCAGACCCATTGATGGCGGCGAAGTCTAGTGGTACACCTTGTTGGAACAATTGTCCTGCTGTAGAGAGGATGCTGTGAACCTGGTCTTCGTTTCGGGCTAGCGTAGAGATGTACGTTGGGACCAGTGCTAGCTGCTTCTCCTGGACTATTTGACGAAGCGGTCCAGCCAAGGCTAAATGTGGCCCAATTTCCAGGAAGACGCTCGGCTCGCTCTCGGTGGTGCTGAGCATTGCCGATATAGCCGTGTAGAACAGCACTGGGCTTTCCATGTTTGCTCTCCAGTATGTGGCGTCCAATTTCCCAGCAGCCGAGATGGGTTTCCCGTGTACACTGGAGAAGTAGCTCACGGCAGGGGCTTTACTCTGCACATACGGTGCCATCAGAGCTTGGTACCGATCCCCAAACTCATGCATGTGATCTGCGCTAGCTTAAGTTTCGAGATCATGAAATGTTGAATGGGGGAGATACTTACGTGAGTGATAGGCCATCTCAACCTTTAAAGGTCTACAAAACACATCAGGAAGTGTATGCTTCAAATTCTCCAGGACCAAGTCAAGGCGATCTTTATCACCAGACAAAGTGACACTCTTCGGACTGTTCTCACAAGCGATAACCACTCCGTCTACCAAGAGCTTGGTCACATCTTCACGACCGAGGCCAATGGCAGCCATTGCTCCCTCGCGTGACTTGGTCTTCGTGACCATACCACGATAGTAAGCAATGACAATCGCAGCCTCTGCTGTTATTGCTTTCGATGCGTATGCAGCTCCGATTTCTCCAGAAGAATGCCCAACAACGGCTGCGGGATGTACGTTCCAAGATCTCAATAGGTTGACGAGGGCAATCTGGATCGCCGTACACAGCGGCTGCGAGAATTCAGCGTTGTTAATTCTCGAGGTCGCTTTATCAGCGGCCAGCTCAACTGCCTCAACATTAGCTTTTCAAATCTTCGGCGTACTGAGGGCGCCTTCGTACCTTCCATTGACCATTCGGGCCCATCTGGCAGAGCGTGCAAGACCTTGTTGAGGCGCAGTATGTCTTCGCGAAAGGAAGGAAATGCAGCCATAAGCTGAACGCCCATTTCGGCCGACTGCGCTCCTTGACCAGTGAACACGAAATTGACCCTGGGTGTACTGCGGGCCACCTTTTGAAAGTTGGAGACTTTGACGGAGGTGCCGTTCGTCACAATCCCATACGCTCGGTGCGGGAGGTGCTCGCGCCGATGAGCTAGAGTATAGGCAACGTCTGTTGTCGAATCAGGGTGGAGATCCAGATATCCCTGGATATCTGTGACACGCCTGCGCAAAGAGTCGGAAGTATTCGCGGAGAGCACAAGAAGGCTAGGATTGAGTGTTGCTTCTGGTGTCGCTGCCAGTGTGCGTCTTTCGGCGCTTGCACCCAGAAGAAACGATGCAGCAGAGTCGAGTATTACCTATCAGTTTGAGTGTCAGACTGGCTTGTGAACAGTACATGGCTTTGAAGCTTGACTCACGTGTGCGTTTGCTCCTCCGATACCGAACGAATTCACACTAACTCGTTCAGCTTTATCAGCTGGCCACGGTATTGGCTCAATTGGGACCTTCAAGTTTGCTTCTCGGAACGGGACTGCATTGCACATGTAAGTCTTTGTACCTCAGAAGACTGAGATCGCACGTACTTTTGGGATTAGGTGTCGAGAACTTGATATTGGGTGGTATGGTTCGATTTTCCAACGCCAGAACCGCTTTAATTAGGCTCGTGATGCCCGACGCTCCTTCTGAGTGGCCAACATTCGGTTTCACCTAACAGCTTCCGTTAAGAGTCTTCGCGAGACGACCCGTAAAGAATGCTTACCGATCCAATATAGACACCAGAGCCTTCAAACACTTTGCCAATGGCAATCGTTTCCAGTGGGTCACCAACCGATGTTCCTGTACCGTGGCATTCGACGTAGGCAGTGCGCGAGACTGGTAAATGTGTCATCCGGTAGGCCGTCCGCATCATGTCCTCATGAGCTTCGGAACTCGGATTGGTGAGTCCGGCTGTCTTGCCGTCACAGTTTTGAAACGTGGAGCGAATGACTGCGCGAATTGGATCCCCGTCTCTAATGGCATGGTCTAGTCTCTTGATGTACACAGCATTGATGGCTTCACCACGGGCATAACCATCAGCTCCAGCGTCGAATGTTTTGCATGATCCACCTGAGGATAACACGCCCTGTTGGGTCATGTGTTGAGTCATGGTTGGGCTAATGATTATGTTGGTTCCAGCGACGATAGCAGATGTACAGTGGCCATTGGCGAGGGCTTGACAAGCCTCATCCAAGCCTACAAGAGCTGACGAGCAGCCAGTGCGGATGGTCATACTGTCGAATGTTAGCGATCATTCCGCGGTGGCGGAAATATTGCAACGGCAATTGGCTTTGACTGCTTACCTTGGCCCCTTCAGGTCGTATTCATAAGATATACGGTTGGATATGGCAAAATCTCCAGTCCCGGATATGCGATACATGTCGAACGATTGCGTGTCCTTGTTACAGAGGTCCAGCCAATCCTCTCCGAAAACGCCCACATAGCAGCCGATCTTGCTTCCTCTCCAATTCGATTGCCCCGCGCTTTCCATACACTCATACACGACCTCTAGCAACAATTTCTGCTGAGGATCCAGCTGGGATATTTCGGCTTTTGACATGGCGAAGAAAGACGCGTCCAGATGCTCCAGCGAGTCCTTTAGGAAATAGCCATGTTGCGAAGCAATTTCGCCCTTTCTCGCGTGTGACCCATGGAATGCTTCCACATTATAACGACTAGGAGGCACTTCGCTCCGGGCATCACGCTTGTTGACCAGGAGGTTCCAGAAATTCTCTGGAGATGAGACTCCACCTGGAAGTCGCAAGGCCATGCCCACAATGGCAATAGGCGGTGGTGTGAACGCGTCCTCAGAGTGATGGTGATCAGATTCGTTCGTCTCTATCTCTTCCGACCTTGGAGTTGCTGTACCATTTGGTCCGTCGCCATGGCTGTGGGACACACTAGATCCATTGAGTCCGTTCGAGTGGTAGTCATTCTCCTGTGTAACTCGGTCCGTCATATTGTAGGATTTTGATGCAGCGGCAATGTTCGGAGAGCACCAAAAGTAAGGCCGTGAATCTATCTCGGCTCACGAGCAGTGAGGAGGTGTTAGGCCGCTGGTATAAATACCAATGCTTGCCTGAATGAAATGGATCAACAGAAAGCATACCAACGAGACCCCCGTGACAATACGTGTCTAATCATAGCTCAAGTGCAAACCAATACTCGTCAACGGCTGAGTACCCACTTGAACTATGCTAGATGGGGCCAAAACACATGGAACGAAAGTCAATGTTTCCCACAGCTGACTCGACGCCGTCCAACATCATGATAGGCCGTTCATCTGCATTCTGAGAATTCAATGTCAGCCGCTTCAAGCGCAAGGCTGAGTTCTTTGATAGGTATGTCAGATCTCAACAATCTCGGCTCAAGTCCTGATGCGGAGGTTTCAGCCCCAAAGTAATCGTGAAATAACTTGGCTTTCGGTGTACTATGTCTTGGCACTCTTCTAGTGTTCTCGCAATATTCCAGGAAAGGTAAAGATGCAGGCTGACAGCCAAGCTGCTACTTTATCCGTGTCAATCACCATACACAACGTACCACGCCACATCTGTAGTAGTACCGGAACATTGGTACGCCGCTAGAGAAGTACGCTCTGATGTCTGACATGAGCATTTTCATAGCACGTTAGTCTAAACACAGATGCACAAGCACAGTACCTAGGTAGTCTTTGGGTGGCGACGGGGTACCAAGGTGCTCGTTTTTGTTGTGTTTTAAGCTTCAGAACACACCAAATGTCAAAGTGGTTGACTCAATTTCTACGAGCACCTTCGTAGCGTAAGGCGACCAATGCTGCGCGTTCTCCGATGCTACAGAATATCTCCAGATTATTACCCGTTTCGTACTTTCCAGGCCGCCTGTATGCAGGCATTGTGGGGGCTGACACGACAGGTTCTCAGCCCTATAGGATGGATGTCGTGACACACTTGCGATATTGGGTGCAAAGTGTCTGCCCTTTTTCGTGTGGAATCTTTTGCTCCCTCTCCATCTTACATGTCTGGCCTTCAATTCCGACCAGCAATTTGCATTACATTCGTTATTTCTACCACTCAATACAAAGCTGGATACTCGATGAGTCTCTAATACTTGGTTCAACTTCTTTTCTGCTGCTTGAGAGGCTGGTCGCAGACAAAAATGGCTTTGATGGGAAAGGACACGCTGAACAAGTCGTCAGTGACACCAGAGCCTGCACTGGAACGCGCGGCACAAGAATGCACTGCGGACACTGGTTCCAACAAGCCCGCAGAATGGAAGCCCAGTCGAGGTACATGGCTCATTATCCTTTGCCTGGCTTTAATATCGCTTGTCGTATCTCTAGACAGTTCTATCCTAGGACCCGCTCTGCCAGTGAGTTCAGTTCAAACATTCGGGCTCTTGTGATTAACAAGCACAGGCCATTGGTCGAAGTCTTCATGGCACGGCCAACGAGACCTTCTGGGCAGGGACATCCTACCTCGTCACTTGTGCCATCTTCCAACCCTTCATCGTGTCGCTCTCTGATGCCTTCGGTCGGCGTCAACTGCTCTTCCTGTCACTGGTTCTGTTTACAATCGGCACGACAGTATGCTGCGTAGCGCAGAATTTCCAAACACTGCTCGCCGGCCGTGCGGTGCAGGGCATTGGGGGCGGCGGAGCGCTTGCTCTCGTCCTAGTTGTCATGACAGACATCGTGCCGCTCCGCCAGCGACCGAAATACTACAGCTTCATTCAGCTTGCCTGGGTACGTTTTGAACATCTCGAGCTGACCGAAACCTGATGGTGGCTGACAACGTGGTTGCGCAGGCAGTAGGCTTGATCACCGGACCTATGGCAGGCGGTGGCTTCGCCGAGTATAGTACATGGAGGTGGGTGTTCTACATCAATTTTCCTTTCTGTGCTATAGGTTTAGCCATGGTCCCGTTTGTGATACGCCTGAAAGCCCAGCGAGCGAGCTTACGCGAGCGTATCTTCCGGACCGATTGGATTGGAGCGTCTCTATTCATCTCCAGTACATGCAGCTTTCTCATTGGCATTACTTGGGGTGGTACGCAATATCCATGGGACAGCTGGCGAACAGTCATGCCGATTGTGTTGGGCGTTGCGGGTATCATGGTTACGTTGTGCTGGGAGAGATATGGAGCTTCGCAGCCTTTTCTCAGGGTCTGGTTGTTCCAGAACCATGCAGCTATGGCAGCATACTCGTGTGCAGTATTGCAGGGCCTGTTGGTATGCGATCTCTTCTCTTTAGCTTGCTCGCCATGTACGCACTTGTGTCTAACACCGCTCATAGATGTTCTCCCATCTGTACTACCTGCCCATGTACCTGCAGTCGGTTCAAGGTTACGGTCCGACCTTATCAGGTGTCGGTCTCGTTCCCATCATTGGTGGTCTCATGCCGACATCCATCATTGTTGGGGGACTGATGACAAAGCTGGGTAGCTACAGATGGGCGATCTGGTCCGGATGGGCGTCCACAATTGTGTCGACTGCCCTTCTCATCATTCTCTCGGCCTCTACGCCAACATA
>Ga0265797_10003693_pt1 | contig 24292 bp, 18 predicted proteins | sample P2T30metagenome_FD_192433 | JGI IMG/M metagenome (GOLD analysis project Ga0265797, IMG submission 192433) | Plant litter microbial communities from East Loma Ridge, Irvine, California - P2 T30 | ecosystem: Environmental > Terrestrial > Plant litter > Unclassified | place: USA: California... | reverse complement strand
GTGGGCCCGGCGGCGCGGGGCGCGCCCGGCGGGTCGGTCGGGTCGGTGGGGCGGAGGCGCGGGGCGCCCGGCGGGTCGGTGGGGCCGGAGGCGCGGGGCGCGCCCGGCGGGTCGGGTGACGGCCGTCGGGGCGGCGGGTGGCGCCTCCGGCCGCCCGCGGCCCGAGGCAGCGTCACTCGAGGTTCGCGTGGCGGGGCCAGAGGTCGTCGGCGGCGGCGCCGGAGCGACGCCAGAGGACGTCGAAGAGCGCATCGCCGACGACGAGCACGGCCTGCTCGAAGAGGCTGCCGGCGTACTGGGCGCTGGCGGTGCCCGAGCGGTCCTCCTTGCCGGCGGCGGGGACGACGACGGTCGTCGCGGCGAGGCCCGCGAGGGGGGACGAGCCGTCGGTGGTGAGGGCGAGGACGCGGGCGCCGGCGGCCCGGGCGGTCTCGGCGGCCCGCACGACGCCCCCGGTGGTGCCCGACCCGCTCGCGGTGAGCAGCACGTCGCCGTCCTCGATCGCGGGCGTCGTAATCTCGCCGACGACGTGCACGGTGAGGCCGAGGTGCATGAGGCGCATGGCGGTGGCGCGGAGGGCGAGGCCGCTGCGGCCCGTGCCGTGCACGAACACGCGGGGGGCGTCGGCGAGGGCCGCGGCGACGGCGTCGAGCTCGGCGGCGCGCTCGTCGACGAGCCGGGCGACGAGGTCGTGCAGCTCGGCGCCGACGGCGGCGAGGGAGTCGGCGGTGCGGGCGGCGGGGGCGGGGTCGGTCACGCCCTCCACGATGCGCCCCGTGCCCGGTCGCCGTGGCCGTCCGACGGTCGGGTCCTGCCCCGCCGTTCGGGTGGGTCGGGGGACGTCGGTCGTCGAGGGCGGCGGGGCGACGTGGCCTAGCGTGGGGCGGTGACCGACGCCGACCGTTCCCTCGCCTCCGAGCACGCCCGCGACCTGGCGGCCCTCAGCGACGAGCACGCCGTCACCCTCGAGTCCCTGCTCGCGGTGCTGCGGTCGCCCCGCCTCGACGACCGGCGGGCCCGGGCGGAGGCGGTCGACGTCGCGGCGGCCGCGCTCGTGGACCTCCGCACCCGGGACGACCGGCGGCGGGACCGGCTGCTCGAACCGGTGGTGGGGGCCTTCGCGCGCCTCCGGTCCGACCTGCGCCCCCTGGTCCGCTTCGGCGACCTCGAGGTGCAGTTCGTGGAGCCGCCCGCGACGGGGCGCGCCCTGCCCGGCGACGTCGCGCACGCCGCCCGCGCGGTGGTGCGGAACGCCGTGCTCGCGATCGTCGACGCGGGCGAGGCCCGCCGCGTCCGCGTGCAGTGGGACTGCGACGGCCGCAACCTGCTCGTCGCCGTCCGGGACGACGGCCCCGGCGTGGTGACCGTGCACGACGACGCGCTGCGCCCCGTCGCCGAGCAGGTGTCCGCCCTGTCGGGGGTGCTCACGGCGACCTCGACCGAGGGCTGGGGCACCGAGCTGTCCGTCACCCTGCCCCTCGACCCGCCTCCGGTGCCGGAGGCCCACGCACGGGTGGCCGCGCTCAGCGAGCGGGAGCGCGAGGTGCTGCGCCTCGTCGCCTCGGGCGCGCGCAACCACGACGTCGCAGTCGAGCTGGGCATCGGGGACGCCACGGTGAAGTTCCACGTCTCGAACGTGCTGCGAAAGCTGGGCGCCCGGTCGCGGGCCGAGCTCGCGGCGCTCGTCGCCGGAGGTGCGGCCCCCGCCTGACGCCCGCCCGACGCCCGCCCGACGCGCCGCGGGCACCCGTGGCCGCCGCCGGAGCGCGACACCCCAGGACCCGGACGACACCCCAGCTCGCGGGCTGGGGTGTCGTGCCCTTCCTGGGGTGTCGTGCTCGCGGGTCGCCGCCAGGAGGTGGTCGCCGTGCGAGCCGGCTCCTCCTCCCCACTGATGAGGCACCTGTGACCTTCTTCTCACGACGCCCTGGAGGGCCCCGGTGCCGGCTGGACGGCGCGACACTGTTCCCGTGAGGACGACCGAGGCGCCCGACGCCACCACCAGCACGACGACCACCGACGCCGCTGCGGGCGGCACCGCGCCCGCGACGACCGCGGCTCCCCGGGCGCCCGGCGCGACGGCCGCCGCCGGGCGCGCCTGGCGGCTGCGCAGCCCGCGCGCGGTCCTCGCCCTCGGTGCCTACGCCTCCGGCCTCGCGGTGGCGTCGGTCGTCGTCGGCCGGTCCGAGGCGTGGGACGCCGCACAGGCCCTGCACCACGAGGCGTGGGCCGTCGCCGCGGTCGCCGCGGTCGCCGCCGTCTCGCGCCGCCTCGGCGCCGTCCGCGCCGTGGCCCTCGCGACGGTCTCCGCGGTCGTCGCGGTCGCCGTCGTCGGTCCCCTGCTGCTCGCCCTCGCCTCGCTCGGCGAGGTCTTCGCCGAGTTCGCGACGGAGGACAGCCTGTGGGCGCCCTTCGCGGGCGCCGCCGGCGTCCTCGTCGTCGCGGGCCGGAGGCTCGGCGCGCCCTGGGACCGCACCGTGCCCCTCACCGTGGTCACCACGCTCGTCGCGGCGGTGGCCTTCCGGGGGCACGCCGCCGAGCTCGTCACCCTGGCGGCCGTGGGCGTCGCCGCGCTGCTCGGCCGCTTCACCGTCCCGCGGGTGCCCCGTCCACGGTGGCAGGACGCCGACGCCGACCGTGCCCGCACCACCGCCGCGGCCCTGCTCGGCGCCCTCGCGCTGGGCCTCGCGCTCGGCTCGGCCCGCGACGCGGACGGCGTGCTGGCCCCGGTCGTGGCCGCCCTGGGGCCCGTCGCGACGCCCGCCGCCGTGGCCCTGCTGCTGGTGGCGACGGCGGCGGTGCTCCGCGGGCGACGCGCGGGACTCGTGGTCGCCGTCGTCGTGCTCGCCGCGATCGCCGCGGTCACCGCGTGGGAGTTCACCGTCGACCCGGTGCGCGAGGGCTGGCTCGTCTGGTCGGACGTGCCCTTCGGCGACCTCGAGTGGGAGGTCAGCCTGCTGCTGCTCTGGGTCGCGCCCCTCGTCGTGCTCGTGCTGCTCGTGCGCGGCCGCCAGGCGTTCGTCCGCCGGTCGACCGCCCCCGCCCGGGAGCGCGAGCACGACGCCCTCGTCGCCGCCCTCGAGGCCGGCGACGCCGGCACGCTGGGCTGGATGGGCACCTGGGAGGGCACGAGCACCTGGTTCGCCGACGACGGCAGCGGCGCCGTCGCGTACCGGGCGTGCAACGGGATCGCGCTCACCGTCTCCGACCCGGTGTGCGCCCCCGGCGACGCCGAGGCCACGATCCGCGGCTTCGCCCGCGAGTGCTCCCGCCTCGCCCTGACGCCCGTCTTCTACAGCGTCCACGACGACCACCGCCCGGTCTTCGAGTCGCTCGGCTGGTCGGTGACGCAGGTGGCCGAAGAGAGCGTGCTCGACCTCGCGACCTTCACCCTCTCGGGCAAGAAGCGGACCGACCTGCGCACCGCCGTCAACCGCGCGGGCCGCGAGGGCGTCGAGGCGCGCTGGTCGACGTGGGCGACCCTCGACGAGGGGCTGCGCCGGCAGGTCGTCGACCTGTCGCAGGACTGGGTCTCGCAGAAGGAGCTCCCCGAGATGGGCTTCACCCTCGGCGGGCTGCCCGAGATGGACGACCCGGCCGTGCGCCTGCTGCTCGCCGTCGACGGCACCGGGCACCTGCACGGCGTGACGAGCTGGCTGCCCGTGCACCGCGGCGGTCGGGTCGTCGGCCTCACCCTCGACGTCATGCGCCGGGGCGGACACCCCATGCCCGGCGTGATGGAGTTCCTCATCGCGCGGGCGGCGCTCGACGCCGCGGCCGAGGGGCTCGAGGTGGTCAGCCTGTCGGGCACCCCGCTCGCACGGTCCGGAGGCGGTGGGGGCGACGGGACGCAGTCCCGTCTCGCACGTCTCGGCGAGCGCGCCGGGGACGCCCTCGGGCGCGCGCTCGAACCGGCCTACGGCTTCTCGTCGCTCGCCCGCTTCAAGGGCAAGTTCCAGCCCCGGCACCGTCCCCTGCTCATGGCCTACCCGACGGCCGTCGAACTGCCCGTCATCGGTCGGGCGCTCGTGACCGCCTACGTGCCGTCCCTGCGCTTCCGCCAGGTGCTCGCCCTCGTCTCGCAGGTGCGCCAGGCCGGCCAGGAACGCCGTGCCGCGCGACGCCAGGAACGACGTGACGCCCCCCGCCAGGAGCGGCACGAGGCCGGTCGGTCCGACGGGCACGAGCGGCGCGCCCCGGCAGGGCCACGGCCGTGAGCGGCGCGCTGCTCGACCTCGACCTGCTGTCGCCGTGGGTCCTGGGCGCCGGCTACGCCGTGGCCGGCCTGCTGCTCGTCGCCCTGCTCTGGCCCGCCCGCCGGGTGCGGCCCGCCGCATGGTGGCGACGCACGGGCGTGGCCGCCGCCGTCGGCGCCGTCGTCGGGGTGCTCCTCACCTGGTGGCTGGGCGACGTCCAGGACGTCGCCGGGGCGCCCCCGACCACCGTCGACAGGATCTGGGTCGCGGCCGTCACAGCCGTGGTCGGCGTCGCCGTCGCGAACACGTGGAGCACCCGCTGGCCCAAGAAGGTCGCCGCCGTCGCCGGGGTCGTCGCCGTCGTGCTCGCCGGGTCGCTCGCGGTCAACCGCGACGCCGGCGCGTACCCGACGCTCGCGCAGGCCCTCGGCCGCTCCACGGTGGCCGCGCTCGACGTGCCGTCCACGGCGGAGGCGACCCCCGCCTCCGGCACCCTGCAGCTCGACCCCTCCCTCTTCGCGTCGTGGACGCCGCCCGCCGACATGCCCGCGAAGGGGCGGTACGGCAGCGTCCACATCCCCGGCACGGAGTCGGGCTTCCCCGCGCGGGACGCGATCGTCTACCTGCCGCCCGCGGCACTCGTCGCCGACCCGCCCCCGCTGCCCGTCGTGATCGTCATGAGCGGGCAGCCCGCGAGCCCCGAGAGCGTCGTCACCGCCGGGCACCTCGTCGACACGCTCGACCACCTGGCCGCCGAGTCGAAGGGGCTCGCGCCCATCGCCGTCGTGCCCGACCAGCTCTCCGCCGACGCCGTGAACCCGATGTGCGTGGACGGCCCCATCGGCAACAGCGCCACCTACGTCACGAAGGACGTCGTCGACTACGTCTCGAGCCACTACCGTGTCGCCAGCGGCCCCCGCGCCTGGGGGGTCGCCGGCTTCTCGCAGGGCGGCACCTGCTCGATCCAGTTCGGCGCCGGGCACCCCGACCTGTTCGGCTCGATCGTCGACGTCTCCGGGGAGCTCGGACCGTCCGTCGGGACCGAGGCCGAGACGATCGCCGAGGGGTTCTCGGGCGACCGGGCGGCCTACGAGGCCGCGCAGCCACAGGCACTGCTCGCCGCCCACGCGCCCTACGCGGACACGTCCGCGTTCTTCGCCGTCGGCCAGGACGACCCGACGTACACGCAGTTCTTCCACGCGAACTCCGACGCCGCCGAGAGGGCCGGCATGACCGTCGAGCGCTACGTCAGCCCCGGCAGCGGCCACGACTGGACCACCGCGACCAACGGCTTCGCGCACGGGCTCGCGTGGCTCTACCCGCGCTGGGGGCTCGCGGCGTCGGCGCCGGCCGTCTCGCCCTGACGCGCCGCGGCGCTCGGGGCCGCCGGCGTGCGCCGCTGCCGCCGGGGCGGCCGGGCCCCGGTGCTGCGCCCGCCGCCCGCCGCGCGCCGCCTCCGCTTCGCGCCCCTTCCGGGACGCGAAACGCCTTCACCCGTGCGAGCGGTGTCGGAGAAGCGTTGCCACGCGCTCGTGGCGCCGCACACTTCGTGCCGGCGCCACAAGGTACGGCAGGAAGAGCGGGGAGTTCGGTGAGCAAGCGGACAGAGCCGCGCCCGGTCAGGACGGCGTCACTCGCACCCGATCCCGTCCCCGTCCCGGTCGAGGTGCGCGGCGTAACCAGGGTCTCCACGGTGGACGGGAGCGGCACCGGCGGCACGCGCCGCGTCGCAGTTCTTGTAGTACGCGGACGGAGCGGGCGCCGGTGCCGGCGCGGCGAAGGGGGCTGGCGCCGGTGCCGGCGCGGCGGCTCGCGCGGCGGCCTCTGCGGCGACGCGATCCGCCTCGGCCTGAGCCGCGGCTGCGGCTGCGGCCTCGGCGGCGACGCGGTCCGCCTCCGCCTGTTCTGCCGCGAGTCGCTCCGCCTCGGCCTGTGCGGCCGCCTCGGCCTCGGCCTTCGCCTCCTCGGCGGCGACCTCCTGGGCCCGCGCCTGCTCGTCCCGCTCGCGGAGCTCGTCGGCACGTCGCTCCGCCTCGGTGAGACGGGCGGCCTCCGCGGCGTCCTCGGAGGACGTCGTCGGAGCGGCGGTCAGCGTGTCGCCGTCGGCGGGGGGTGCGACGAGGCCGCCGACGACGAAGAGCGCGACGGCGACGACGACCGTCAGCGCGCCGTGCCGCCGGGACCGCAGCCCGACGAGACCGCGTCGACCGGTGACGAGGGTCCAGAGGCCGAACCCCAGGGCGAAGAGGGCCGCGAAGACGAAGAGCCCGACCGGGCCGGCCGCGGCGAGCCCCACGAGCAGCACGAGGGCCACGAGCGCGAGCAGCACGATGGTCGTCGTCGAGGGACGACGGGTGGGAGCGTGCGGGGACGTGGACACGATGCCTCCAGGTGGTGAGCGAGCCACGCGGTCGCGCAGGCCGGTGCTGATCCTCCCTCAGCTCCTGCCGTGGTCCTGCCACCCGAAGGGGGGACTTGGCACGCGCCACTCCCGCTTCGCGCCCCTGTCGGGACGCGGCACGCCTTCACCCCCGCGAGCGGTGTCGGAGGAGCGGTGTCACGCGCTGCGACGCAGGCCCGCGCCCGCACCAGCGCCGCCACGCGCACCTGCACCCGCGCCAGCACCCGCGCCCGCGCCCGCGCCGCCACGCGCACCCGCGCCAGCCCCAGCACCCGCACCCGCACGCGCACCCGCACCACCCCACCCGGCCTCGGCGAGTGCGGCGCGCGCGTCCGCGCGGGGCGAGTACGGCAGGTCCTCGCCCCGCACGATGCGGTAGTCGGTGTCGCCGGGACCCACCCAGAGGATCGTGTCGCCCTCGCCGGCGAGCGCGACCGTCTGCCGCACGGCGAGGGCGGGGTCGGCGATCTCGAGGACGGTGGGTGCGCCTCCGGTCCCGCGGGGCCCGGCGTGGGCCTCGCGGGCACCGGCGAGGAGCCCGGCTCGGACGACGGCGGGGTCCTCGAAGCGGGGGTGGTGGTCGGTGACGACGACCACGTCGGCGCCGAGGGCGGCAGCCCGGCCCATGGGTGCCCGCTTGGTCGCGTCCTTCTCGCCGTCGGCGCCGAGCAGCACGAGCAGGCGCCCGGGGGTGACGGCCCGCAGGGCGGCGAGGGTCTTCGCGACCGAGTCGGGGGTGTGCGAGAAGTCGCTGTAGAAGCGGGGACCGCGCCCCTCGGACACGAGCAGGGTGCGCCCGGGCACGGTGACGTCGACCCCGTCCCCGACGGCGGCGGCGAGGGCCGCGACGTCGTGCCCGTCCTCGACGAGGACCACGAGGGCGAGGGCGACGTCGGCGGCGAGGTGCCGGCCGAGCAGGGGCACCCGGGTGGCGAGGCGGCGGCCGTCGCGGGCGGTGACGACGAGGTCGGTGCCGTCCACGTCGAGGCGGGTGACGTCGACGGTCCAGTCGGCGTCGGGCACGGTCCCGTCGGGGCGCCGTGACGCGACGGTCGTGACGGGGACGGTCGCGCGCGACGCGACGACGTGCCCGGCCGGCGAGTCGAGCGACACGACGGCCCGCCGGGAGCGCTCGGGGGTGAAGAGCAGCAGCTTCGCGGCGAGGTACTCGTCGAGGTCGGCGTACTCGTCGAGGTGGTCGTGGCTGAGGTTCGTGAACGCGGCGACGTCGAGGACGAGCCCGTCGAGCCGGTGCCGGCTGAGGGCCTGCGCGCTGACCTCGACCGCGACGGCCTCGGCGCCGTCCTCGACGTTCCGGGCGAGGAGCGCGTGCAGCTCGGGAGCCTCGGGCGAGGTGAGGCGGCTGCGGACGACGACGTCCCCGCTGCGCCGGTCGGCGCTCGAGCTGTACCCGCAGGGCACCCCGAGCAGGCCGAGCAGCGCGTCGAGCACGTGCACGGTCGTCGTCTTGCCGTTGGTCCCGGTGACCCCGTACAGCCGGGGCAGCCGCCGGTCGGTGCCGTGGACGCGGGCGGCGACGGCGCCGAGCACCCGCCGCGGGTCGTCGACGATGACGACGGGCAGGCCGGAGGCGCGGGCCGGCCCCGCCCCGTCCGCGTCGGTGAGGACGGCGACGGCTCCGGCGTCGCGCGCGGCGGCGACGTGCTCGGCGCCGTGACCGCGCCTGCCGGGGAGGGCGGCGAAGAGGGCGCCGGGGACCACCTCGGCGGCGACCACCGACACGCCCGTGACGAGCGCGCCTCCTGCCCCGTCGCCGGCGGGCGCGCCGACGAGGTCGGCCAGCTCGTCGAGCGGGACGCCGCGGGGGCGGCGGGGTCGCAGCAGGGTGAAGTCGGGCACGGGGGTCCTTCCGGGACGGGCGCACCATGGTGGGGCCCCGGGAGGCCGGAGCGCCCCGACCGGGCGGTCCCCCTTGCCAAGCGGCGCTCCGACGGCTACGGCGCGCCCCGGTCCCGTGGGAGGACGCGGGCCGCACGTCCTCGTCCGCCCAGCGAAGCGTCCTGCGTCGTCCCCCGGGATCCCGCAGCCGCCGTCCAGGCTCGGCGAGTTGCGTCGCAGGCACGCATCCGACGCACACGAAGGAGTCCCTCGTGCCCATGATCACCGTGCCCTCGACCGCGCAGGCGCCCGTCGCCCTGCATTACACCGACGCCGGAGCCGGCAAGCCGGTCGTCCTGATCCACGGCTGGCCGCTGAGCGGTCGCAGCTGGGAGGGTCAGGTCCCCGCGCTCGTCGAGGCGGGACACCGCGTCATCACGTACGACCGCCGCGGCTTCGGCCAGTCGTCCCAGCCGTGGGACGGCTACGACTACGACACCTTCGCGGCCGACCTGAACACCCTGCTCGAGACCCTGGACCTGCGCGACGTGACGCTGGTCGGCTTCTCGATGGGCGGCGGCGAGCTGGCCCGGTACGTCTCCACCTACGGCCAGGACCGCATCGCGAAGCTCGTCTTCGCGAGCGCCGTGCCGCCGTACCTGTGGAAGGGCGACGACAACCCCGACGGCGGCGTCGACCAGGACCTGGCGGACTGGTTCCACGACGGCATCGTGGGCGACCGTCCCGCGTTCCTGCACGAGTTCCTGCGCATGTTCTTCACCGCCGGCAAGCCGTCGCTCGTCAACAAGCCGAAAGTCAGCGACGACCAGGTCGCGTACGCGCTGGCGATCGCCGAGATGGCCTCCCCGAAGGGCACGCTCGACTGCACGGTCGCGTTCGCCACGACCGACTTCCGTGACGACCTCACGAAGGTCACCGTGCCGACGCTCGTCATCCACGGCGACAGCGACACGATCGTCCCGCTCGAGGTCAGCGGGCAGCGCACGCACGAGGCGATCGCGGGCAGCGAGCTCGTCGTGATCGAGGGCGGCCCGCACGGCGTCACCGTGTCGCACCGCGAGGAGTGGAACCGCCACGTCCTCGCGTTCCTCGCGAAGTAGCCCGACGTCCGCCCCCGGTCGCGGCCCGCGCAGGGCCGGGCCGCGACCGGGGCGACGTGCACGACGGCCCCGCACCGGGCATCCGGTGCGGGGCCGTCGTCGTGCGGCGGGGGGGCCGGAGGCGCGCCCCTGCCCGCCCCGCCGCCCGCGTCCGTCAGACGGCGCGGGCCGTCGCGTCGATCTCGCCGACGAGCACCTCGATGACGTCCTCGAGGTAGAGCAGGCCGACGGTGCGGCCCTCGGCGTCGAGGCTGCGGGCGACGTGCGCGCCGCGGCGCCGCAGCAGCGCCATGGCGTCCTCGAGCTCGGCGTCGCGGCGGACGCTCTCGAGGCGGCGCAGCCGCTTCGCGGGGATCGGCGCGAGGAACGCGTCCGGGTCGGTGAGGTCGAGCACGTCCTTCATGTGGACGTACGACGCGGGCTCGCCGTCGGGGTCGCGCAGCACGTACCGCGAGTAGCCGTGCTCGCTGACGGCGGCGTGCACGTCGGCGGGGGTGGCGTCGGCGGGCAGCAGCACCATCTCGTCGAGGGGCACGTCGACGTCGCTGACCTTCTGCTCGGTGAACTCGAACGCGCCGGCGAGGGTGCCGGCGGCGTCGTCGAGGACGCCCTCGCGGGTGGACTGCTGCACGATGCCGGCGACCTCGTCGAGCGTGTAGGTGCTCGTCGCCTCGTCCTTCGGCTCCACCCGGAAGGCGCGCAGCACGGCGTTGGCGATGCCGTTGAGCGCCCAGATGACGGGCGAGAGCAGCTTCGACACGAGCACGAGCGGCGGGGCGAGCAGCAGCGCGGCACGGTCGGGCACCGAGAACGACAGGTTCTTGGGGATCATCTCGCCGAACACGACGTGCAGGAACGTGACGAGCACGAGCGCCACGACGAACGCGAGCACGCTGATCGCCTCGGCCGACAGGGCGGTGAGGCCGAGCGGGATCTCGAGCAGGTGGTGGATCGCCGGCTCGGACACGTTGAGGATCAGCAGCGAGCACACGGTGATGCCGAGCTGGCTGGTCGCCAGCATGAGCGTCGCGTGCTCCATCGCCCACAGGGTGGTCTTCGCGGCGCGGCTGCCCTCGGCGGCGCGCGGCTCGATCTGCGACCGGCGGGCCGAGATCACGGCGAACTCGGCCCCGACGAAGAACGCGTTGCCGATCAGCAGCACCACCAACCAGGCGATGCCGGGCAGGTACTCGCTCATCGGACGGACTCCTTCAGCTCGGTGACGACGGCGTCGTGGTCGGCCTGCGCGGTGGCGGCGGGCCGGGTGGCGGGGTCGACGACCGGGTCGGTCGGCAGGTACCGGAGGCGCACGATGCGCTGGCCGTCGATCCTCTCGACGCGCAGGCTCCCGCCCTCGACCTCGACCTCGTCGCCCAGCTCGGGCGACCGGCCGAGGCGACCGGTGACGACGCCGGCGACGGTGTCGTGCTCGCCGTCGTCGTCGACGAGGACGCCCGCGCGGTCGGCGAGCTCGTCCGGGCGCCAGGAGGCGTCGAACGAGACGCTGCGCCCGCGGCGGAGCAGGCCGGTGCGGTGCCGGTCGTGCTCGTCCTCCAGCTCGCCGACGATCTCCTCCACGAGGTCCTCGAGGGTGACGATGCCGGCGGTGCCGCCGTGCTCGTCGGAGACCACGGCGATCTGGTGCTGCTCGGAGCGCAGCAGGGTGAGCACGTCGTCGGCGTCCATCGACGCGGGCACGTGCCGGGCGGGCGTCTGCAGCTCGTGCGCGAGCACGAGCTGGCGCTCGGCGAGCGGCACCTGGAAGGCGCTCTTCACGTGCACGATGCCGGTGACCGCGTCGGGGGTGCCGTCGACGACGGGGAACCGCGAGAAGCCGGTGGCGAGCGACGCCGCGACGACGTCGGCCGCGGTCGCGTCGACGGGGACGGTGGTGACGCGCACGCGGGGCGTCATGACGCCCTCGGCGTCACGCTCGGCGAAGCGGAGCGTGCGGGTGAGCAACGTGGCGTCGTCGTCGTCCAGCAGGCCGGCGGTCGCCGAGTGCCGGATGAGGTACGAGAGCTCCTCGGCGCTGCGCGACCCGGAGAGCTCCTCTTTCGGCTCGATGCCCATCGACCGGATGATCCGGTTCGCGGTGCCGTTGAGGAGCAGGATCACGGGCTTGAACACCGTCGTGAACAGCGACTGGAACGGCACGACGAGCTTCGCGGTCTGCCGCGGGACGGCGAGGGCGAAGTTCTTCGGCACGAGCTCGCCGACGATCATCGAGAACAGCGTCGCGAGCACGACGCCGACGACGGAGCCCACGACGGGCACCAGGCCGGCGGGCAGGCCGAGGCCGGTGAGCGGCCCGGCGAGCAGGCGGCTGACGGCGGGCTCGAACGTGTACCCGGTGAGCAGCGTCGTGAGCGTGATGCCCAGCTGCGCGCTCGACAGGTGGGTCGAGGTGATGCGGAGGGCCTTGATCGTGGGGCCGAGCCGCTTCTCGCCCCGCGCCTGACGACCTTCGAGGTCGTGGCGGTCGAGGTTGACGAGGGCGAACTCGCTGGCCACGAAGAGGCCGGTGCCGACGGTGAGCACGAGGCCCACGCCGAGCAGGATCCACTCGCTCACGCGGTGTGCCTCCTGCCGCGGTCGAGGGTCGTCGAGGGCGCAGGAGGCACGGGTCTTCTAGAGGGAGGGTCGTCCATGAGGAGCGACGCTAGGGCTCGTACCTGACAGACGGCCAGGTTCGTGCAGACCCTGCACGGTCGCGCGGTCGGCGCCAGGCGGTCGGCGCCAGGCGGTCGGCACGAGGCGGTCGGCGCGACCCGGTCAGCGCGACGCGGCGGCCAGGGTCTCGCTGGGGTACTCGCCGAACCGCTCCGCGTACGACGCGGCGAAGCGGCCCAGGTGGCCGAAGCCCCAGCGGCGGGCGACGTCGGCGACGGTGGACGTGTCGGGCCCGGCCTCGCGGAGCTCGACCCTGGCCCGGTCGAGCCGGACGCCGCGCAGGTACTCGGTGGGGGTGGTGCCGAGGTGCCGTGTGAAGGCCTGCTGCAGCCCGCGGACGGTGAGGTCGACGTGCTGGGCGACCGTCGTCGTGTCGAGGGGCAGGTGCGCGTGCGCGTGCACGTGCTCGACGGCCTCCCGGAGGCGCGCGTTGCGGGGCACGAGGACGCTCGCGGGGAGCGCGTACGACTCGTGCGGGAAGGTGCGGAGCACGGCGACGGCGACGTCGCGCACCGCCTCCGAGCGCTGCAGCGGCGCGTCGTCGACGCCGAGGACCGCGCGGGCGGCGCGCCCCACCGCGTCGGTCCAGGCCGGCAGCGTGCCGGGTCGGGGTCCCGCCGCGTGGTGGAAGTGCAACGGCCCGGAGGCGCCCTCTTCGTCGGCGGCGACGCGCTCGAGGAACCCGGCGTCGAGGTGCAGCAGGTTCTGCTTGTGGTCGCGGAAGTCGAAGCGCTGCTCCTTGCCCGTGGGGAACACGGCGGGGACGCCGCGCTCGAGGACGACCTCGTCTCCCCCGACGTCCATCGTGCCGCGACCCGCGGACAGCCACGTGACGACGTACTCGCCCCGGGTGCGGATCGCACCTCGGACGCGGCCGAGGAAGAGGTTGCCGTGCAGGCGGACGTCGCCGTCACCCGCCGTCGTGTACCGGTAGGCGAACGGCCCCTCGGTGGGCTCGATGAGGAAGTCGTGCCCGTTGTAGGCGTCCTCGTAGAGGGCACGCGCCTCGTCGATGTCGCGCCCGCCGATCTCGGAGCGCGCAGCGCGCGCCGGAGCGCCGGTCGTCCCGTCCTTCCTCACGCCGCGAGCTTGTCACGCACCTCCGACATCGCCCGGGATCGTCCTCGTTGAGCGGACAATGGGGCGACGGTCACCAGGTCGTGCGCTCGCCGAAGGTCCGCGTGAGGGCGTGCAGGACGGCACTGCGGTACACGGTCGGCAGCGAGGTCCGCACCAGCGGCGGGCCGTCGAGCACGAGGTCGAAGGCCTCGGACTCGGTGCCGGGCAGTCCGTCGTCGCACCACCAGGCGCGCACCCCCGTGGGGAACTCTGCCTCGACCTCGGCGGCACCGCGCCCCACGGCGACCGTGCCGTCCTGCCGGACCACGAGCCAGCCGCGTCGCTCGCCGTCGTCGACGCTGCACTCCAGCGAGACGCCGGGCCCCACGGCGTCGCCGCTGCCGCCCAGCAGGCGGGCGAGGTCGGGCGACAGGGGGGTGCCCGGCTGCCCGAGGTCGAGACGGCGCACGCCCAGGTCGTCGCGGGCGTCGCCGGTGAGGTCGACGCCGTCCACCCACGCGAGGCGGGTCCTCTGGCCGACGAGGGCGTCGTTGTCGGAGCGTTCGGTCACCGGGTCACCACCTCGGGTCGTGCCGCGGTCGCGGCTTTTCGGGTGACGGTCTAGTTTCACCGTCTAGCGACACGGTCTAGCTAAGCCGCTCCGGCGGGCGACGTCGAGCCGACGTCCGTCGTCGTTCGCATGCGGGACACCTCGCTGGACGGCGCCTGGGCGGGGGTCGCCCGCCGTGGTGCCGATCGGGGACCAGTCTGGCAATGGGCTCCGAATGTGCAGCCGGTGCAGCCGCTAACGTTGCCGCCCGTCCCCGACCGGACCACCGCAGGCCGCAGCCGGCCGCCCGCCCCGACCACCCCAAGCGGCCGCGCACGCCCGACCCGCGCGCGCCGCCGGACGAGAGGATCCCCCGATGGGAACGCCCCCGACCACTCCTGCCCGCGCCGACGGCGCCGGGCCCGCCCGACGCCGTCCGCCGCGACGGCTCCGCGTCGACGACGTCACGGTCGTCGACCGGTCCGCCATGAGGCGCGCGATCGGCGGCACCGTCGTCGGCAACACGATGGAGTGGTACGACGTCGGCATCTACGGCTACCTGGCCGTGACGATGGGCCGCGTCTTCCTGCCCGCCGCGGACCCGTCGCTGCAGATCCTCTTCAGCCTCGGCGTCTTCGCCGCGACCTACGTCGCCCGCCCGCTCGGCGGCGTGTTCTTCGGCCGGCTCGGCGACAAGGTGGGACGCCAGAAGGTCCTCGCCACGACGTTGATCATGATGGCGGCGGCGACCTTCCTCATCGGCGTGCTGCCGGACTTCGACGCCATCGGCGCGGTCGCCCCCGTGCTGCTCGTCGTGCTCAAGCTGCTGCAGGGCTTCTCGACCGGCGGCGAGTACGCCGGTGCGACGACCTTCGTCAGCGAGTACTCGCCCGACGCCCGCCGCGGCTTCTTCGCGAGCATCCTCGACTTCGGCAGCTACCTCGGCTTCGCGCTGGGCGCGGCCGTCGTCTCGGTCGTGCAGCTGGTCACCACCGAGCAGCAGATGCTCGACTGGGCCTGGCGCCTGCCGTTCCTGCTCGCGGGCGTCATCGGCGTCGTGGCGATCTACTTCAGGCTCCGCATCGAGGAGTCGCCGGCCTTCCAGGCCACGCTCGACGCGCAGGAGCAGGCCTCCGGCACGGTCGCCGAGGCGGAGGGGCGTCCGGCGAACTCGCTCGAGCTCGTCCGGCGCCACTGGCGCCAGATCGTCATCGCGATGGGCCTCGTGGCCGCCGCGAACACGGTCGGCTACGCGCTCACGAGCTACATGCCGACCTACCTCACCGACTCGCTCGGCTACGACCCGCTGCACGGCACGCTGCTGACGATCCCGGTGCTCGTGCTGCTGGCGCTCCTCCTGCCCGTCGCCGGCCGCCTGTCGGACCGCATCGGCCGTCGCCCGGCCATGTGGATCGGCGCGGGCGTCGTCGTGCTGCTGAGCGTCCCGGCGTTCCTGCTCATCGGCGTGGGCAGCATCCTCACGACGCTCGGCGGCCTGTCGCTGCTCGCCCTGGGCGTGGCGTTCTGGGTGTCGAGCCAGGCGTCGTCGCTGCCGGCGCTCTTCCCCACGGCCGCGCGCTACGGCGGCATGGGCATCTCGTACAACTTCGCGGTCGCGATCTTCGGCGGCACGACGCCGCTCATCATCCAGGGCCTGCTGCAGCTCACGGGCGACGCCCTGGTGCCGGCGTACTACCTCATGGCGACGAGCGCGGTGGGTGCCGTGGCCGTCTTCTTCATGCCCGAGTCGGCCCGACGGCCGCTGCCGGGCTCGATGCCGAGCGTCGCCACGGTGGAGGAGGCCCGCGAGCTGGTCGTGACCCAGGACACGAACCCGCAGCTCGACCTCGGCTCGCTGCCGTTCCTCGACCTGCAGCCGGGCGAGCGCGTCCCCGACGACGTCGTGGCCCGTGAGGGCGGGGCCGGGCCGGAGGCGCGGGACCGCTGACCGGGTGCGGTCACCCTTCCGACGCGGCGACGGGACGAATTGCTATAATATAGCAATTCGTCCCGAGGAGGCCCCTGTCGTGCTGAACCCCTACACGCCCGGCGCGGGGACCCGGCCCCGCTCCCTCGCCGGCCGCCAGTCGCAGTTCGCGCTCATCGAGTCACTCGCCGAGCAGGTCGAGGCCGGACGCCCCGGCAACCCCCTCGTCGTGACGGGCCTGCGCGGCGTGGGCAAGACCTCCCTCCTCTTCGAGGCCGCCGAGGTCCTGCGCCGGCGCGGCTGGCTGGCGGGCTACTACGAGGTGCGGCGCGACGTCGGACCGGGCGAGGCCGTCCGCGCGATCGTCGCGGGCAGCGCCGGGCTCACGGGCGGTGGCCTGCGGCGCGCCCTGTCCACGGGTGCCCACGCCCTCGGAGGCCTGACCCTCACGGCCGGCCCCGCCGGCTTCGGCTTCGAGGTCGTCGGCCGCGACCAGGGCCGCCCGCCGGGCGATCCGTACGACGATGTCGTGGCGTTCCTCCGCTCCCTCGCGTCCGCGGCACGGCGGGAAGGGGTGGGGGTGGCCCTGCTGGTCGACGAGCTCCAGGTGTTCCGCAAGCGCGACGTGTCGGTGCTCGTCCAGGCGCTCTCCGCCCTCTCGGGTGAACCCGTCGTGCTCATCGGGGCAGGGCTCCCGTACCTCGCCTCCGAGCTCTCGAAGGCGAACACCTACGCCGAGCGGTTCCGGTACGAGCAGATCGACACGCTCGACGACGTCGACGCACGCGAGGCGGTCGTCGCGCCCGCCTTCGAGCAGGGCGTCGTCTGGGACGACGACGCCCTCGACCTGGTGCTGGACCTCGCCGAGGGCTACCCGTACTTCGTGCAGCTCTACGCCAGCGAGACCTGGGTCGCCGCCGCGGGCGCCGTGCGGCTCACCGTCGGGCACGTCCGCTCCGCGGTCCCCGCCGTGCGACGACAACTCGACGCGGGCCTGTACGCGGCCCGCTACGACCGGCTCTCGGAGCGAGAGCGCGAGTACGTCGACACGATGGTGCTCGTGGCCGACGAGGACTCCCCCGGCGCGCCGACGGTGGGCTCGGGAGCGGTCGCCGCACGGTTGGGCAAGACCTTGCCGCAGCTCGCCACGACACGGGACCGCGTCATCCGCAAGGGCATCGTGCACGCTCCTGCCCACGGGGAGCTCGCGTTCTCCGTGCCGGGCTTCGCCGACCACGTGCGCCGCCGCACCGGGCGGGCCTGATCCGCTCGCCCGGCCCGCGCCTCCGGCCCCGACCGGCTGAGTGCGTCCGCACGGCGGTGGGAACGTGGCACGGCGGTGGGAACGTTCCCACCGCCGTGCGACGACGCCACCGCCGTGCACCGAGCACCTAGCACCGGTGCGCGGTGCCGACGGTCAGCCGCGCACGACCTCGACGTCGACCAGGCGCGGGTGCCCCGGGCCGACGAGGTGCTCGGGCCCGGTGAAGGCGAGCGACGCCATCGTCTCGCGGTCCGCGACCGAGGCCCCCACCCACAGCTCGTGCTCCCCCGGCTCGACGACGCGGCGCATCGACCGCCCCGTGAACGCGAAGCGCGACGCGGGCAGCGCGAACCGCACGGTCGCCCGCTCCCCCGCCGCGAGCGCCACGCGGGCGTAGCCGAGCAGCTGCGCGACGGGCCGCGCGACCGAGCCGACGAGGTCGCGGCCGTAGAGCTGCACCACGTCGACGCCGTCCCGGTCGCCGACGTTCTCGACCTCGACCGTCGCGACGACGGTGTCGCCCGCGGCGGGCGACGCGTCCTCGACGGCGAGCCCGGCGTGCGCGAACGTCGTGTACGAGAGCCCGTGGCCGAACGGCAGCACCGGGGTGCTGTCCGCGCTCGTCACCTCGCTGGGCCCGCCGAGCGCCGGGTGCAGGTGCCCGTAGGGCTGCGAGCCGGAGGAGCGGGGCAGCGAGACGGGGAGCCGTCCCGACGGCGACACGGCACCCGACAGCACCCGGGCGATCGCGGTGCCGCCCTCCTCGCCGGGGAAGAACGCCTGCACGACGGCGGCCGGGGCGTCCGGCCCCGAGACCGCCCAGTCGATCGCGTAGGGGCGGCCGGTGAGCAGCACGACGACGACCGGGGTGCCCGTAGCGACGACCTGCTCGACGAGCTGACGCTGGCGACCGGGCAGCTCCAGCGACTCGACGTCGTTGCCCTCGCCGACCGTGCCGCGGCCGAAGAGGCCGGCCCGGTCGCCGACGACGACGACGGCGACGTCCGCCCCGCGCGCCTCGGCGACGGCCGCCGCGGTGCGTCGGGCGTCGTCCTCGGCGGCGTCCTCGCCGCCCTCCACCGAGCAGCCGACCGCGTGCGAGAGCTGCGCGTCGGGCAGCTCCGCGGCGAGCGCCGTGAGGACGCTGGGCAGCTCGAGCCCGAGCGGCACGTCCGGGTGGTGCGCGAGCACGTGGTTGACGAACGAGTAGCAGCCCAGCAGGGCGTCGGGGGCGTCCGCGTTGGGGCCGACCACGGCGACGCGGAGGGGGCCGTCGTCGACGCGGGGCGCGCCTCCGGCCGTCCCCGACGTGGCGTCCGCACCGGACGCGGCGCGTCGGCCGAGCGGCAGCGTCCCGTCGTTGGTGAGCAGGACGACGCCCTCCTCGGCGAGGCGACGGGCGACGTCGCGGTGGGCGGGAGAGTCGAGGTCGACGGACGACGGCGCCTCGTCGGCGGGGTCGACGGGGTCGAGCAGGCCGAGCTCCTCCTTCTGGCGGAGCACCCGCTCGACGGCGCGGTCGACGAGGGCGACGTCGGCGAGGCCGGCCTCGATCCGCTCGCGCAGCGGGGCGAGGTACGCGTCCCCGGTGGGCAGCTCGACGTCGACCCCGGCCTCGAGGGCGAGCGCGGCGGCCTCGCCGCGGTCGGCGGCGACGCCCTGCAGCACGGCGAGGAACGCCACCGAGAAGTAGTCCGACACCACGGTGCCGTCGAAGCCCCACCGGTCGCGCAGCAGCTCCTCGAGGTACTCGGGGGTGCCGGCGACGGGGACGCCGTCGACCGCGGCGTACGAGTTCATCACCGAGCGGACGCCGCCGTCGAGGACGGCCATCTCGAACGGGGGCAGCAGCACGTCGGCGAGGTGACGGGGCCCGACCTGCACGGGCGCGTGGTTGCGGCCCGCGGTCGACGCCGAGTACCCCACGAAGTGCTTGAGGGTGGCGTGCACCCCCGCCTGCTGCAGGCCGCGCACGTAGGCGGTGCCGAGCGTGCCGACGACGTACGGGTCCTCGGCGATGCACTCGTCGACCCGGCCCCACCGGGCGTCGTGGACCACGTCGAGCACGGGCGCGAGGCCCTGGTGCACGCCGAGCTCGCGCATCGACCCGCCGATGAGCCGCGCCATCTCCTCGACGAGGTCGGCGTCGAACGAGGCGCCCCAGGCGAGCGGCGTGGGGAACGTCGCCGCCTGCCAGGCGGCGAGGCCGGTGAGGCACTCCTCGTGCACGAGGGCGGGGATCCCCAGGCGGGTGCCCTCGCGCAGCCGGCGCTGCTCGGCCCACAGCCAGCGGGCGCGCTCGACGGGCTCGACGGGTCGGGTGCCGTACACGCGGGTGAGCTGGCCGAGGCCGTGCCGGGTGGCCTCGGCGTAGTCGCCCGAGGTCGCCATCTCGCCCGACATGGGCGCGACGACCTCGCCGCCGTGGTCGACCCAGAAGCCGACCAGCTGCGCGAGCTTCTCGTCGAGGGTCATGTCGGCGAGCAGGGCGCGCACCCGCTCCGAGGCGGCGGGGCCGGTGCCGGGCGCGGGTGCGGTGCCGGAGTCGCCGGTCGCGTCGTCGAGGACGCGCCGCGGGTCGGTGAGGGTCATGGTCGGTCCTCCTGGGGGACGCGGGGGGCGGTCATCCCTTGACCGCCCCGGTGAGGCCGCCGACGATGCGCCGCTCGAAGAGGCTGAAGAAGATCAGCGCGGGCAGCATCGACAGGGCCGTGAACGCGAGCACGCGCGCGGTGTCGACGGAGTACTGCGACGAGAACGCCTGCACGCCGAGCGGCAGGGTGAACGTCGACGGGTCGTTGAGGATGAACAGCGGCAGAAGGTACGAGTTCCAGCTGGCGATGAACGCGAGGATCCCGACGGTGACGACGCCGGGCATCGCGAGGCGCACCACCATGCGGAAGAAGAAGCCGAGCCGGCCGCAGCCGTCGAGGAACGCCGCCTCCTCGAGCTCGTCGGGGATCGCCCGCAAGAAGGGCACCAGGATGATGATCGTCGTCGGCAGCGCGAACGCGATCTGCGGCAGGATCACGCCCGCCAGGCTGTTCGTCAGCCCCAGGTCGCGGATCACGAGGTACAGCGGCGTGATGGCGACGGTCATCGGGAACATGAGCCCCGCGGCGAAGACCGAGTACAGCACCCCGCGGCCGGTGAACCGGTACCGGGCGAGCACGTAGCTGGCCATGAGGCCGAGCACGACGACGCCGACCGTCGTCGCGAGGCCCGCGACCAACGAGTTGCCGACCTGCTGCCAGAACGTGCCGCCCGAGAGGACGTCGAGGTAGTTGCCGACCTGCCACGGCGAGGGCAGGCCCGACGGGTCGGTCGTGATCTGCGCGTTGGTGCGGAAGCCGCCGAGCACGATGAACGCGACCGGCGCGAGCATCGCCACGACGACGACCGCGGCGACCACGTACGCGACGCCGCGTCCGGGGTCGGCGATGCCGCGCCTCCGGCGGCGGGGAGCCGGGTCGGCCGTGCGCGTGGTGCGGGCGGGTCGTGCGTCGAGGGCGGTCACTTCTGCTCCCCTGCGGTGGTGACGGCGCCCGCGGTGTCGCGACGGAGCACGAAGCGCTGGTACACGAGCGCGACCACGAGCGAGATGACGAACAGCACCACGGCGACGGCGTTGCCGTATCCGTAGCTGCCGGAGGTGCGGCCGTTGGCGACCATGTACGTCGCCATGGTCGAGGTGCCAGCCGTCGCCGCGATGTACTGGCCCCAGATGATGTAGACGAGGTCGAACAGCTGCAGCGAGCCGATGATCGAGAGGAACGCCCAGATGCGCAGCGTCGGGCCGAGCAGCGGCAGCGTGATGCTGCGCTGCGTCTGCCACCAGGTGGCGCCGTCGATGGCGGCGGCCTCGCTGAGCTCCTCGGGGACGCCCTGCAGGCCGGCGAGGAACAAGATCACCGCGAAGCCCACGTACTTCCACGTGATGATGACGAGCAGCGACCAGATGGCGACGTCGGGGTCGGCGAGCCAGTCCTGCGCGAGGCCGCCGAGGCCCACGTTCGTGAGCATCGCGTTCACCGCACCGTTGCCCTGGAGCATGAGGCTCCAGCCCGTGCCGACGACGACCTCGCTGATGACGTAGGGCACGAAGATGAGGACGCGGATCAGCGACTGACCGCGCAGCTTGCGGTTGAGCAGCAGCGCCAGGGCGATCGCCACCGGGCCCTGCAGCACGAGCGAGAGCACGACGATCGTCGCGTTGTTGCCGAGGGCGTCGAGGAACGCCGGGTCCTCGAAGATCGTGACGTAGTTGCGGATGCCGACGAAGTCGGTGGGAGCGCCGAAGCCCTGCCAGCTGAAGAAGCCGTAGTACGCCGCCATGACGATGGGGAACACCACGAAGGCGAGGAACACGACGAGCGCCGGTCCCACGAGGAGGGCGATCTCGAGGCCCTGCCGGCCCGGACGACGACGCACCGCACGGCTGGCCGCCGGGGGCGACGCGATCGCGTCGCCCCCGGCGGTGACGTGCACCGCGCCTCCGGTCGCCCGCCCGTCGACCGGGGCGGACGGCGTGCGCCCGTCCCGGTCGTCGGTCGACTGCTCACGGAGGGTCACGGTCGTCAGGCCTTCTTGGCGGCGGCGTCGACCGCGGCGACGAAGTCGTCGGGGCTGCCGGAGCCCGAGAGGAGGTCGACGACGGCGACGTTCATCGCGTTGCCGACGTTGAGGCCGTAGACGGTGTCGAGCCAGGTCGAGACGAAGGGCGCCTCGTTGTAGGCGGCGAGGACCTCCTGCAGGTAGGGCTCGGTGACGGCCTCCTGCGCGACGGTGTTCACCGGCGGGGCGTTGAAGGCCTTGTAGTAGGCCTCCTGCACGTCCGGGGTCGCCAGGTAGTTGAGGAAGTCGACGCACTCGTCGGGCGCGCTCTCGGCGCACGAGTAGCCGTCGACGCCGCCCATGATGGCGCCGGTCTCACCGTCACCGCCGTCGATCTCGGGGAACGGGAACCAGCCGAGGTCGGCGAGCGGCTGCTCGTCGGGCGTCAGCGAGGCGATCACGCCGGGGTTCCACGCGCCCATGAGCTCCATGCCGGCCTGGTGGTTGGCGAGCAGGCCCGCCGAGCTGCCGGCGCCCTGCTGCGCGGCAGTGGTGAGGAAGCCCGTGTTGAAGGGCTCGGTGTCGCGGAAGTCGGCGAGGTCCTCGGCGGCGCGCGTCCAGCACTCGTCGCTGAAGTCGCGCTCGTCGGCGGCCTGCGTCAGGGTGTCCGAGCTGCACTCGCGCAGCGCGAAGAAGAAGTACCAGTGGGCGGCGGGCCAGGCGTCCTTGCCGCCGAGCGCCACGGGCTGCACGCCCGAGTCCTTGAGGGCGGTGACGGCGTCGTCGAGCTCGTCCATCGTCGTGGGCGCCTCGGTGATCCCCGCCTCGGTGAAGAGGTCCTGGCTGTACCAGATCCCGCCGGGCAGCACGGCGACGGGCATCGTGTACGCCTTGCCGTCGATCGAGCCGGCCCCGAAGGTGCCCTCGCCGATCTGGTCGCGGGCGTCGTCCGAGATGGAGTCGGTGATGTCCTTCACCTGGCCCGCGGCGACCATCGCCGAGAGCTTGCCGCCGCCGCGCTGCAAGAAGACGTCGGGGGCGTCGCCCGAGTTGAGCGCGGTCTGCAGCTTCGAGTCGAAGTCCTCGTTCTGCACGGTCTGGACGTCGAGGGTGACGCCCGGGTTGGCGGCCTCGAAGTCGGCGGCGGTGTCGGTCCAGAAGTCCTGGCCGGGGCCGGTGGTCGAGTTCTGCCAGAGCGTCATCGAGACGCTGCCGTCGGAGGAGCCGGAGTCGCCGGCGCTGCAACCGGTGAGCACCCCCGCGCCGATCAGGAGGGCGGCCGAGCCGGCCAGGATCCGTCGTGTGGTCGTCATTGCACCTTGTCCTCGTCGTTGAGCGGCCCGGTGCGGCGACTGTGCCGCGGGCCTGGTGGTGATCGGGGCCCCTCGCGAGGAGGGGCGGGTGCAGTCAGTGTCCGTGGGGGCCGGAGGCGCGTCAAACGTTTTCGACATCGGTTTCGAACGGGGCTCCCGCGGCGGGCCCGCCGGCGCTACAGTCGCCACGTGCAGCGCCGCCCCACCATCCACGACGTCGCCGCCGCGGCCGGCGTCTCGGTCGCGACGGTGTCCAAGGCCGTCAACGGCCGCTACGGCATCGCCGCCGCCACCGTCGCGCGCGTCATGGGCGTCGTCGAGGAGCTCGGCTACGAGTCGAGCCTCGTCGCCAGCAGCATGCGCTCCCGGCGGACCGGCGTCGTCGGCGTGCTCGTCGCCGACTTCGAGCCGTTCAGCTCGGAGGTGCTCAAGGGCGTCTCCACCGCGCTCCGCGCCGCGGGCGGCGGCCACGACCTGCTCGCGTACAGCGGCGCCCGCCAGGGCGGCGCGGGCGGACCCGACGGCGGCCACGACGGCTGGGAGCGCCGGTCCCTGAGCCGGCTCAGCGGCACCCTCGTCGACGGGGCGATCCTCGTCACGCCCACCGTCGTCACCGCGTCCACCTCGATCCCCGTCGTCGCCGTCGACCCGCACACCGGGCGGGGCGACCTGCCGAGCGTCGAGGGCGACAGCCACGGCGGCGCCCTGCAGGCCGTGCGGCACCTGCTCGAGCTGGGGCACCGGCGCGTCGGGTTCCTCGGCGGCCGCGCCGACCTGCGCTCCGCGAGCCTGCGCGAGGCCGGCTACCGGCAGGCCCTCGCCGACGCCGGCATCGCCCACGACCCCGCCCTCGTCCGGGACGGCGACTTCGAGCTCGTCACCGCCCGCCGCGCCGCCCGGTCGCTGCTCACCGCCGAGCGGCGCCCCACCGCCGTCTTCGCCGCCAACGACCTCTCGGCCATCGCCCTGCTGCGCACCGCCGACGAGCTCGGCCTGCGCGTGCCCGCCGACCTCAGCGTCGTCGGGTTCGACGACATCCCCGAGGCGGCCCGCGCCGAGCCGCCCCTCACCACCGTGCGCCAGCCGTTGCAGGCGCTCGGCGCCGCGGCCGCCGAGCAGCTGCTCGCGCTCCTCGACGGCGAGGAACCCGCCCGGCGGACCGTGCAGCTGCCCACGCGGCTCGTCGTGCGCGAGACCACGGCGCCACCGTCACGCCCCTGACGGCCACGGGGCGCGCGCCCGCCGGCAGCGTGCGCGCTCCGCGAGACCCCAGGAACCTCACGACACCCCAGCCCGCGACCTGGGGTCCCGTGCAGTTCCTGGGGTGCGGTGCCCGCTGGGCGGCGGCCCCGGGTCCGCACGGCGGCGGCCACGGGTCTGCACGGCGGCGGCTTT
>Ga0265797_10003692_pt1 | contig 24293 bp, 23 predicted proteins | sample P2T30metagenome_FD_192433 | JGI IMG/M metagenome (GOLD analysis project Ga0265797, IMG submission 192433) | Plant litter microbial communities from East Loma Ridge, Irvine, California - P2 T30 | ecosystem: Environmental > Terrestrial > Plant litter > Unclassified | place: USA: California... | reverse complement strand
AAGGTTATGAAATAATCTTGATTATGGACAGGCTTGAAAAAGCCTGACCAATTTGCAGGAAAATTCAATGCCAAAAATTTATATTGGGAAACCACAACGCCACCAATCATGTTTTGGTGAAGAATGGAAAAGCTTAACGACTCTCGACCAATTCCAATTAATTTTATCTACCTGCACAGGCATTGGTGCCGCAGCATGCTTGGCATTGACATGGAAGATTTTCTTCGTCAACAGTTTACCGCTTGGATCGCCAACGTGGAATGAAATCATCATCTCATCAATAATTTTAATTGTTGGGCATGAAGCCATACACTTGCTTGGATTTCCTGATTATGGTTTGAGTTATAAAACAGTCATTGGCATCTGGCCAGAAGCAGGCTCCCCGTATGTTCAATATACCGCTCCGATGAGCCGGAACAGATTCCTCTTCGTATTACTTCTTCCATTTCTCATATTATCAGTATTCCCAATATTATTTTCTTGCAACCACGTCAGGATCATTGATCAATTAAGTTGGATTTCAGTCCTAAACTGCATTGGAGCCGGGTCAGATATACTCATATTTATTCGCATTATTTATACGGTCCCACCAAAATCAAATTTAATCGAAAGCGAAAGCTCGCTCCTATGGCAAGAAAAAACAATTAAAGCCATTGAGCATTTTTAAGTTTAGAGCATGAGATCTGAGCAGCTATCATCTTGAGGCCAACTAACAAAGGCTGAGGCGTTAAAATCTTATGCAATTGCATATCTGTTTCTCTCATTTTATCTTAAAGGAGAAATATCTTGCGTGATACTGTGACCAATTCAGACGAGAATAAAGATCGTATACGTTCCGGAGAGATGCCGACTGCCGCTCAAAAAACTTTGTTTCGGCAACAAGTCATCGAGCATATTACAGTTCGTCAATATGGCACCGTTATCTTAACCCGTCCTTTAAGTCACATAATTCTTACATTTATATTTACGGCGCTTGCATTTCTACTTATTACATTTTTCGGATTTTTCGAAACGACACGAAAGGCACCAGTCCAAGGTATGCTGGTTCCGACAGCAGGAGTCATTCGGGCATTTCCAAATCAGGCAGGTTCAATCAAAGAAATCCAGATCAAGGAAGGCCAGTACATTCGCAAAGGTGAAACGCTGTTTGTCATCTCCAGCGAGCGTAGTACGCCGGAATCAAGCTCAACGGAAAGCTTGATATCCGGATTGCTGGTACAGCGTCGTGACAGTTTTGAGAATGAGCTACAACAGGCTAAGTTGCAGTCCGTACACCGACGCGCAGCTCTGCAACAGCGCGCACAGGACCTACAAGGAGAAATTGAGCGGCTAGATACCCAGGCCATTATGCAACGACAGCGTATAAGCTTATCCGAGCAAAATGTCTTGCGTTTTAAGCAGTTGAAAGCAACCAATTACATCTCGCAGGCACAACTGCAAGAACGAGAAGCTGAGTTACTCGATCAACGCCAGCGCCTCCTCGAGCTCGAACGTATTCGGTCTGCAACCCAGCGCGACTTCGCTAGCACCCAAGCAGAAGAACAGGACAGCAAGGTTCAGGCACTCCGCGAAGAAACTGCATTACGCCGCAATGCATCAGCCCTTGAGCAGGACCTCACTGAAAATGAAGCACGGCGCGAAATCCTCGTCCGGGCACGCCAAAGCGGCACAGTCACAGCCATTTCCGCAAACCTCGGCCAAACCGTGGGAATAGGAACATCGCTGGCATCGATCCTGCCAGAAGGAAACAAACTGGAAGCGGAAATGTATGTTCCCTCGCATGCAGTTGGCTTCATCAAGCCAGGCATGACAGCGATGCTGCGCTACCGTGCTTTTCCGTATCAAAAATTCGGACAACACCGGGCGCGCGTGCGCGAAGTCGCTACTACCTCGGTCCGGCCCGAGGAGCTGGCGACGTCGGCAGCGGCAATGCCAGGCGCAGCTCAGTCGGAACCGGTCTACCGCATTCGCCTCGAGCTCGACCAGCAAACTGTCAAGGCCTACGGTGCGCCGATGCCCCTGCGCTCGGGAATGCTGGTCGACGCCAGCGTCATGCTTGAAAAGCGCAAGCTCTACGAATGGGTGCTGGAACCCTTGTTCAGCATTTCGGGCCGGCTGTAAGCGAAATCCACTTCCCAATCATTCTGCTGGCCACATCTGCCTTTCATGCGGCCGGCTCATCTCTGCATGGAGTTGAGCGATGCACTTTTCCACTCTTTCCCAGCTGGCTTTCTGAAACAGCCGCCGCGTCTACGAATGCGCTGGGCTTGCCGCTATTGCGCCTGAAATCGCCGCCATGCCAATGGCTTTTAACACATTGATTGGAGACATAGGTACCGGTCTGTCAGGCGGCCAGAAGCAGCGCATCCTGCTGGCACGCGCGCTCTATAAAAAACCGAAGATCCTGGTGCTCGATGAAGCAACCAGCCATCTGGACGTGTGGAATGAACAGGCCGTCAACCAGGCCATCCAGCAAATTCCCTTGACCCGTCTGATCGTCGCGCACCGCCCCGAAACAATTCAAATGGCAGAGCGCGTGATTGTCCTGCATAACGGCCACGTTGCTCAGGATGTAAGCAAGCCTGAACCTGAGGATAAACAGGCGGCTTGACTATCAGCGCTGTCAGACAATGTCCTGTTTCAGGAGACATTATCTAACGCTCCTCGGGTGCAACCGTTCGGATCTCTGCCGCAAACCGCGCATGCGCTTCCACATCGACTGCACGGTGCTTCACCATCGTCGAGGCAGGATCGTTTTCAAGATAGTTCCCATCCTTCCAATTGCGCGCCGGCCGCACCGGCCGCGGCACGAAGCCGCCACCGCAATTCGGGCAGACATTGCCGAGTACCGCATCCACACACGCTACGCAAAAGGTGCATTCATAGCTGCAGATACGCGCTTCCAGCGATGCGGGTGGCAGGGCTTTGTTGCAGTGCTCGCAGCTGGGCCGCAATTCAAGCATGGTCCGTCCTCCTTGAAGTAAACCACAAACAAAAAAGCACCGCCCGGCAGGAGCCGCAACGGTGCTTTGGATCGCAGACAAGCTACCAATCAAGACATGTGCTGCCCGCCATTGATCGCGATATTCGCGCCGGTGACAAAGGCGGCTTCGTCTGACGACAGGTAAGCCACCAAGCCGGCCACTTCTTCCGGTTTACCCAGGCGGCCCATCGGGATTTGCGGAATGATCTTGGTTTCCAGCACTTCGCTCGGGATATCCATCACCATCTTGGTGCCGATATAGCCGGGCGAGATGGTGTTCACCGTCACGCCCTTGCGCGCCACTTCCAGCGCTAGCGCCTTAGTGAAGCCGTGCATGCCGGCTTTCGCGGCCGAGTAGTTGGTCTGGCCGAAGGCGCCCTTCTGCCCGTTGACCGACGAGATGTTGATGATCCGGCCCCAGCCACGCTCGACCATGCCGTCGCAGACCGGCTTGGTCATGTTGAACACGGAATCCAGGTTGGTCTTTATGACCATGTCCCAGTTCACCTTGTCCATTTTCTTGAAGGTCATGTCGCGCGTGATACCGGCGTTGTTTACCAGCACGTCGACCGGGCCGACTTCCTGCTCGACCTGCTTCACGCAGGCCTGGGCCGACTCGTAGTCGGCCACGTCGCAGGCGTAGGCCTTGAAGTTATAGCCCTGCTCGCGCATGCCGGCCAGCCAGCTTTCCGCCTTGGCGCTGCCCGGCGAGTGCGTGGTGACGACTGTGTAACCCAGTGCGGCCAGTTTGATGCATACCGCTTCGCCCAGGCCGCCCATGCCGCCTGTCACTAATGCTACTCTAGCCATTGTCTTCTCCTAGTTTTTTGTCCGTCGCTTTTTTGGAACTGCCTGCTGCCGTCAAGCCAATTCAGTCGCGCTCGACCGCCAGCGCGACGCCCATCCCCCCACCAATGCACAGGCTCGCCAGGCCACGCTTGGCGTCGCGGCGCGCCATTTCGTGAAGCAAGGTCACCAGCACGCGCGCACCCGAGGCCCCGATCGGGTGGCCCAGGGCGATGGCGCCGCCGTTGACGTTGATCTTCGACGTGTCCCAGCCCATTTCCTTGTTGACGGCAATCGCCTGCGCGGCAAAGGCCTCGTTGATTTCCATCAGGTCCACATCTTGATGGGTCCAGCCGGCCTTTTGCAGGCACAGGCGCGAGGCCGATACCGGGCCCATGCCCATGATGCTCGGGTCCAGGCCGGCCGATGAATAGGCCTTGATGCGCGCCAGCGGCGCCAGGCCGAGTTCGCGCGCCTTGGCGGCGCTCATCATGATGACGGCGGCGGCGCCGTCGTTGATGCCGGAAGCGTTGCCGGCCGTGACTGTACCTTCCTTGTTGAAAGCGGGGCGCAGGCTAGACAGGGCTTCCAGGGTGCTGCCGTGTTTCGGGTACTCGTCGGTGTCGAACACGACGGCGCCCTTCTTCGACGGGATTTCCACTGGGATGATCTCGTCCTTGAAGCGGCCTTCCTTAACGGCGGCCTCGGCCTTCAGTTGCGACTGCAGTGCGAATTCGTCCTGCTCGGCGCGCGAAATGTCGTACTTGCGTGCGACGTTCTCGGCGGTGACGCCCATGTGGTACTGGTTATACACGTCCCACAGGCCGTCTACGATCATGGTGTCGACCAGCTTGGCGTCGCCCATGCGGAAGCCGTCGCGCGAGTTCGGCAGCACGTGCGGCGAGGCGCTCATGTTTTCCTGGCCGCCGGCGATGATGATCTGGGCGTCGCCGCAGCGGATCGCCTGGGTCGCCAGGTGGGTGGCCTTCAGGCCGCTGCCGCAAACCTTGTTGATGGTGTAGGCGGGCACCATGTCGGGCAGTCCCCCCTTCAGCGCGGCCTGGCGCGCCGGGTTCTGGCCGACGCCGGCGGTGAGCACCTGCCCCATGATGACTTCGCTGACGGCGGCCGGATCGATGCCGGTTTGTTCGAGCAGCTTGCGGATCACGAGGGCGCCGAGCTCGGCGGCGGGAATCTTGGCGAGCGAGCCGCCGAATTTGCCAACCGGCGTGCGGCCGGCTGCTACGATGACGACATCTTCCATGTTTGTCTCCGGTATCTGGCTGGGCCAGGATGGGTGGGCGGCGATTGCGGGCCGAAAGCAAACGCAGCCGCAAAGAATGGGCCGCGCGTCGGCGCTGCCGCGGATTAGACCCGGCGCAAGCTCCGCATGTTAATTTTCGAGGCTGCGATTTCGTTTGATCTAAATCAATCTTATCAGCTTATTCATGGAAAACAACCTGTATTGCCGCAGGGCTGACGGCCCGTATTTTTCGCGCTAGGCTCGGCGACTTTATGAACGGGAAAGACTCCTGAATTGCCTATAGGAATGATGGCGAATTGCTGTCCTTTTCAGCACATTTCACAGTAGAATGCACGGGCTATAGCCAACCAGAATTATTTATGTCGAAAAGCCTGTCCAGCCTGCCCATCGAAATCAAGATCTCGACGGTTGTCGCGATCTCGGCGATCCTGCATTCGTCGGATCCGATCGCGATCGATGCCGCCCTGAAGCAGATGACCGGCGGGGTGTCGGACTTCTTCGAAGATGAATTCGCTGTGATCGACGTTGGCGCGATTGCCGCCGAGACGCCGTATCTCGACTGGCGCGCGCTGGTCGATTTGCTCAAGAAATACCGCCTGAACGCGGTCGCCGTGCGCGGCGCCACGCCGGAAATGGCCGAGACCGTCAAGGCGCTGGGCCTGGCGCTCGACGACGGCGCCGGCGCCGACCGCGCCCGCGAAGACGTGGCCGCCGCCACCGCGGCGGTGTCGTTCGTGGCTTCGCCGGCGCCGATCGCGCCTGTGGTGGCGCCTGTCGCACCTGCCCCGATTCCTGCGGCGGTTGCGCCGGCCGCTCCAGCCGCGCCGATGCCGGCCCTGATCGTCGACACCCCGGTGCGCGCCGGCCAGCGCGTGTATGCGCGCGGCTGCGACCTGATCATCACCGCGGTGGTGAACAATGGCGCCGAGATCATTGCCGACGGCAGCATCCACGTGTACGCGCCGATGCATGGCCGCGCCCTGGCCGGCGCCTCGGGCAATGCCGACTCGCGCATCTTCGGCCTGTCGCTGCAGCCCGAGCTGGTGTCGATCGCCGGCGTGTACCGCACGTTCGACGAAGGCTTCCCGGCCGAGCTGGCGCGCCAGCCGGCCCAAATCCGCCTGGTTGGCGACCGGATCGATATTTCATCGCTGACCCCGGCGCCGGCCCGCGTGTAAGCAGCACTGACCAGTTACTGTAAAGGACATTTTTGTGGCACGAATTATTGTTGTGACGTCCGGCAAGGGCGGCGTGGGCAAAACCACCTCGAGCGCAAGCTTTTCGACCGGCCTGGCCCTGCGCGGCCACAAGACCGCGGTGCTGGACTTCGACGTCGGCCTGCGTAACCTCGACTTGATCATGGGCTGCGAACGCCGCGTCGTGTACGACCTGGTGAACGTGATCAATGGCGAGGCGACGCTGAACCAGGCGCTGATCAAGGACAAGCACTGCGATAACCTGTACATCCTGCCGGCCTCGCAAACGCGCGACAAGGATGCCCTGTCGGAAGACGGCGTCGAGCGCGTGCTGAACGAACTGGTCAAGATGGACTTCGAGTTCATCATCTGCGATTCGCCGGCCGGCATCGAGCATGGCGCGCTGATGGCGCTGACCTTCGCCGACGAAGCGCTGATCGTGACCAACCCGGAAGTGTCGTCGGTGCGCGATTCGGACCGCATCCTGGGCATCTTGCAGGCCAAGTCGCGCCGCGCCCAGACCGGCGGCGAACCGGTCAAGGAGCACCTGCTGATCACCCGCTACTCGCCGAAGCGTGTCGAGAACGATGAAATGCTGTCCTACCAGGACGTGCAGGAAATCCTGCGCATCCCGCTGATCGGCATCATCCCGGAATCGGAATCGGTGCTGCACGCCTCGAACCAGGGCAATCCGGCGATCCACTTCAAGGGCACCGACGTGGCCGAAGCCTACGAGGACGTGGTGGCGCGCTTCCTGGGCGAAGAGCGCCCGCTGCGCTTCACGACCTATGAAAAGCCGGGCCTGCTGCAACGCATCTTTGGGACCAAGTGACATGGCACTGCTCTCATTCCTGTTCCCCGAAAAGAAGAAGAGCGCGACCGCGGCCAAGGAACGGCTGCAAATCATCATCGCCCGCGAGCGCACCAACCGTACCGGCCCCGACTTCCTGCCGGCCCTGCACCGCGAGCTGATCGAAGTCATTTCGAAGTACACCAAGGTGAACGCCGACGACATCAAGATTTCGCTCGACCGCCAGGGCAACCTGGAAGTGCTCGATGTGAACGTGGTGCTGCCGGACGCCTGACGCCTGCCTGTTGCGCTACTGAACGGCCCGTCCCTGCATCGGACGGGCCGTTCTGTTTCTGCGGCACGCCTGCATGCCGCGCTGTTTCACCGTTCTTTCCTTCCCTGCGCTCTACACTTGCTACCAACAGTCAATGGTTGCGTACATACAAACTGGTATAGAACAGCTTGTTCCCTATTACCAGATTTCGCATTCCGGGCTTGGGGCGCACTCGACCGGACTGTCCGTTTTTTGCTGAATTTCTATGTCATTAAGAAAAAGATTGTGAATTCCTGGACGGTTTAGGCGATGATGTTGTGTTTCTGCTGCATCTTGCCGCCTGTACAGGGCACGCCAAAAACTGTCGAAATTGAGTATTCACCGAGTGAAGAACAGGGACAGCGAAACCGTTTTCTTGTTCAACAATACCTTTCGTTAAAAATTTGGAAGTTAACGTGTAGCATTATTTTGTCAAAGTCTGCTATAGTCGGTTTAACGTTGTAGGATTGATCCTACAGGTTACTTTGACAACAGTGTGCTGCCATGAAAATTGCTGTCCTCGACAATGACCGTAGCCAAGCCGACCTGATTTGCCAGGTGCTCAGCTCCGCCGGACACAGCTGCCAGTCTTTCGACGGCGGCAAGGAAATGCTGAGCCAGATACGCAAGGACAGCACCGATCTCTTGATCATGGATTGGCCTGCCGGCGACGGCGACGCGGCCGACATCCTGCGCCGCGCCAAGGAAAAAATGGTGCCGGATGCGCCGGCCATGTTCCTGGTCGGCAGCGGCGCCGAGGACGACATCGTGGCCGGCATGGATGCCGGCGCCGACGACTACGTGGTGAAACCGCTGCGCCGCGGCGAGCTGGTGGCGCGCGTGTCGGCCCTGCTGCGCCGCGCCTACCCGGCCCAGACCGGCACCGAACAATTGCACTTCGGCCCCTACGTGTTTGAAACCCGCCCGGGCCGCCTGCTGCGCGATGGCGCCGTTATCGACGTCACCCAGAAAGAGTTTCACCTGGCGCTGCTGTTCTTCCGCAACATCGGCCGGCCCTTGTCGCGCGCCTATATCCACGAATCGGTGTGGGTACGCGAAACCGCCGTGCCTTCGCGCACCATGGATACCCACGTTTCACGCGTGCGCAACAAGCTCGCGCTGCGTCCGGAAAATGGCTTCAGGCTGGTGCCGGTGTACAGCTATGGGTATCGGCTCGAAAAGCTCGGGGCGTAACGCGGCGGTGACTGTACGGTGGGCACGGAGTGCCCACCGTACAGAAACGTTGCCGATGGTCGTGGCCCACGATATATCAGGGCGTCGCCATGAAGCGCCGCGCCGCGATAGAAGCATTGCCAACAATCTTGGGGCTCCGTGAAACCCTTCGCCCATGAGGGTATAATCTCCCCATCCCCTCCCACCGCCTTTTCTTGAAATGCAACTGCTCGCCGTTGGCCTGAATCACACGACTGCACCGGTCGCGCTGCGCGAACAGCTTGCGCTCGGCCCGGAGCAGCTCGGCCGCGCGGTGCAGTCGGCGCGCGAATGGTTCGGGCGCTTCGGCCAGCTCGAGCAGCGCGCCAGCGACGAGGCGGCGATCCTCTCCACCTGCAACCGCACCGAGCTGTACGCCGCCAGCGGCGTGCCCGATCCGCTCGATGCCTCGGCCCAGTTCCTGGCGCATTACCACGCGCTGAACTACGCCGAGCTGCGCCCCCACCTCTACATGCTGCCGCAAGGCGAAGCCGTGCGCCACGCCTTCCGTGTTGCTTCCGGCCTCGATTCGATGGTGCTGGGCGAGCCGCAGATCCTGGGCCAGATGAAGGACGCGGTACGCACCGCCGAGGAAGCCGGGGGCCTCGGCACCTACCTGCACCAGCTGTTCCAGCGCAGCTTCGCGGTGGCCAAGGAAGTGCGCACGACCACCGAGATCGGCGCCCACAGCGTGTCGATGGCCGCCGCCTGCGTGCGCCTGTCGCAACGCATTTTCGATCGCATCGCCGACCAGCACGTGCTGTTCATCGGCGCCGGCGAAATGATCGAACTCTGCGCGGCCCACTTCGCGGCGCACAATCCGAAGTCGATCACCATCGCCAACCGCACCATGGAGCGCGGCGAATCGCTGGCCACGCGCCTGAATGCGCGCGCGATCCGCCTGGCCGATTTGCCCGAGCAGCTGCCGCGCTTCGACATCGTGGTGTCGTGCACCGCGTCGACCCTGCCGCTGCTGGGCCTCGGCCTGGTCGAGCGTGCGATCAAGGCGCGCCGCCACCGCCCCATCTTCATGGCCGACCTGGCCGTCCCGCGCGACATCGAGCCCGAAGTCGCACGCCTCGACGACGTGTTCCTGTACACCGTCGACGACCTGGCGCAGGTGGTGCAGACCGGGATGGAAAGCCGCCAGGCCGCCGTGGCCCAGGCCGAGGCCATCATCGAGAACCGGGTCGAGTCCTTCATGCACTGGATCGGCGACCGCGCCATGGTGCCGGTGATCCAGGAACTGCACGAATCGAGCGAGGCCCTGCGCCTGGCCGAACTCGAACGCGCGCGCAAGCTGCTGGCGCGCGGCGAAGATGTCGACGCCGTGCTCGAGGCGCTGTCGAAAGGCCTGGCCGCCAAGTTCCTGCATGGCCCGCAACAGGCCCTGCACCGTGCCCAGGGCGACGAACGCGCGCGCCTGGCCAGCCTGCTGCCCCAGCTGTTCCGCGGCCGCCGTTAGCGGCCCCGCATCCTGCGCGCCCCCATGCGGGCGCTTCGCCGCGCCCTGTGCGCTCCCGTAACGCATTCATCCACAACCCATGAAACCATCGATGCTGGCCAAGCTCGACCAACTGGCGAACCGCCTGGTCGAACTCGACGAACTCCTGATGTCCGAAGACGCCACCGCCAACATGGACAGCTACCGCAAGATGACGCGCGAGCGCGCCGAGCTGGCGCCGCTGGTCGACGTCTACAGGCAGTATGGCGAGGCGAATGGCGACATCGCCGCGGCCCAGGAAATGCTGGCCGATCCCGACATGAAGGAGTTCGCGCAAGAGGAAATCGAAGCGGCCAAGGCGCGCCTGGCGCAACTCGACCTCGACCTGCAGAAGATGCTGCTGCCGAAGGATGAAAACGACGAGCGCAACATCTTCCTCGAGATCCGCGCCGGCACCGGCGGCGACGAATCGGCGCTGTTCGCGGGCGACCTGCTGCGCATGTACACGCGCTTCGCCGAACGCAACCGCTGGCAAGTGGAGATGGTGTCGGAATCGGCGTCGGACCTGGGCGGCTACCGCGAAGTCATCGTGCGCGTGGTGGGGAATGGCGCCTACTCGAAACTGAAATTCGAATCCGGCGGCCACCGCGTGCAGCGCGTGCCGGCCACCGAGACGCAAGGCCGCATCCACACCTCGGCCTGCACCGTGGCCGTGATGCCGGAAGCCGACGAAGTCGAGGACGTCGACATCAACCCGGCCGACCTGCGCATCGACACCTACCGCGCTTCCGGCGCGGGCGGGCAGCACATCAACAAGACCGATTCGGCGGTGCGCATCACCCACCTGCCGACCGGGATCGTGGTCGAGTGCCAGGACGACCGCAGCCAGCACAAGAACAAGGCGCAGGCAATGAAGGTGCTGGCCGCGCGCATCAAGGATGTGCAGCTGCGCGCGCAGCAATCGAAGGAAGCGGCCACCCGCAAGAGCTTGATCGGCTCGGGCGACCGCAGCGAACGCATCCGCACCTACAACTTCCCGCAGGGCCGCCTGACCGACCACCGCATCAACCTGACGCTGTATAAACTCGACTTCATCATGGATGGCGACCTGGTCGACCTGACGAATGCGTTGGCGGCGGAGCACCAGGCCGAGCAACTCGCGGCCCTCGCCGATTAAGTGTTCGCTCATTAAGTTTTTACTAAGCCAGCCTTCAGTTGCCAATGTGAAAATACAGTCCCGCGATTCGAGGCCGTATGCGAGAATCGCCTCCTGTTCCTGACCACCGAGAGCCGAACCGCATGCCCGCTTCCCGTACCGTCCTCCTGCTCGTCGCCGCGGTCAGCTTCGCGCTGATCGGCGCCGCCCTCTACCTGCAGCATGCCCACGACATGCTGCCCTGCCCGCTGTGCGTGATCCAGCGCTACCTGTTCCTGGCGGTCGGCATCGCCAGCCTGGCCGGCGCCTTTGCCGGCAAGATCAAGCTGGGCGCCGGCGTGGCCTTGCTGGCGGCCCTCGGCGGCCTGGGCGTGGTCGGCAAGCATTTGTACGTGCTGGCGAATCCCGGCTTCTCTTGCGGCATCGACCCGATGGAGACCATGCTGAACAAGATCCCGACCGCGACCATGCTGCCCTGGCTGTTCCAGGCCGACGGCCTGTGCGAGAACGCCACCGACGGGCTGTTCGGCCTGTCGATCCCGCAGTGGTCGGCCGTGTGGTTCGTGCTGCTGACCGTCACCCTGGTGTGGGTGCTGGTGCGGCGCGCTCGATGATCAGCGCCGGCGCCAGCATCGCGGCGCTGCAGGCCGGCCTGCCGCTCGATCCGCTGGAAAACCGCATCCTGCTGTGCCACGCGCTGGGCATCACGCGCGTGGGCCTGATCACGCAGTCCGAGCGCCAGCTCACGTCCGAGGAAGCGGCGCGCCTGGCGCAGCTGGTCGGGCGCCGCATCGCCGGCGAACCGATCGCCTACATCGTCGGCCAGCGCGAGTTCTTCGGGCTGCCGTTCCGGGTCACGCCGGCGGTGCTGATTCCGCGTCCCGATACCGAATTGATCGTCGAACTGGCGCTGGAACGCTTGCCGGCGCAGGGCCGCATGCTCGACATGGGCACCGGCAGCGGCGCGATCGCGGTGGCGGTGGCGCACACGCGGCCCGACGCCCAGGTAACGGCGCTCGATGTCAGCGATGAAGCGCTGGCCGTGGCGCAGTCGAATGCCCTTGCGAATGGCGCGCGCGTGCGCTTCGTGCGCAGCGACTGGTTCGGGGCCCTGGACGGCGATGCCTTCGAACTGGTGGTGTCGAACCCGCCCTACATCGCCTCGGGCGACGCGCATTTGGAACAAGGCGACTTGCGCTTCGAGCCGGCCGATGCGCTGACCGACCATGCCGATGGCTTGTCGGACCTGCGCACCATCATCGCCGGCGCGGCGGCGCACCTGGTGGCGGGCGGCTGGCTGCTGCTCGAACACGGGTATGACCAGGCGCAGGCGGTGCGCGGCCTGCTGGCCGACGCCGGCTATCTGGAGGCCCGGAGCTGGCGCGACCTGGCGGGCATCGAGCGCGTCAGCGGCGGACGGCGCATAAGCATCGGTTGAGACCGCGCAGGCACCTGTGCCCACGCGGTACACGCCCTGCAAGCGACCAAAACACCGCTGCGCCCCGCCCCCACGAGCGTTGCTACAATGCTCATACTCCCACCACGCCTCCCCCATGCGCCGCCTATTCGCCCTCCTCGTCCTGTTCACCGCGCTTTTCCACAGCATGGCGCGCGGTGCGTCCGAGGATGCGAAAAAACTCTTCGAGCGCGACTGGGAATGGCAGCTCCAGCACAATCCCGAATACGCCACCACGATCGGCGACGCCCGCTTCAACGCGCGCCTGTCCGACACCAGCCTGGCCGCCAGCAAGGCCGCCATCGAGCACGCGCGCGCGGCCCTGGATGATGCGCGCGCCCTCGACCGCGCCGCCCTGGCCCCGCAGGAACGCCTCTCGCTCGACCTGTTCATCGCCGACAAGGAGCGCGAGCTGGCCCTGGCCGCCTTCCACCCCTTCGACGCGCAGCCGATCACCGCCTGGGACGGCCTGCACGTGCGCCTGCCGCGCCTGGTCGCGCAGATGCCGTTCGCGAGCGAGGACGACTACCGCAACTACATCGCGCGCCTGAACGCCTTGCCGGCTCACGTCGATGGCCTGGTCGAACAGCTGCGCGAAGGCATGCGCACCGGCTGGACCGCGCCGAAAGCCAGCGTGCAAGCCCTGCCCGGCCTGCTGCGCACGCTGCGTGAAAGCCTGCAGGACGGCTCCCTGGCAGCGCCATTCAAGCGCATTCCCGCCACCATCGATCCCGAGGTCCGCGCCCAGCTGCTTGCCCTGGGCAACGCCGCCCTGAAGGACAGCGCCGCGCCCGCCCTGCGCAAGCTGGAAGACGTCATCCGCAACGACTATGTGCCGGCCGCGCGCACCGCGCCCGGCGCCGGCAGCCTGCCTGGCGGTCCCGGCTACTACGCTTTTTTGGTGCGCCAGGCGGGCGGCACCGACCTGACGCCGGCCGAAGTCCATGCGCTGGGCCTGAAGGAAGCCGCGCGCATCCGGCTGGCCATGCTGGAAGCCGTCAAGCGCACCGGTTTCCAGGGCACGCTGCCGCAGTTCCTGGCGTTCGCGCGGGGCGACCAGCGCCTGTTCCCGAGCAGCGCGGAGAGCCTGCTGGCGCGCTACCGGCGCAGCATCGCCCGCGCCGAGGCGCGCCTGCCCGAGCTGTTCGGCGCCATTCCGCAAGAGCGCATCGGCGTCAAGCCGCTGGGCCAGGCAGGCGCCGCCGGCCAGGTGTCCGCCTATTACGAAGCCGGCACGCCGGACCGGAGCGCGGCGCTGGTAGTGAACACCGGGCGCCTCGGCAGCCAGCCGCTGTGGGAAGTCGAGACCCTGGCGCTGCACGAAGCCCTGCCCGGCCACCACTTGCAGGTGGCGCGCGCCCACGAACTGGCCGGCTTGCCGGCCTTTCGCCGCCAGCGCTGGGACGATGCCTTCGGCGAAGGCTGGGCCACCTATGCCGAAAGCCTGGGCCCGGAGCTCGGCTTCTTCAAGGACCCGTTCTCCTGGTTCGGCTATCTGAACGACGACATGTTCCGCGCCGCCCGCCTGGTGGTGGACACCGGCATCCACGCCCAGGGCTGGACGCGCCAGCAGGCGATCGACTACCTGAACGCACACACCGCGAATAGCGCCGCCGACAACGCGGTCGAGGTCGACCGCTACATCGCCCAGCCGGCCCAGGCGCTGGGCTACAAGCTCGGCCAGCTGCGGTTCAAGGCCCTGCGCGACAAGGCCCAGGCCGCGCTCGGGCCGCGCTTCGATGTGCGCCGCTTCCACGATGCGCTGCTGGGCCAGGGCTCGCTGCCGCTGCCGCTGCTGGACCGCGAGATGGGGAAATGGCTGGCCGCCCAGCTGGCGCCGCCGCCGGCTGCCCCTGCTGCCCCGGACGAGCCGGCGCCCGCCGCCGCTCCCGCCGGCCCTGGCCCGTTTCCATTGACGCCGCCTGCGAAGCCGCCCGACAAGCCATCCTCGACACCGGCCGCGCCTGTGGACAAGACTGTGGGCAAGGCTGTGGGGAAGGCGTAGACAAGACTGTGCACAGCCTGTAGACAGGCTGTCGATATGCTGTAGATATGCTGTAGACAGCCTGTGTACAAGTGACCGGCGCAGCGACGTCCGCAGGCGACACCGGCGCCGAAGCGGCAAGCCGTGCTGGTCATCCATACTGGCAGTCCAATTGGCCGTCCAGACTGGCCGTCCGAAATGCAGCGCCCGCCGACGCGCAGTCCGTTTTTCGGTTACTCTCTGCACCAATTAATTAGGCAGTATAAGAAAGGAAACACTGTGTCGAACCAACTGACCCGCCGCCTGGCCTTGCTGGACGACGACGCGCACCGTGGCCTGCTGGGCCAGGGCTTGCGCGGCATCGAACGCGAAACCCTGCGCATCGACAGCCAGGGCCAGCTCGCGCGCACGCCTCACCCGGTCCAGCTCGGCTCGGCCTTGACCCATTCGCAGATCACCACCGACTACGCCGAGGCGCTGCTCGAGTTCATCACCCCGGCCGAGCACGACATCGGCCTGGCCCTGCACCGCCTCGACGCCGTGCACCGCTTCGCCTACTCGAAGCTGGGCGACGAGATGCTGTGGAGCGAATCGATGCCGGGCGAACTGCCGCCGGAAGAAGAAATCGAGATCGCCTGGTATGGCAAGTCGAACATCGGCATGCTCAAGCACGTGTACCGCCGCGGCCTGGCCCTGCGCTATGGCAAGGCCATGCAGTGCATCGCGGGCATCCACTACAACTACTCGCTGCCCGAAGGGCTATGGGAGCTGCTGCGCACGCACGAAGGCGTCACGGAAGAACGCCGCCATGCCCTGCGCGACTTCCAGTCCGAAAGCTACATCGCCACCATCCGCAACTTCCGCCGCTACAGCTGGCTGCTGATGTATTTGTTCGGCGCCTCGCCGACCCTGACCAAGGGCTTCCTGCGCGGGCGCGAACACGGCCTCGAGGAGCTGTCGGCCGACACCCTGTACCTGCCGTACGCCACCAGCCTGCGCATGAGCGACCTGGGCTACCAGAACGACGCCCAGTCCGGCCTGCGTCCGCACGAGAACAGCCTGGAAAGCTATGTCACCAGCCTGATGGACGCGGTGAACCGCCCGTATGCGCCTTACGAGGCAATCGGCACCAAGAAGGACGGCGAGTGGGTGCAGCTGTCGACCAACGTGCTGCAGATCGAAAACGAGTACTACTCGACCATCCGTCCGAAGCGCGTGATCCGCAGCGGCGAGCGTCCGGTGCAGGCGCTGTGCAACCGCGGCGTGCAGTACATCGAAGTGCGCTGCCTCGACGTCGATCCGTTCGAGCCGGTGGGCGTGAGCCTCGAGACCGGCCGCTTCCTCGACGCCTTTTTACTGTTCTGCGCGCTCGAAGAGAGTCCGCTGATCAGCGCCGCCGAAGGCCAGGTCCACGCCCGCAACTTTGCGCGCACCGTGAAGGAAGGCCGCAAGCCCGGCCTCACGCTCACCCGCGATGGCGAGGAAGTGTCCCTGCTGGCCTGGGCCGACGAGCTGGTCGAGCGCATCCGTCCGCTGGCGCGCCTGCTCGACGCCGAGCACAACGAACCGGGCGTGCACGAAGCCTCGCTGGAACAGCAAAAGGCCAAGATCGCCGATCCGGCCAGGACGCCGTCGGCACGCGTGCTGGACGAAGTGCGCGCCCTCGGTTCGGCCGCCGCCTTTGGCTTGCGCCAGAGCCAGCTGCATGCGGCCTATTTCCGCGACAGCCCGCTGATGCCGGCCGAGGAAGCCGCCTTCCTCGAACAGGCCGCCGCCTCGCTGGCCGAGCAGGCAGTCATCGAGCAGCGCGACACGGGCAGCTTCGACGATTTCGTGGCGGCGTACAACAGCAGTACACTGTGCGGTAACCATAGCTGACCGCCTTCGCGCAGCCCGGGAGCGTGTGAAAGAATCGCCTTGCTCACTTTCTACAACGAACACCATGCGCAGCACCGCGGCATCCAGCCTGGCCGTGACACGCCCGAGCGGGCCGACCTGGTGCTGGCGGCGCTGCAACGGCGCGGGCTGGGCGAGATCGTCACCCCGCACCGGGCGCCGCTGGTGTCGCTGGAAAGGGTGCACAGCCCGCGCTACCTGCATTTCCTGCGCAGCGCCTGGAGCGAATGGACCAGCCTCGACCCGGGCAATGCGGGCCGCGACGCCGTTCCGTCGAACTGGCCGGTCCGCACCATGCGCAGCGACATCGAGCCCGACAGCTTTGCCGGCCGCCTCGGCCTGTACTCGATGGACAGCGCCACGCCGCTCACGGCCGGCGCCTGGAACGCCGCCAAGACCGGCGCCGACTGCGCCATCAACGCGGCCCACGCGCTGCGCCTGGGCGAACGCGGCAGCTTTGCCCTGACCCGCCCGCCGGGCCACCATGCCGGCTTCGATTTCTTCGGCGGCGGCTGCTACCTGAACAACGCCGCCCTCGCCGCCCAGCACCTGCTCGACGATGGCCTGAAGCGCGTCGCCATCCTCGACCTCGACTACCACCACGGCAACGGCACGCAGGGCATTTTCTACAACCGCGGCGACGTGCTGTGCGTGTCGCTCCACGCCGACCCGCACGGGGCCTACCCCTATTTCGTCGGCCATGCCGGCGAAACCGGCGATGGCGACGGACACGGCCACAACCTGAATCTGCCGCTGGCGCCAGGCGCCGATGTCCAGGCGTGGATGGCCGCGCTGGAAACGGCCTGCATCAGGCTCGGCATGTTCGCGCCGGAAGCGCTGGTCGTGGCGCTGGGGGTGAACACCGCCGCCGGCGAACGCGGAGGCGGCTTCGGCCTGCAAGGGGCGGACTTCCTGCGCGTCGGCGAGCGCATCGCCTGGCTCGGCCTGCCGACCGCCTTCGTGTTCGAGGGCGGCCAGGCCGGCAGCGAGACCGGGATCAACACGGTCAATGTGCTCGAAGGCTTCGAGACGGCCGCCTGAACTTTTTTATCAATTGAATCGGAAGACACATGATCGAATGGCAGTGGTGCAGCTTCGCTGACCTGAGCAACGCGCAGCTGTACGAAGTGCTGGCCCAGCGCCAGCAGGTATTCGTGCTGGAACAGACTTGCCTGTACCCGGACATCGACGGCTACGACCTCGACGCCCACCACCTGCTCGGCTGGCGCGATATCGGCGGGCGGCGCGTGCTGGTGGCCTATTTGCGCTGCCTGGCGCCGGGCGCGAAGTTCGACGAGATGTCGCTCGGCCGCATCCTCACCACCAACGACGTGCGCGGCTCGGGCATCGGGCGCGAACTGGTGGCGCACGGCATCCAGTATGCGGAAACCCTGCACCCGGGCCACCGCATCCGCATCGGCGCCCAGGAACGCCTGGAAAAGTTCTACCAGGACTTCGGCTTCGAAACCATCTCTGCCCCTTACGACGAAGATGGGATCATGCACATCGATATGCTGCGCTGAGTCTTATTTGAGCAGGCCGGACTTCTGCGGGTCCGGCATGCGCAGGGCGACGATGAAGGCCACCGCGCACATCGCGCTCACGTACCAGTAGAAGCTCGACTCCATCCCGCCCTGCTTGAACCACAGCGCCACGTATTCGGCCGAGCCGCCGAAGAGCGCGTTGGCCACCGCATACGAGAGGCCGACGCCGAGCGCGCGCACCTCCACGGGGAACATCTCGGCCTTGATCAGGCCGCCGATCGAGGTGTACAGGCTGACCACGGTCAGCGCGCAGACGATCAGCACGCCCGCCATCAGTGGGCTCTCCACGCCGCGCAGGGCGGTCATGATCGGCACCGTCAGGAGCGTGGCCAGCGCGCCGAACCAGATCATCGAGGTCTTGCGGCCGATGCGGTCGGACAGCGCGCCGAACACCGGCTGCAGGCACATGTAGACCACCAGCACGCCGGTCATCACGGCGCTGGCGGTCTTCGCATCCATGCCGGCCGTATTGACCAGGTATTTCTGCATGTAGGTCGTGAACGTGTAGAAGATCAGCGAGCCGCCGGCGGTAAAGCCGAGCACGGTGACGAAGGCCTTGCGGTGCTCGCGCAGCAGCGTGGCGACGCTGCCCGCTTCCTTGCGCTGGCGCTCGGAGGCGTTCGTGGTCTCGGTCAGCGAGCGGCGCAGGTAGAGCGAGACCAGGGCCGCGCAGGCGCCCAGCACGAAGGGAATGCGCCAGCCCCAGGCGCGCAGTTCGGCTTCGGTGAGCATCTGCTGCAGCACCACCAGCACCAGCAGGGCCAGCAACTGGCCGCCGATCAGGGTCACGTACTGGAACGAAGCGAAGAAGCCGCGCTTGCCCGGCTCGGCCACTTCGCTCATGTAGGTGGCGCTGGTGCCGTATTCGCCGCCCACCGACAGGCCCTGGAACAGGCGCGCCAGCAGCAGCAGGACCGGCGCCGCGGTGCCGATCTGGGCATAGGTCGGCAGCACCGCGATCATCAGCGAGCCGCCGCACATCATCAGCACCGAGATCAGCATGGCGTTCTTGCGGCCGTAGCGGTCGGCGATGCGGCCGAACATCCAGCCGCCCACCGGACGCATCAGGAAGCCGGCGGCAAAGATGCCAGCCGTGTTCAGCAGCTGGGTGGTGGGGTTACCGGAGGGGAAGAAGGCGGCCGAGAAATACAGCGCGCAGAAGGAATAAATATAAAAGTCGAACCATTCGACCAGGTTGCCGGACGAGGCGCCGACAATGGCGTAGATGCGTTGACGCGGGGTGAGTACTTCGATTTCATGGGGTGTGAGGTGTTGCGACATGCGGTTGTGCTCCTGTTGTTCGACAAACGCGGATTTCGACAGGCGAAACCCTTGTTTCATCGTACACAACCAGAAGGGGCGCACGGCACGGCGTAGGACGGGATGCCGTGTTCGAGGCCTGCGGCAGTGACCGTACGGTGGGGTCACTGCTCGCGGTGGGTTCGGCTCCGCAGGCGAGTCCGGCGCCGCAAACCAGTCCAGGCGCCGCCAAGCGCCAGCCCGGCTACCAGCAGCGCGCCCGGCCGCGGCTCGGGCACCGGATTGAGCAGCACCGCGCGGCAGTCGCCGAAATCGGTGCAGGCCGTGGCCGCGATCTGCCCCGCGTCGTTGATGCCGTAGGCGTCGAGGATGGACCACAATCCCGGCCGCTCCACGACCGCGTTCAAGTCGAACATGCTGCCGTCGCGGTACAGGAAGGCGCTGGAGAAATCGATGCCGGGCACATCGTCGGCGTAGGTGGAATAGCCGACCATCCAGCCATTGTTGTTCAGGCCGCGCGCCTCGGTAAAGGCGCCGCCGAAGGAGCCGATGTCCCGCATCACGCCGCCGCTGTAGAGGAAGGCATGCTGGGTGTCGTCGTCGATATAGCTGGTTCCGGCGACTTGCCAATTGTCGTTGATGGCGGCGGCCCAGCTCGACGGTCCGCCGAGCGTACCCAAGGCGGTGATGCTGCCGGTGTTGCCGCTGGCGGTATAGAGGAAGGCCTGGTACGACGTGAACCCTTTCAGGAAGGACGAGCCGACCACGGCGCCTGCCCCGTTGATGCCGGTGGCGCGTGCGGAATTGGCGCCAAGATTGCCGATGTCGCGCGCCACGCCCCCGCTGTAGAGGAAGGCGTGGCTTTCGCCGGCTTCGTCGATCCAGGTACCGGCCACCTGGCCGGCACGGTTGACGCCGGCGCCGCTGCTGGACACGCCGAGCTGGCCGACATCGCCGATGGTGCCGGTGCCGTTCAAAAGAAAGGCATGGCTGCTGCCGTCGAGCCGGTCGGCGGCGCCGGTGATGTAGCCATTGCTGCTGATGCCAAAGGCGGCGCTGCCGGCGCCGCCCAGGGTGCCGAGCTCGCTGATCGTGCCGCTATCCCAGAGAAAGGCGAGGCCACCGGCCTGGCCGACGATGCGCCCGCTACGGTCGATGGCGGAGGAACTGGAATTTTCCGGCCCGAAGACCAGCGCGTAGGCCGGCTGTGCGGATGCCGGCATGCCGGCGCAGGCGAACAACAGCAGGAACAGCGAGAAGAACAGCGGCCGGCGGCATGGGATAGGCATCGTTTCCTCATCGTTCGCGCAAGCCGCGCAGGGTCGGCTTCGGGCAGGAACGAGGATGAGGGAAAGCGAATGCGCGTCATCTGCGCCAGCTCAGGAGTGCGCGCGGAACGCAGGAGGGGAAGCGCAGCGCCTGCGCAAGGATGCGCAGGCGAACATCCTGCCCGTTGCCGTTTACTCGACCTTCAGCAGCTCCACGTCGAACACCAGGCCGGTGTTCGGCGGAATCGGGCCGCGGCCGTTCTTGCCGTAGGCCAGGTTGGCCGGGATGTGCAGGGTGCGCTTGCCGCCCACCTTCATGCCCGGGATGCCCTGGGTCCAGCCGGCGATCACCGAATCGACGCCCAGCGTGAAGGTAAAGGTGCTGGTTTCGAACTGGTTGCCCTTGTTCTCGGCCGCGGTGGTGCTGTACAGCCAGCCGGTGTACTTGACGGTCAGCTTCTTGCCGTTGGCGGCTTCGGCGCCGGTGCCAACCACGGTGTCGATGGTCTTCAGGGCGGTCGGCGCGCTGATGACGTCCTTGTTGTCATCGCCGCCGCCGCCGCCGCAGGCGGTCAGGCTGAAGACGGCTGCGCAGGCGGCAACCATCAATGGGAACTTGAATTTCATGGGATTCTCCCGGATAAGTGCAGGTGTTTAAGACAGGAAACGCTGCACCTTACCCGAGGGCGGACTGTGGGATTGTCCGCTTTTTGTATCGCTTTTGTATTAGATCTCGACCTGGGTCCCGAGCTCGATCACGCGGTTGGCCGGGATCTGGTAATAGTCGGCCGCGGCGCGCGCATTGCGCGACATGGCCACGTACAGGTGTTCGCGCCACGGCGCCATGCCGCCGCCCGGCGCCGAGATCACGGTCTGGCGCGCGATGAAGTAGGAAGTTTCCATGTTCTCGAACACCAGGCCCAGCGTGCCGCAATAGGCCATGACGGCCGGGATGTCCGGCTCGTCCTTGAAGCCGTAGTGCACGTTCAGCTGGTAGCAGTTGTGGCCCAGCTCGACGATCTCCACCTGTTCCGTCAGCGGCACGAAAGGTTCTTCACGGATGTGGACGGTCAGGAACACCACGCGCTCGTGCAGCACCTTGTTGTGCGAAAGATTGTGCAGCAAGGCATGCGGCACGCCGTCGCTTTCGCCGCGCAGGAAGATGGCCGTGCCCGGCACCCGGGTCGGCGGCGCCACGAACAGCGAATCGAGGAAGGCGTCGAGCGGAATCGCATGCCTTTCCAGGTTCTCGAACACCAGCTCGCGGCCGCGCTTCCAGGTCAGCATCGCGGTCAGCAGCACGGCGCCCAGCAGCAGCGGGAACCAGCCGCCATGCAGCAGTTTCAGGGTGCTGGCCGAGAACAGGGCGATGTCCATCAGCATGAAGAAGCCGGTCGCGCCCAGGCACACCCACAGCGGCAAGTGCCAGCGGTAGCGGGTGACGAAGAAGGTCAGCAAGGTTGTTGCCAGCATGGTGGCGGTCACCGCAATGCCGTAGGCGCCAGCCAGGCGGTCCGAGGAACCAAAGCCGATCACGGCGATCAGCACGATGACCAGTTGCAGCCAATTGACCGCCGGAATATAGATCTGGCCGATCTCGCTTTCCGAGGTATGCAGGATGCGCATGCGCGGCAGCAGGCCCAGCATGATGGCCTGCTTGGTCATCGAGTAGGTGCCGGAAATCGTGGCCTGCGAGGCAATCACCGCCGCCATCGTCGACAGGATCACCAATGGATACACGCTCCAGGTGCCGAGCTGGTGGAAGAAGGGATTTTCCACCGCGGTCGGGTCGGTGATGAGCAGGCCGCCCTGGCCCAGGTAGTTCAGGGCGAGGGCCGGGAACACGATCAGGAACCAGGCCGCGCGGATCGGCTTCTTGCCGAAGTGGCCCATGTCGGCGTACAGGGCTTCGGCGCCGGTGAGCGCCAGCACCACCGCGCCGAGGGCGACAAAGGCGATGAACTGGTTTTCCATCACGAAGCGCATCGCATGCAGCGGGTTCACGGCTTCCAGGATCACCGGGGCCTTGGCGATATTGATCACGCCCATGATCGCCAGCGCGGCGAACCAGACGATCATCACCGGGCCGAACCAGCGGCCGATGCCGGCGGTGCCGTGACGCTGCAGGCTGTACAGGCCGACGAGCACCACCACCGCCATCGGCACCACGTAGTGCGACAGCGCCGGCGTGGCCACTTCCAGGCCTTCGATGGCGCCGAGCACCGAAATGGCCGGCGTGATCACGCTGTCGCCATAAAACATGGTGGCGCCGAAGACGCCGATCACCATCAGCGGGTAATGCCAGCGCGAGGTGCGCGTGACCGAGTTCAGGGCCAGCGCCATCAGCGCCATGATCCCGCCTTCGCCGCGGTTGTCGGCGCGCAGCACCAGGACGACGTATTTCAGCGAAACGATCAGGGTCAGCCCCCAGAAGATCAGGGAAATGATGCCGAGCAGGTTGGGGGTGTTCAGCGCGAGGCCGTGGGTGGGGTCGAAGATGGTCTTGAGGGTGTATAGCGGGCTGGTGCCGATATCGCCGTAGACGATGCCAATGGCCGCCAGCGTCATTGCCGCGAGGCTGCTTTTGTTATTTTGCGACGTCAAGATTGCACCATATTGTTGTTCTGGTGCGGCGCACCATAAAATAACGACAAGAAAATTGCAAGCAGAATCAGGCGGTTCACCGTCCCGGTGTGAAGAGTGTTGCAAGTTTGCCTGAAGAGGCCGGGAACGGTCGCGCGTTAGCTTTGCATCCGCGCAAAATCGGGGCAGCTCCGGCAATGCCTGCCGACTTCACCGATAATGCTGGACTGGCAACTCTTCTCTCCTATTCCATGCGTACCGGCATCCTTTCCGCGGCCCTGGCCTTCCTCTGCTGGGGCCTGTTCCCCTTGTATTTCCACGCCGTGCGCGAAGTGCCGTCGATGCAGATCCTGGCGCACCGCATGCTGTGGTCGCTCGCCTTCCTGCTGGTGGTGCTGGCCCTGCGCCGCCAATGGGCCTGGCTGAACCAGGTACGCCAGCCGCGCGTGTTCTGGAGCTTCGTTGCCTCGGCCTTCCTGCTGAGCGCGAACTGGCTGCTGTATATCTGGGCCGTGAACAATGGCCACGTGATCGAGGCCAGCCTCGGCTACTTCATCAATCCGCTGGTGAACATCATGTTCGGCTACCTGATCCTCAAGGAACGCCTGCGCCGCGTGCAGTGGATCGCAATCGGCATCGCCTCCCTGGGCGTGGCCTGGCTGACCTGGCAATCGGGCTCGGTGCCGTGGATCGCCCTGTGCCTGGCGGCCTCGTTCGGCGGCTACGGGCTGCTGCGCAAGACGGCCGCGCTCGGCGCACTGGAGGGTTTGTCGTTCGAGACCATGGTGCTGTTCCCGATCGCCGCGATTTACGTCGGCTGGCTGACGCTGCATGGCGAGAACGCCTTCCTGAACACGCCCTCGGACACCACGCGCTGGCTGCTGATCGCGTCCGGGCCGATCACAGCCATTCCCCTGCTGCTGTTCGCCAGCGGCGCGCGCCAGATTCCGCTGTCGATCCTCGGCCTGCTGCAATACCTGGCGCCGACCATCCAGTTCCTGCTCGGCGTGCTGGTGTTCAAGGAAGCGTTCACGGCCGACCGGTTGGTGGGCTTCGCGATGATCTGGGCGGCGCTGGGCTTGTTCGCCGGCGAGGGCTTGCTGCAGCGTGGCAGAAGCGGCGAGCAAGCCTTGCCGGGCGCGAAAGAACCGCGATAAA
>Ga0265797_10003691_pt1 | contig 24294 bp, 13 predicted proteins | sample P2T30metagenome_FD_192433 | JGI IMG/M metagenome (GOLD analysis project Ga0265797, IMG submission 192433) | Plant litter microbial communities from East Loma Ridge, Irvine, California - P2 T30 | ecosystem: Environmental > Terrestrial > Plant litter > Unclassified | place: USA: California... | reverse complement strand
GGCCAGGCAACTGAACAAATTTGAAATGGCCCTGGAGAGAGCAGCGATGGATCAGGCAGATGGTCTTCGTGCCGAAATTGAGAGGATACTGGTTGAAATCGACGAGCAGTATGAAATGATCCTGCGCAGAGAATCTGAGACAGCGGAGGAGACCGAGGCGCGCTCTAAAATTGACGAAGTGCTCTGCGAACTCATGCCTGAGATCGAGCGCATCGAGTTCGATCTCAAAGCGATCGAGCAAAAGTACTCGGGAGCCTTGGTCCGGTAATGAGTGACCGAATCACGAAAGTTTGGTTTCTTGTGACAAGAACATTACCCCTTGGGATTGAAGCAGACATTCAAAATGCTTGCGCGGATGGTCATCTGCGGATATGGCATGCTGGATTCCGAGAGAGATACAGCAGCCAGTTCACCGGGCCCTGCACACAGATTGCTTTTCTTAGTCGTACGAAGGAAACAAGGCACGGAATTCGGATGCAGCACCACAGGATGTGTTGCACTGCAGTAGGGGTATTCGATGACACACAAATGCTGCACAACAACAGCTGGGTATGGAGCTCCTATGAGAAACACACTTAGCATCGAGATCCCTTCGGATAGAAATATTGTTCCAAAACATGTGTTTTCAACGTGATCAATGACATTCGCATCTGAGGTAGCGTTCGACCGATGGAAGGGAGTGTTGATGCCACAGAGAGTATCTGGAGTAGCTATTGACCGACTGAAGGGAGGGATGATACCACAGGAAGGATCTGGAGTCGCTTTTGACAGACCGAAAGGATTGCTAATACCAACGAAGGTATCGCAAATAGCTTTCGACCAACTCAAGAGTGTTAATACCGCAGACAAAAGTTGAAACTGCAAAGCTCTTTGAATTCACAGTATCAACGTTATCCATGAAATTCGCAGCATGCTATCATAAAGTAGTAAACAGAACCAGTGATTACCGCAATCGCAGACATTCCGCCGCGTTCCTTCGGCAAAACGCCAGACGCCTTCGCGGCAAACCTTCAATTACTCGTCCTCGTCCACCGCGCCAAATCTTTCTCTCGCCTTGCCTGCCGGCGTGGAAGTACAACGTCGGTGTGTCCGGCCTGCCTGTGTCATCGAATCCTCTAACTCCGGTCGTTCGCAATTGTCTCGTGTACTGTAAATGATGCTCCGAAAGGTGTGAGTAATCAGCAGCACTGGCCCTTCTTTGACGCATCTCCGGGAGGGTTGCTTGGGCCCAGAGGAACTGATGTGCCGGGACCGGGTGCGCTGCTGGACTCGCCCTGGTCGAGTGCCTTGGAGGAGACGATGCGGTAGATCTCTGCGTCATTTGTCAGTATGTTGTCCCTCGTATTCATGCTCACACGACTGCGCAGCGTTTGTTCAGCGTACCTGTAAGTTCGTTCTGGAAAGCCAACTCAACGTTGCTCGCATCCAAAGCAGAAGTCTCAATGAAACTGAGCCCATTGTCTGCGCTGAACTGCTTCGCCTCTTCTGATGGAACAGCGCGAAGGTGTCTCAAATCGCTCTTGTTTCCCACCAGCATGATGACGATGTTTGTGTCGGCATGGTCGCGGAGCTCTTTCAGCCAGCGTGTGACGTTCTCGTAGGTCTGGTGCTTGGAGATGTCGTAGACGAGGAGGGCGCCGACTGCGCCACGGTAGTAGGCGCTGGTGATGGCGCGGTAACGCTCCTGGCCAGCGGTATCCCAGATCTGAGCCTTGATGGTCTTGTTGTCGACCTGGATGCTGCGAGTGGCGAACTCCACGCCGATGGTGGACTTGCTGTCGAGGTTGAACTCGTTACGGGTGAAACGCGAGAGCAGGTTAGATTTACCAACGCCAGAGTCTCCAATAAGGACCACCTTGAAGAGGAACTGCGGGTGTTTGTTAGTACTAGTATAGGCGATCTTAGGGCACTAGCTGTATGAAACAGTAGTGACGGGCGGGGAAAGCGTACATCGTACTCGTCGTTGGCCATGGTCGCGGTGGGTGGTATGGGGAGTCGTTGGTGGTGGAGCGGTGGAGGGGTCAGACGCAACGGCGGTCTAGTTGGCTCGCTCTACGCTGTTGGGCGCAGGTTGGTGGTTGCGCAGAGATCGGGGATCGAGGGGCGGACAATGGGGGTAGTTTGCGCCAAGAGGAGTGGTTGCGGTTGAGTGGGAGGGAGATAGGGATAGCGGGTGGTGGGTTGTTTGTCTGGTGCCTGCACCGCTGCGCTGCTGTTCTTTGACCATCACCTCCCCAGACTCTCTCGCGACCCTGACTGCTCACGTGACTCTCAAGCAAACCGTCCAACCAGCATCCAAAGCCGACTTCACCTCGCCATACACCGCTGCAATGGGCTGACAAACATTTCTGATCGGGGCAGCGACCGCTGTGCCTTTTCACATGCCATCACAATTTCGAAGTTCACAATCGCTCAACAAATGAAGACTTCCTCGGAATAGAATTCACAATACGCCGATCCATCATACACGCCACATCCAGCAAACATGGCCGACTCTTCGGACGACGAGGTCGTCACTAGCAAAGTGCGAGCTGCTCAGAACCCAAAACGAGCTCACGCAAGATGGGAAAATCTTGCGACCAACACGCACGATCTGGAAGATGCAAATGGTAGCATGGAAGGCGTGCTTGGAGGCATCGAGGAAGCAAACAAGCGAAGACGGTATGTCTTGTGGATGAGTTTTTTTGCGACATGGCTAACGAGTCTTCGTAGATTACTAAAGGACACAACACCACTGCAGAGAGGTATCATCCGACATACTCTATTGGTGCTTGACCTTTCAGTGGCCATGAACGAAAAAGACTTGCGACCGACACGATATCTCCTGACGATCACAAATGCTGTCAACTTCATTCGAGAGTACTTTGAGCAGAACCCTATCTCACAACTTGGAATTCTGGGCATGCGAGAAGGTATTGCCACCCGCGTGAGCGACATGAGTGGCAACCCAAATGACCATATTACGGCCGTTCGGAATCTGCGCAGTCTCGAGCCCAAAGGCAACCCTTCTTTGCAAAACGCTCTCGAGATGGCACGAGCAGCACTCTATCACACGCCTTCACATGGTACCCGAGAAGTCGTCATCATCTTGGGAGCCCTCCTCACTAGTGACCCTGGCGACATTCATGACACCATCAAAGCATGCATCAAAGATCGCGTGCGCGTGAGCATCATTGGGCTCGCGGCTCAAATGCACATCTGCGCCGAGATTTGTCGGAAGACCAACGCAGGCGATGAGAGCTGCTACAGCGTTGCCATTGACGAGGTACACTATCGCGAATTGTTGATGGGAATCACCACACCACCCGTAATGCGCGCGACCGACACAGAAGCCCAAAAACGCAATCAAGCAGCGCTACTGATGATGGGCTTCCCTTCACGCATCACCGAGGAGAAAGCCACATTGTGCGCCTGCCATGGCCAGCTCACACGTGGTGGCTACCTATGCTCGCGCTGCAAAGCCAAGGTCTGCAATCTCCCCGCCACCTGCCCGACATGCGACTTGACGCTCATCTTGTCCACACATTTGGCGCGTTCCTACCACCATCTTTTCCCTCTTCGTAACTGGATTGAGGTTCCCTGGCAACGAGCTCGTGAGAAGCACTCTACGCAATGTTTCGGATGCTTGGCAGCATTCCCTTCGGTCAGCGAGGGTGCCAACGGTAGCGCAGGCGACGCAGCTCGTCCCAAACGAGCCGAGGGCGCCAGTGAGTCGAGCAGGTATGAGTGCGAGTCTTGTCAGAATCACTTCTGTATTGACTGCGACGTCTTCTGCCATGAAGTCGTGCACAACTGTCCTGGATGCCAGAGTAACGCACACCTGCCCGGGGCGGAAGACCACGCAAATGGGGATGGGGAAGCCATGGAGGTGTCTGCCACGTAGCGTTAGTCGTCAAATGAGACATCGGCTATTCAAGCCTGTATTTTAGATACCGCCGAAGGGATTCTTGTGCGTGGCCATCAGAAGGTCATCTTCGCTCGTGCACAACAGACGTACTTCACGTAGCACTGCAATGACGGGAAACATCTTTGGTGGCAAAGCCTTTTTATTCGTTATCCTACAACTCAAGAAAAACTAACACAGAACCTCGCTACCCGAGGCAGTAAAACACACACCCAGAAAGCACCCGCGCCACTGATCGAACACACTCATCCCCTAATAGGGAGAGCATCCACTTCTCGCTCGATAAAATCAAGCTGAGAAGGCGGCAGCATTGTGTTGTTCAACACGTGCAGATGGTGAAGGGAAAGGGAAAGGAGAAAACAACAGACGCCCCAAATGTCCAAGAATCATCAACTCATTTTTTGTCGTTTCATGTCCAAGAAGGAGAATTTAGTTGGGAAAAGGTGTCTTTGTCGAAAGGGTGGCTTAATGGCCGCAACCCTTGTTGGCAATTCGCACTGGGCGCGCCATGCCATGAATTGGCTGACGGCGCCGAGTAGATGCTTTCGAACAAGTTGTACCGTCGCTTGATAATTCATACTTTGAAGTAGAGAGGAAAACCGCATCCGCAATCGGGTGGGACGTCGCGAAGGTGCTTCGTGGGTGTGTTTGTCGAAATGTGTACGCCGAGACGGTGTGGAAAAAGGCAAAAGGAAAGTCGCATGTGATTCGCAATTTTTGTGTGGGACTGCTTCCCTACCAGTTCGTACTGTAGAGTAGTTGCGCCGGTGCCGAAGGCATGCTTTGGTAGTAGTGGTGGTACAAGCCTGACCACTCTGGCTGCAGGGAGCGCAGAAGGGTTGAAGGATGGGGTACTCCGGTTCAATATGCAAATGGTGCGCGCTGTAGTTGCGGCAGGAATGGGTCGTTGTTGGCCGTTAGGGTGGGTCGTAGCTCATGATCCCCGAAGAGAACTTTGTACTGTTACAGTCGAGCGTAGTCGCGCAGATGTTAGTGCTTAATAATAGCGGTAAGGGTTCTCGTGGACCGAGACCCTGCCAGCTGTAGCTTGCTCGGGGTTGAACTTGGCGCGGTAGCCGGCCTCGTGCATACGCTCGTAGGTCGGGCCACGGTTGGTCTGCTGACGGTTGCCGTTGGTGGTTGGGGCAGCGTGGTTGTTCTTGCTGGCGAGGTTCTTCAGGACATCGGCGCTCTGGGCGTCGAGTCTGTCGCCGAGGTTGCCACTCATACGCTGAGGCTTTGGAGAAGCAATGTCGCTAGTCGTGCCACCGCTGCTGTTGTTGCCATTGACAGCCTGGTTACCTTGACCGTACATCTGCGAAGCAGGACCAATGAAGCCCTGACGGTTTCCACGAGCGTTCTGGAAGTTGCCGTTGCTGAAGGGCGCGGCGAAGGTCTGCTGAGGGGATGTGATAGCACTCTCCTCCGGAGTGACAATGCCCGAGGTGAATCCAGAGACACGGCCGTCGAATTCTTGGATCTTGGTCTGCAGGCGACGACCGTAAGGAGTGTGACGGATGTTCGGCAAGATGGGGCGAAGGTTGTTCGCAATGGCTTGCTTTTGATCATCGTCGGCGTAATCGAAGGCGGTCTGGACGACGTAGTTGGCAAATGAATCGCGGAGAAGCTTCTCAAGCTCGCTCGAAGGGATGATCTCCTGAATCAGCATCCTACGGGACTCCTCGCTAGCAACACGAATACACTTCTCCATGACGTTGGAGCTGAACTTCTGCTTGGAAAGGTAGACGACGCTGCCTTTAAAGTTGTGGCAAAGAGGTTCGATGAACAGAGGCTCCTCGAGATCAAGAATGTATTGAACAACGTAGTTGCCGAATGGATCTTGCACGAGATCAAAAGCGTGGCTGCTGATCTGGCGAACCAGCTCACCCTTCTGCAAGCCGGAAGCGTGGTCGACGCAACGCTGGAGAACGCAACAGCCATGACGGTGAGTGCCGACAACAACACAGTGCTGGCCCACGGCATCGAAGATGAACTGAGCATCGACAGAGCTCAGGTGATTCAGACACTTCTGGATGACATGGTTGCCGTTGAGGTCCTGAATCAACTGCACAACATCATAGCGCATAGCGTCGATAATCATCTGGGTCTGCTGCGGAGTAGAGACAAACTCGATCATCTTCTGCAGAGCGCGAGTACCATGTTGGTTGAGCGCGATCTGGGTCATGTTGGCCATGCAGTTGCCAATGAGCACAGTACGCTGCTCGTTGTCGCAGTTCTCGAGGAGCTTCTGGCAAAGGTAGTTACCAAAGGGATCGGTCATAAGCTTCGTGATGCTCGGGTGGACCTCCTCGAATATCATCTTCAGTGTGTTCGGATCCTTCTCGTCGAGCTTGCGTTGCAGGAAACGACAGCCGTGCTGGTCCGTGCAGAGGGACAGGATCTCTGGCTTCAGCTCCTCAAAGTTGACATTGTTGAACCTGGCAAGGTTGTCCTCGCCACCCTGCCTGCGTTGCGGTCCATTGCCGTTGTAGTGAGTGCTCGGCGCGCGAGGAGCACCGCCGACGGCGGGCCCTTGAGGGAAAGGTTGCTGGAAACCGCCATAGGGGGACTGCTGGAATGGTGGGAACTGAGGCTGGCCATGGAAGCCGTTCATGTTCATGTTCATGTTCATGTTGCCGAAGCCATTGGCGAGGCCTTGCATGGGGCCTGGCATACCATATGGTCCGCCGCCATAGAAGTTAGGCTGATAAGGAGGCATGACTGGACCGAAGGGGTGTTGGTATTGGTCGTTGGGGAATGTCGGGTTGAAAGGCTGTGCACTTGGCTGGAACCCAGTTTGAGTGTCGTTGTGGTTAGTCGCTTGCTCAGAAGAAGCCTGAACAGGGCTAGTAACGTCTTGATGCTGACGATCGGTACGGTCAGTTCCGTTTGACACGCCGTTGCCGTTGATGTGGGTATTGTCTGCGGTTGCGTCGTTCTCGTGAATGGTAGAGGTAGATGAGGCGCTTGCTTGAGCAGGCTTGATGGCGCTCTTCAGAGGTGAGGTGACTGAGGACACGTTGATGCTTTTCAGCGTCGGAATGTCATTGGTAGAATAAGAGCTGACACTGCTGCCGTTTGCGAGGCCACGAGGCGGTGAAGCTCGAAGTGAGGGACGCTTGGCCTCAGTAGCGAGGTTGAACTCAACTGAGCGACGGTTGTTTGCGTTCGGCTTCTCCTGAGTGGCCAATACACTGCCAATGCCCGCAATGTTGATGTCGTTGTTCCTCAGAGCTGAGGGGGGCAGAGAGATGCGGTGACGGGTAGCCGTAGCGCGATCGGTTGCCTGCTGCTCGCCGTTTGTCTGGCCTGAGGCAAGGTCAAGTGCAGCTGCAGGGTTCGCAAAGGGAGCGATGCCGTTCTCTTCGCGACGAATGAGTTTGGGGAAGCCGTCTGCGGTGTGCTGAACCTGCAAGTAAGCTCTGCCGTCGGCTGGAGAGACCTGAGTGCTCTTTGAGATGGGTCTGATTGGTCTGTCTTCGTCGTCGAAAAGGAAACTGGTGGTGTTGACGGGGCCAAGGACGCTAGACAGATCAGGCAGATTGGAGCGCTTGCGACCGTGGCTCAATACTGGCATAGAGTTGCGATTCGGGCTGTAGTGAGGTGTAACGTTAGCTCAACTGCGTGGGAGCCAGTCTCGCAAAAGACGCGTGGGCAACGACAATGACAATGACAAGGGTTCGCCTGATGAAAGACCAGCCTACGACGGAAGTCCATTGTCACATGCTTCATGCCCCCAAGCACGTGAAAGCGAGTAGGTAATTGCATTGAGGCGACGGAGGGCCCTCAAGCAACCACCGAGTGATGCGAAATTAAGGAAAGGGATCACTTACTTGGCAGCAGCGCGATGCACGCTTTGATCGAAGTTGTAGAGGAAGTCGTCAGCTTCCTCCTCATCGTCGGATTGCCGACGAGAACCAGGAACAGAGTGTGACGGAAGATTGGCTGAGGACGTGAAAGGCCGGTTGTACTGAAAACCAGGCGACGTCAACTGCGTCGCAGCTCGTGCAGGCCTATTGACAATACCAGGAGGTGACGTCAAGCTCGCAGAACTGTATCTGTTGGGTTTCGAGAAGATGGAGGGGAAGGCATCCGCGTACTCTGGAGGAGTCGTCGGCTCGCTCTGAGCGATCATCTGCGACACCGCATCCTCATGGCGCCTGTGGTCGTCAACCTCGCGGCGGGTGTCTGGATCGACTTCTGCGATGAATGCCTGGATCCTCCTCTGCTCTGCAAGGAGCTGCTCGTAATGGCGATACTTCTGCTCGGACTGGGCCCAAAGTCAGCATAAAAGTCCGGATGTGTGAATATACCATCACTCTGAGGTGTGTGAACGACACTTCTGGAGTGATGCCTGATAGCACTTACTGGAGAGACTCTCGCAAATGCGCCGCTCTGTTCGCCAATAGTCAGCTATCTGCGATGTGTTCGAGGCTCAAGTATATGGCCAGCGCTGGCTCTTGATCTGGCACCCCGTTGCTGCAGGTGTCTCTGAGTATCCTGAGAACTTCATGTACTCCAATCATAGCCATCCTTTGCAGGCCGGATTTTCCATGCAGGTCCGGTTCTTATAATTCCCCCTTAACGGTAGCTCTCCAGCAGCGTATGGCCATGATCTTCGTATTTCCTCTGAAATTCTCTTCTCTTCGCAGCAACGAGATGCAAATTTGCAGAGCTTCTTATATTTATCCTTGAGCCTTTCTGTATAGGCACTCACCTGCATTGTGTCTCCTGCAGCCAGACGGCGCTGTTGCCCGATTGGAGAGAGTGCGGGAAGGGCGTTGGTCGTGAATCTTCGCGTAAGACCGGCCCTAGTCTCGTTCGTGGTGTTCGTCGAGGACGTGCCTAGCATACCACTCATTCCACCCACGCTACGTCTGTTGCTAGTCCTGGGCGGAGAGAGCGGGTTGTTCGAGTAGCCCGGGAAAGCAGCGCTGTCCTGGGGGGACTGGGGGCCGCGGAACGAAAATGCCATGTCGGATGCGCTGCAGATTGCTTCCTTCGCGTAGGGTCAGTCTTGAGGCTCTCTCTTCCTTCGTGGCGAAGTGCTGCGCGTGTAAGCGCCGTCGCAGCAGGCAACTGGAGAACGTACTATTGCGGAGACGTAGTTCCTCTTCCTTCACGAGAGCCAGCCGCGAGCCAATGGCGGCGAGTGTTGCGGGCTCCGGACAGCACGCACAGAGGCAGGTATCAATAATGACAGTGGTGTCTCCTGCAAGCAGCCGGGCAGAGGTGAAAAGACGTGGGCGGATCGGTTCAGGTGCCTTACACGAGACAGCCAAAGAGGAAGAGGCACGACGTCGCCCACGACTCCACGAGGCTTGGCTTGTGAGCTGCAGCACCTGGATGCCGCGGGCAAGGCACAGACAGGGCACGCCCTCTGGCGAGTCGATACTACGCTACGGCCGCCGATTGCGATACCACCTAGCGCCTGACTTACGACTGACTAGCCGTGGAGCCTCGCTCGCGGGCAAACGACCATCTAATCGCCGTCCGCGCTGCGGTCGACAGCCCAGTTGGGTTGATTTTCCCTGCATAACCGCAGCGGTTTCACATACTTCAAGGGTCGTCGAAAGTTCGGCCCTTGCGGCAAATCAACCGCCGTGCCTGTCCTCGAGCCTCGAGGTTACGGAGCCTCGGGCGCCTGGAGACCACACTCTCCTTGCGAGTTCATATTACGGGGGCAACGGTGACCTGGTAAGGCTGCGAAGAGCACGACCTTGTGGGCTCGACCGCAAGCTGTACCAATGTTGAGATACCCGAGCGAGTGTCTGGTCCTCGCATCCCTGCGGCCTGCACGAGGCTAGCTAGCAAGCGCCTCATGACGTGCCGAAGGGTCTTCGCTGGAACCAGCAGAGTCGTCTGGATCCATCTCAGTAATCGAGATGGCGGGAGCTTGCACGACGCAGCCCAACCACGCCAACGTCGGTACGCCTTTGACTCATCTTCACAGCTCGCAAGCGGTCTTTATCGTGGGGGCATGGTTTAGCAGCTCGACTAGACACGAAACAGCGGTCGACGTTGCCTTCCACAGCTTCGACTTCGGAAAGCCGGCTCTCATTAAACCTTCGAGGCAAGTCGAACACAGACTACGAATGCATAATGCGCACACGGCTAAGGACCTATGCTTGACGGGGCTGCATGCCCTTGAGCACACTATTTTCCGGGGCGAGAGTACTTCGCGTTCTGTAGAAGCGTTCGAAGCCGAGATAACGGTGAGTACTCCAGAAGCTTCACCGCTCCTTCTGGCTTTCTGCTACTGCGCTAGTTGCGCTATAGTGATAATGGCAGTGGGGTTATTCGTGGGCGCAAAAGCTACTTTACTCCACGCGGTAAAAGCTCGCAAATCCGGAACGCAATCAAGTGGCTGACGGCAGTTCGACGTCCTATTATTATTGTTGCCTACGGTGTGATGGGTTGGTGCGTCTTCGTACGTGACAGATCCTCGGGCCAGGAGTTCATGCACGCTACATGGCACATGCAGAGCTTGATGACGGCGGTCTGAAACAAGACGTTGGCTTGAGTACTTACTTGATGATCGCTGTTCGCAAAGACTACATGTACTAAATCGAATGACAAGGCTCTATCGATCACAATGCGCAAACCACTACTCAATCTTATTGTTCGTGATCAACAGTTGGAAATCGTCTGGTAAAGTTGTCCGCTTGCATCTGATATAGCCTGAACGGGGCCGTTCGTGTTGTGTCTTTGACAGCGTGCGAAGCACACACGCACCCGAACAGTTGCTGCTGTAACTATTTGGCGCAAGCGCGTGAGATGTCTATCCCTGTTGTCGGAGTATTTCTCTACGAGCGTTATGCCTCACCAACTGCAAAGCTCATGTGAAGACCACGATCTTATCTCGCAAACCAGAATCAACGACGCACTCTGAACGACTTGGCATGGCTTGATAATAGTCCCGCACGTATCGTTTGCAGTACCGGGGCGTTGTGTTGATGTCTATATGTGTCCCTCGCAGACTCGAGATGACTAAGTCAACTGCTGCCTGAGGCTCCTCGGCTTCGCGGAATCGGCGGCCGCGTCAAAAGTGCCGATCAAGCTTTCTTCGCGACTTTGCTAGAGCAGCGCGATTTGAATCGAAGGTGTTCATGGATTTGTTCTAGCGACATTCCATAACCGTAAATCGACTCCTTCGCCACGCAAGGTGTGCTCCAGTTTCACGATGCCGCCTCGGGCAAAGAAGACCGGGCCTACAGAGGTGCCGGCTAACTCAGCTCCTAAGGTACAGCGCCACATGACAAAACTCTTAACCGGACATTTACTCAAGCTCTGATAGGAAGCCTCGACGGCGGCTGCCACGAAGCAGGCACCAACAGCAAAGCCCAAGGCGAAACCTGCGGCTCAAAGTGAAGATGCGCAGACAGCGGCAGCAAACAAGCCCCATGCTGCCCAGCAGACGAAGATCCCGAGCAAAAAGCGGGCTGGCGACGAGATGGATTCAGTCCTAAAGCCATTCTACTACAGCAAATCGCTTACGGATCCGATCAACACTGCCCGTGACAAGTGGAATTTGCTTCCAGCTTTTTTGCGCGTCAAGGGTCTCGTCAAACAGCACATCGACTCTTTCGACTACTTCACCAACGTCGAGCTAAAGAAGATTGTTCAAGCCAACTCCCTCGTAGTAAGCGATGCAAACCCGAGCAAGTACATTGAATTCACCGACATTCGAATTGGTCTGCCAAACCGTCTCGAGGACGATCTCCATGGACACCGTGAGAGCAATGTCACACCTAACGAATGTCGACTACGAGATATGACTTATGCCGCGCCCATTTACGTCGACTATGTCTACCCCAGATCCACGGGTAAGACCATGCGACGTCATGATCGGCAGAATGCCCATGATGCTGCGGAGTGGCAAGTGTGTCTTGAACGGCAGATCCGAGTCGGACATGGGCCTGTTGAACGAGTGTGCTGTCGACCCTGGTGGATACTTCGTTGTCCGAGGAACAGAGAAGGTCATTCTTGTCCAGGAGCAGCTGAGCAAGAACCGTGTTATCGTTGAAGAGTTCAAGGGAGTCATTCAGGCATCCGTGACCAGTCACACATCGAACGTCAAGACGAAAACATATGTGGTTTGCAGTAAAAAGAACCCGCAGAAAATCGACCTGCTCATGCTGAAGCACAATTCATTCAATGAGGATATCCCCGTCGCTATTGCCTTAAGGGCTATGGGTGTTCAGTCCGATCACGAGATTCTTTTACTCTGTGCTGGCCAGGACTCTCAATACCAGGACGAATTCGCGCCCAATTTGGAGTACGCGGCACTTTGTGGTGTCCACACACAAGAACAGGCTCTAGACTTCATCTACTCGAAGACCAAAGGCGATAAGTTTCCTCGTTTCGGCCGCCCGGAGAAGACACCAAAACAACAGGCCTTGGACAAGCTCGCACAGACTATCATTCCTCACGTCGAAGTGAAAAATCTCAACTTCCGGGCCAAGTCTCTTTACATCGCTTTCATGGCGCGACGTGTATTGCAGGTCATGCACGATCCCAAGCTCATTGACGACAGAGATTACTTGGGTAACAAGCGTCTCGAATTAGCAGGCCAAATGTTGTCACTCCTTTTCGAAGATTTGTTCAAAGAGTTCACAAGACATCTTAAGCTGAGCATGGACAAAACGCTCAAGAAGCCCAATCCCACAAGAGAGTTTGACCCCAACGACCACATTCGCGCTTTCGAGTTCAGGATTACGGGCGGCTTAGAACGAGCAATTTCTACTGGTAACTGGAATCTCAAGCGTTTTCGCATGGAACGTGCGGGTGTCACTCACGTTCTCAGTCGCCTGAGTTACGTTGCTGCACTTGGTATGATGACTCGAATCTCCTCGCAGTTCGAGAAGACTCGTAAGGTTTCTGGCCCTCGTGCGCTGCAGCCTTCGCAGTTCGGTATGTTGTGTACTTCTGATACACCCGAAGGTGAAGCTTGTGGTCTGGTCAAGAACTTGGCGTTGATGACACACATCACGACTTCTGACGAAGAAGAGCCGATTCGCAAGATTGTGTTCACCTTGGGCGCTGAAGACGTAACCAGCACGTGCGGTCAGGAGATCTATGGCGAGGGAGCCTACATCATTTTCATCAACGGCACACCTTTAGCGCTCACAAGGGCGCCAAAGCAGTTTTTGCTAAGCTTCCGAAGATTCAGACGGATGGGTAGAATCTCGGAGTTCATCAGCGTACACATCAACCATCACCACAACGGCGTGCACATTGCGACCGACGAAGGTCGCGTTTGCCGACCACTTATCATTGTCGAGAAGGGCAAGTCAAAGATCACAACTCGATTCTTGGAATCACTCCGCAAAGGTACCATGGACTTCGATGATGCTCTCTCGCGCGGCATTGTCGAGTATTTGGACGTCAACGAAGAGAACGACTGTAACATTGCTGTCTATGAGGATCAGATCAACATGCACACTACTCACCTAGAGATCGAGCCCTTCACAGTGTTGGGAGCTGTCGCTGGTCTAATTCCCTACCCCCATCACAACCAATCGCCTCGTAACACATACCAATGTGCTATGGGTAAGCAAGCCATCGGAGCTATTGCTTATAACCAACACACTCGCATCGACACCATTCTCTATCTCATGCTCTACCCCCAAAAGCCATTGTGTAGTACAAGGACGATTGAGCTCATCAAGTACGACAAGCTGCCTGCTGGACAGAATGCCACAGTTGCCGTCATGTCTTACTCTGGTTACGATATCGAGGATGCTCTTGTCATGAACAAAGCATCTTGCGACCGCGGCTTCGGGCGAAGACAGGTCTTTAAGAAGGTCAGCATGCCGCTCAAGTCTTACCAGAATGGTGCTTCAGACAGACTTGCAGACAGAGACCCCAATAACCCCAGACACAGAAGAATTGGTAAAGACGGCCTCGTTGAGGTGGGCGAGAAACTCGAGGCTGGTGACAGCTACATGCTCAAGGAGAGCCCACAAAATCAGTTCCAGTCCATTCCTGCGTCGCAGCAGAAGTGGTCACAACAACACATGTCGTACAAGCTGCCCGATCCATCTTACGCAGACAAAGTTTTGATCTCGACGAACGAAGGCAACCAGACTCTTGTCAAGATCCTTACTCGTCAGACTCGTAGACCTGAGATTGGTGACAAGTTCTCGTCTCGTCACGGTCAGAAGGGTGTCGTTGGCACACTCGTTGAGCAAGCGGACATGCCATTCACTGACCTTGGTATCTGCCCCGACATTATCATGAACCCTCACGGTTTCCCGTCGCGTATGACGGTCGGCAAAATGATCGAGCTCTTGTCTGGCAAGGCAGGTGTGCTTTCCGGTGTTCAGCAATACGGTACCTGCTTCGGCGGCAGCAAGGTCGAAGACATGGGCGAGCTGTTGCTCAAGCATGGTTTCTCATACACCGGCAAGGACTATGTGACTTCAGGCATTACTGGCGAACCACTGCAAGCCTACGTCTTCTTCGGTCCTATTTACTACCAGTCGCTGAAACACATGGTTCAAGACAAGATGCACTCTCGTTCAACCGGTCCTCGCGCTATCCTCACTCGTCAACCCACGGAAGGTCGTTCGAGACAAGGTGGTCTTCGTCTGGGAGAAATGGAGCGTGATTGTCTGATCGCGTATGGCGCTTCGCAGCTCCTGCTCGAGCGTCTCATGCTCAGCTCCGACGCACACGAAGTGGATGTGTGCGAGAAGTGCGGTCTCATGGGTTACCAAGGCTGGTGCCAGAGTTGTCAGGCCAGTGGCGGCATGGTGAAGATGACTGTTCCTTATGCTGCGAAGCTGCTCGTTCAGGAGCTGATGAGCATGAACGTCAGCGCACGTCTGAGGCTGGAGGACCAATTCCCGAGAGAGGTTGACAAGGTGTAAAAGACGAAAGTTGATTTTCTGGGCTGTAGCATAGCGATTGGCGTTTCCATCCGGATGATGTGGGTGTCTATAGTATGGGTTTGACGAGCGTACAAGTGAAAATGAAGACACTATTTCTGAACCACATGCAGTCGGCCTCGTAACACGAATATACATATCCCAATGATGAGGGGCGTCTACTGTGTGCGATGAGAGAGCCATCGATATGTAGTGAACACGTGAACTTCGTTTCGGCGTCAAAACAAACCTATATCAGAACTCCAGACCAATATACATGTCTTTCCCAGCATATCTACAACTTGCTCCTCAACAATGCACTCTCAAGCCCAGGCTCACCATCGTATATCTCCTGCTCCAACACCCTAGTGTTGACGTGTCGCGGACTTAGCTCTTCAATCCTCTCACATCCAAGCAGCCTCATCGCCGTCTCGGTCTCTGCCTTCAGAATCTCTAACATCCGCTCCACACCCGCCTGACCGCCAGCGCCGAGAGCAAACAGCGGCGCTCTACCAAGACCGACGCCTTTGGCTCCCAGTGCCAAAGCCTTGACAATGTCTGTACCGCGCTTGATGCCGCCGTCGACCCAGACCTCGAGCTTGGTCAGGACTTCGGGGCAGTATTTGCGGATCTCTAGCAGGGTGTGCAGAGCGGGTGGGGCAGTGTCGAGAGCGCGGCCGCCGTGGTTGGAGAGGATGATGCCCTTAATTTGTGGGTGCAGAGAGGCGAGGTGGGCGTCTTCGTGTGTTTGTAGACCCTTGAGGATCACGGGGAGGGATGTTTGAGCGGCGAGCCAGGGGAGGGTCTCCCGCCAGGTGAGATCGGGAGCTGTGCCGGCGAAGAGCGCTTTGCCGACACCGCCTTTGGCGGACTCGGAGCGAGAGGCAGCTGAGTCTGGTGCTGGTGAAGTGGTTGATACGGAGCCGGACTGAACGGAGCTTCGGACAGGGAGGTTGGCGGAGACATTCTTCTGGCGCTCGTCGTGCTCACGCTTACCCGGCACGGGAGCATCTAAGGTGAGGCAAAGGAACTTGATCTGAGGAATTGCGTTGATGCGAGCGAGCATGGCCTCACTCTTTGCGCGGTCCTGTTGCACGTATAGTTGCCAGCCAAATACTTGGCCAGGTGGTGAGTCTGCTACGATCTGCTCTGGAGTCTGCGACGCGTTGGCAGAGATGAGCTGCATGGCGCCGAATTTGGCAGCGGCGTGAGCCATACCTGCTTCGCCGGCAGGGTTGCCCAGGCGTGCCATTGCAGCTGGAGCGATGTAGAAAGGTACATTGACTTTGTTGCCGAGCAGTGTGGTGGACGTATCGCAGTTGGTGCAATCGACGAAGATTCGAGGCCTTAGAAGAATCTTGTTGTACACATTGCCGTTGTATGACTTGCTGTACAGGTTGTCGCTGGCGCTGTAGTAATATCCCCACGCCTTCTTGTTGATGGTCTTAGTTGCAAGATGCTCGAGGTCGTCGATGTTGAGGCACTCATCGAGTGTATCCGGGTCCCACTCGCGACCAGCCTGCTGCTGAACTTGTGTATTTGGCACGATGGCTTGCTCTTGTGCGGGTTCCTTCTCTTCCTTTGGCAATGTGCTTTCGTCTATCTTTCCGAGATTTGCCTCCGCTGGCAGGCTGTCTTCTAGTGTGCCGGGAGGGTGGATGGGGTCGTATTCTTCGGTGGCATCTGCGCCGGCCAATGATAGTATGATCTTGCTTCCGCCTGGGTGCTCAGGGAGGAATTTGGTCACATCCCAGACATTTCCATAGAGTATGACCCAGCATGAGTCTGTGGAGTTGTGCTGTTTGACCTCGTCGTATGTGAATGTCTTCGCCATCTTGGGCAGACTGTCGCACGGTGATAAGGCCTTGAAAGTGGGCGATGGGCGGACGGAAAATTGTGGTATATGGAGAAGAGGGAAGTGAGAGATGCAACAGATGCTAGAGAACGACCTACGAGACGACTATGCAGGCGGGAAGTGTATGCTGGCGCAAGAGAGAGATGGCCGTGGCCATTCCTCTCTTGGTCTGCGGACGGAATAACCTGCCAATTCAACGTGATGGCCCTCGGCACAATGCGAGGCCGATCGGCAATTGCTTCTGCTTCAAAGGCCGCCCGCCAGTCAGGGCTAATCAGAGCGAGAGTATTTGTCCGTCTTAATAAGGCTGTCTGCTCGCTGCATTGCATCTGGGAAATGTTTGTAAGTCTTTGACATGGCTGAGTCAATGGATTTGGTATGTGGCCATGTAATACTCAAACCCACATGTTAATCAAGACAAAAACCAGCCGTTTCACGTCGCATTGGCCGCGTAAGCTCTCATTGAACCGTAGGAACAACTGGCAGCAATTGCCTCTGAGACATGCCAATGCCAACCCGAGAGTGCCCGCCTCAATACGTCCTTCCCAACTACTGACCACTTCTGAAACTCGACACAAGATACCACAGGACCTCACACTGTAAACCAGTCCCAACAACGAAAATGATTTCTCTCGTCGCCTTCGACCTGGACGGCACTCTCGCCGAGTCCAAACAACCACTCAAAGATGACATGGGCGAGACTCTCGCTGCCCTTCTCGCCGTCGCGCATGTAGCCGTGATCTCCGGTGGTGACTGGCCTCAATTTTTCAAGCAAATCGTCAGCCGTCTGCCAGCTCACGCCGACCTCTCCAAGCTCTGGCTGATGCCCACAACTGGAACCAAGTTGTACACATACCGCACCGAGTCTGCCGAGTGGAAACCAGTCTACGCGGAACTCTTCACACCCGAACAGCGTGCAAACATCATCGCCGCATTTGACGCTTCTCTTACTGCCACGAACTTCGTCCCAGAGCAGACCTGGGGCGAACGGATCGAGGACCGCGGGAGCCAGATCACTTTCTCCGCTCTCGGTCAGCAAGCACCTGTCCATGCAAAGGAGATCTGGGACCCAGATTTCGCAAAGCGCAAGATCATCCAGGCCGACCTGCGCACGCGTCTTCCGGGGTTGTCAATCAACATGGGTGGCGCAACGTCAATCGACATCACCAAGGAAGGTGTCGACAAGGGCTATGGCCTGAGGAGATTGAGTGCTGCTAGTGGCATTCCGCTCGAGCAGATGATGTTCATCGGAGACGCGATCTTCCCGGGTGGCAACGACTACCCGGCAAAGCAGATGGGCATGGAGACGGTATCTGTCAAGAACCCCGACGGCACGTTGGCTGCTGTCGCTGGCATCACTACGTGCCTCAAGAAGTGAATCGCGAACATCCAAGGGTTTAGACATGATTCAGGCAATCGGGCGACTGGTTGCTAAACCTGGTTATTAACTTAAGATCGCGAAATGGATTAACGACGCGTATGGCATAAGAGAGGCCTAGCGCTTAAGCTACAACAACGACCGGAAGGGATGGCAACGATTAACCTCGTTTATTACGGAAGCAGATGGCGTTAGCAGATTTACCGCTCTCAGCGGCGAAAATGACGAGCGAAAAGACCAGCGGTAGTAGAGTACCTTTCATTGTCTTGAGATATATGAGATATGCTCAAATATGCCAGACTACCCCACCATTACAGTGCCACTGTCTACTGAGTGGTCGTCGTGACGCTGGAGCTTCCCAAAGACATCCACGCGCCTCCGACAGGCGCAGCACAATCCTGGCCACGCGATACGCATCCAACATTCATTGTCATCACTGCCAGGGTCGGGGTGCGCAGAGACGTGCAGCAGCCGATCAGAATCCCCTCCCAAAGCCAGCACCATAAAAGAAATTCAAGCCGTTCTCATCAATGTCTGGCCATTGATACATTGGCACTTCGCCGTTTGTGGTCCTCGTCTGCTCGCACCATGCGTTGTAATCGTTGATTTCTGACGCAGCTTCGAGGCCGGCTTGCTCGACATCGAACGGCACGTCTTCTTCCAGATGCGGCCAGCACAGCTTCACAGTGATTTCGCGGCAATTGGAACTGTTGGCGCACAAATCTTCCATGGCATCCATGATGGCGACTGACGAGCGTATTTGTGCGCGCCAATCTGGCGCAAGCGAGTGCTGCGGGTTTTGGCGGAGGCAGTGGAGTGGGATTAAAGTCGCGTGGAAAAGGAAGTATCTGTGTTACAAATGTTAGCTGGATGTTGTGTCGGTTTCATCCTTGACTTGGAGCGAGCAGCAACTTACAAGACATACCACGCGGCAAGTCTGGAATGTGCCCGCGTAGTCCAATACTCTTCGATGGAAAGGATGGTCTCCTTCGCTGCGTCAAGGCACTTGAACACAGCCAAACTCTCCGTGCTGGAAGAGCTTCGTTCGTTGTACGATGGAGATCCGAGCGCCCACCTGATCAAGAATGGTCGGTACATCACGATCCGAAGATTTCGATAGCGCCATTTAGTGATGCCCAATCCAAGAGCATATTTGGAAGTCTCTGGAGGGAAGACGGAGTAGTATGACGGTATCTGCGCAAGCCATGCGCCAATGTTCTCGTCGTCCAAAGCGATTAACTCGGCAGCTGTTGGGAACGGCCGGTTGATGAGGCGACTGTAGACGTCCATGGTTCTCAGATGGTATGAGGACTGGACACGCAGGTACGTGTACAATGTCAATCCTTCGATCTCTGGTGCGGAAGTCGCAGAGTCGGATACAATGTCCTACGAAGCACAAGTCAGCTCTGCCGCTCTCACATAAAGACTGTCCAGTGTACTGACCTCCTCATGAAGGTTACGGGGCAACGCAGTCTCTACGCCAGCTCGAGGCCAATTCAACGGTCTGCCATATGAGATTACGGCTCCGACGTCAAGGACGCACAAGGTCCACCAGACCCTTCGCCGAATCTCCACTTGCAATGGAGAGATGTGTCCTTCTTGGTAATCTTTGTGGAGGCCAAGTCCGATGGCCAGCCGCACTGCAATACCGCTATAATTGTAGCCGGTGTTCGGCTTATTGCGCTTCTGCAAATACGTTGCAGATAAGGCGAAAGATTGAACCAGAGTCAAATTGCCCGCCTCGAGATTATCAGCAAAGAGGCTTTTCTGCGCTTCTTGGAATATTGAGATGTCAGTAGCGTCGGCGGAATTACTGCTCGCGAATGACCCGAGCGCGGCAACGATGTTCGCGAGGGTAACCCACTTTGCGTTGTCGTGACGTGGTAGGATATTCGCATATTGAGCACGGAAAGTGGGCTCGTGGATGATAGGGAAAGTAGGGTGATAGAAGGTGAAGAAAGCGTCGAACAGATTCTCGACGGCCACGCGTGTCAGCATGGATCGGGTCTGGAACCACTGTGAGCGATCCAAACGCTGTTGAAAGAGCGAGTCGTATTGTTGCCAAGGAGCTCCAGTCTGGACTCCCTGTCCGTCACGATCGGAAGACAAGACTTGACGGAGCAGAGCTGCTCCAGAGACTGCTCCGAGATAACCTCTCCTCTCACCAACAGCCAAAGAAGCCATTCCGTCTGTGATAGTTTGTGGGAACTCGCCACCTCCAGGGCCCATGGCCCAGGACGAGTCTTGCTCGTTCCACTCGAAATCATCAGCTGTGGCAGGGTCGAGATCGAAAGAGTCGTCTGGAGAAGGCTGGCTAGCTGCGCCGGCAGCTAGACTATCGTTGCAGCCATGTTGTATAATGTCGAATGTTGGCAACGAGGTAAGAGTCGAATATGATGTCAGGTCTGGAGTCTGTAAGACGGTAGATGGCGTCTCGGCTATCAGGGTCTGGGCCGAAGGTGTTGCGCTTGCGCCTGGCACAGATGTATGACTTTGTGGTGGTATTGTAGATTTGCCATCCAGGTAGTCGGCGAGTTGCTGTTGACTGTATTGGCTTTTCAATAATTGTTCGGCTTTCTCGAGCCGAGTTTCCAATATTGTGAGTTGCCTAACGACATCAGATCAGTCTCAAATCACACGACCCCTTGCGTCAAATCATGGCCAGCGTACTTGCGTGTCAAGCGAGTCCTACTATGCTTATCATACAGACAGTGACGTCTGTACCTTTGGCACACGGCGCACTCCGGCATGGAACCATCACACTTGACCCTTCGGCGTTGGCACTCTCGACATGCCCGGGACTCATCGGGCTGCCCATTCTGGGACGTTGCTGGGGTTGGCGCAAGCGATTGCGGACGATCCATTTCTTGTGTCTGCAAGCCTGATGGCCCGCTGGCTTCACCATACAAAGCCAGATGCGAAGAGGTGAGACGATCAAAGCACGTGCAGGGCGGGGACCCTAACGCCGGGAGGAGGAGTCTGGTACCTTATTAATTGCGGAGTCGTGCACATGCCCAGACTTGGCCCTCGTGTCGTCTTGTTTTGCCACGCATGCTTCTGCATCCTTACATACACTTGGCTGGAACGTTGCAAGAACGAGAACACGAGCCGAGGCAAATCAGACAATTCAGATGTAAGCGTTGCATGACGATTTGACGATTATACTACTCAGTCAATATGCGACAACCCAGCCCAGATCATTCTATCTACGAAACCCTATCATCCCGACAATATGATATCTCGCACACTACTACCGGCGCCACCGGCAATCATCCAGTCCAAGAATCGTGGAACAAACCTAAAATCGATCGTCAGCATGATCACTCATCAAGCGGTGCTTTCATCTGATGAACACTTACCCTTCATTAAATGTCTCGCGGGCTCGGATTTCAGGTCGTAACCATGTGCTCCAAAGCGATCCAATTGTGCCTCTGTGAAGCTGGTAGGAAGGTCGATACCGCCAATGTACTTCAGGTACTCCAGAGTAGCACTCAGACATGGCACATGAGCATCAAGCTCGATCCCTTGAAGAACGATCTTCTTCAGTGATGGTCGATGCCTCTTCACTTCCTCTGCGATCTGTGGCTTGCAGAGAAGGTGTACATGAGGTCCTTCGGCATATGATGTTTGCAAGATCTCCGAGATAGCATCGGATTTGATGATGCAACCAGCCTTCCAGATCTCTAACACTCGCGGTATGTTGATGCCCCACTTCTCTTTATCGTTCTCGCGCTCCATAACGTCCAGACCTTGAACGAAGCACATCAACGTCGATAGATATACGGCATGACCAAGATGGCGCAGGGTCTCAGCTCTTTCAGGTTCTGTAGTATGCACTTTTGTTGGAGTGCTACTGTCGATTGAGCGTTGAACAGCTATCCTCTGCTCTATCCGTGAGGAAGCGATGCGAAGGTAGTGAGCAGCTGTGAGACTTGGTGCGGGAACGTGCGATTCGACGGCTTGTACGTTCGCCCAAGATCCTGTGCCCTCAGAGTCGTTGGCGTCCTGGACAACAGCATCCCGAATCTGATGCAGCAATGAAGATGTGCCTATCGGGCTCTTGGTACGACAGATCGGGCCGCTGATGGAAACAAGGAAGTTGCCTTTCTGTGGGTCACAGTCAGTGTCTGTACCATAGGCCATAGCGGTGAAGACGTACCAGTCCTCCTTCGGCGTCCCATGAGTCGAAAACGTCTGCAATCTCATCGCCATTCATCCCGAGGTTTTTATCCATGAAGCCCCATGCCTCACAGAGCGCGGACATGACACCATGCTCGATTCCGTTATGAATCATCTTGACAAAGTGTCCACTGCCTCCAGTGCCGATATTGGTGACACAAGGGCGGTCAAACTCGTCGCGAGCCGCGATCTTGGTCAATATTGGGAGGAGAGACTCTACTGCCCATCGTTCGCCGCCTGGCATGAGTGATGGTCCATTCCTTGCTCCATAGCTACCACCTGATACTCCTAGGCCAATGTATGCGACGCCATAGTGTCCGAGCAGTTGTTGCCTTGCTTGAGTGACTTTGTGGCTCTCGTTGGATGCATCAATCACAACATCTCCGGTGGTGACATACTTCTTCAAAGTCTGAACAACAGAGTCACCGGGACGACCGTTGGGAAGACTGAAGATGAACACTTTGGGTGAGCCTAGACTTGCGCAAAGGCTGTCATAGTCCTTGCAGATATGGACGCGAGCAGAGAGTCCGGCAGCTTCGGCGGCTTTCTCTGTTTTACGAAGGTTCGTTTCCCAGATGTCGTGGACGGAAACGTCCACACCGTTGTCCGCGAGGAGGAGGGCCAAGGCTCCGCCCATAGTGCCTGCACCAATGATACCGACCTGTTATTTCGCCGCGTGTCAGATGCATTTCTCCGCACTTTGTAGGGGGTTTTGCCCAACTCACTTTGGTGATCTCCATCGTAAAGCAAGCTGTATGTATTGTCTGTAGAATGTGTGATATACTGCTTTTCTGGGTGTCTTCACGCCAATGCCGCGATGGGCGACGCATTGTTATAACAACATCTGCCTTCTGCAACGGAGTTGTGGTATCACGGGCATAGTCAGCCTACCGTGGCAGTGCTATGCACTGCAATCTCGATGAAATTCCAAAGTCACCCTCATACAGACGGCCTTGACCACAATGCGAATGAGGTCGACAGTCTACTTCACATCGATGCATGGCAGGTCGACAGGTCGACAGGTTGACATCTGGAACTCCATTCATCCATAGCGTTACAGCCAAGGCAATTGACCAATGGGAGTTTGACCGAGTACTTGTCCGCGAACCGATTCCGTAGCAAGGCTCCGACGGGCCGTCTCAGCAAGAATCGTTGAAGTTAGCTGACAGTCAACCTCTGGGCCTTGGCCTTGAAAGTTGGATTCTTCTCGTGACGGCCACGGGCCATCCTCCGGCATCACCCGGAAGATATGATTGGTCAGGGTGAGACTCGACCGCCCACTCTCCAAGCACGAGCAATGTACTCGACACCCACGCCGGGCGCTACGTTCATTCTGGCAAGGCGGCCTTGACCAAGAACCAGGGCCAACTTGCACAGACTCCTTGTCTGTGAGCCAAGTCGACCAACCTTCAGATACTGCCATGTGCCCAGCCATGTGGTGGCAATGCAGGCGCATTGTGGGCGTAACGCGGGTTCTCCATGGGCACCCCAAGACCAACCCCAAGGTTTCTCCAAGATCTCAGAGTCAACCCGCATAGATCTACGAGTATATATATGTATCAGCAGTCACTGTTCCAATGTAGGTGCCATTCTATCAGTCTTCAGCTCATTCTCGGCTGGATCTGGATTTTCACTCGCCATCATGACTTCCAACGACATCTCCAAATCGGAGGTACCAGTCTACCACACTGAACAAATGCCTATCGACGACAACATGGCCGTCAAAGGCTCAGGCTCGGGAGCTGCTGGTTGGGCGCCTGAGAAGCGTGCGCGCGTCGAAAAATCCATGAAGCGCAAGCTCGATGCACGTTGCTCGCTATTTGTTCTGATCTATATTATGAACTATCTGGATCGGTAAGTGCGAAGATCAGTGAAAGCTCTTGAGTGTTGTGATGATACTTACTGTTCGTTTGTTGTAGTAATAACATTGCTGCCGCAAAGCTTCGAGGCCTGGAGGACGATCTAAACCTGAGCCAATCGGAGTACCAGACCTGTCTCAGCATCCTCTACGTCGGCTACATTCTCATGCAGGTTCCCAGCAATATTCTAATGAACAGAATTGCGCGGCCTTCGCTGTATATCGGAATAGTCATGCTCTTATGGGGAA